>Ga0255048_10002558_pt1 | contig 11525 bp, 17 predicted proteins | sample JV7_2_2_MG_FD_183619 | JGI IMG/M metagenome (GOLD analysis project Ga0255048, IMG submission 183619) | Seawater microbial communities from Jervis Inlet, British Columbia, Canada - JV7_2_2 | ecosystem: Environmental > Aquatic > Marine > Inlet | place: Canada: British Columbia | collected 2016-10-06
GGGCCCAATGAACGAACAACAGACTGAGGACGTAACAGCTCAATCAGTTCGCCAGCAGGGTCACCGCTGATTAGGAATCCGCCACCTGTGTTGGTGCCTTCAATAAGCGTCTTAACTGCACGCTCATCGTCTCCCCACTTGCCTTTCGCCCAGGATGCAGCTTCTTTTCTGTCACCTTCACAGATCAAGAATGCACGAAGTGCGCGAGCGGCGGTTTGACCCTTGACAGCTTGTTGCATATAAGGGGCTTGGACAGGTGTCAGCAACTTTTGCAAGTTGCTAGTCATCTTCGTTTCTAAAGGTGCCAGCGCTAATTTAATCTGGTCCTCAAGAATGGTATCAAGAGCGGTAGACAAAGCGTTCGCTTCGTCCCCGTCTGCACCAGCGGCGTGAGCCTGATCAATCAGCGTCTTCAGCTGGTCGATGGTGTTGCTTGCTAGTTTTAATGGCATAATAAAAACTCTCCGAAATTGGAGCGGGCGTTACGCCCTATTAATGTTAATCAACGCTTCCGGTTATAGCCCTCACACGTTTTGCAAGAGCTCCCGTTATACGTTTAATTAGATCTTCTGGGTCAACAAGACCCGCTTCTTTCACTAGTGATTGAGCTACTTGAAGCACCAACTCACCATTCTCGGATTTTAAATCCGCATTCTCACTCTCCAGATCGCTTATTGTTTTCTGGAAAGCTTTGAATTCTGTTTCGAGGTCCGTTACCATTTTGGCAACGTCTTCGTTGTTCGTGTCCACAGTAGCGTCAGCTTCAAGCTCCGCCATAGTAAGCAACTTGTCTTCTGGTATGCCCATCGCTACCAGTGTCGCTTTAATGTGGGACAGCAACATCTCGTCGTCCCCCAGACCGGTAATGACAATTCCCTGCAACTTCTCAAGCCCGATTAACGCAAGCTCGACATCATCCTCGTCAAGGTCCACATCAACCGTATCCTCGTCGGTGTCATTGGAGTCATTGGAGTCATCGTCGATGTCGTTGGGGTCATTGTCAATTTCACCAGTTTCATCAGGGATGTCATTGGAGTCATTGCTATCACCGCTGATGTCATTGACATCATTGTCAATTTCCAAGAACTCTTTTAACTCATCGAACTGTTCTTGGTACTCGTCCATTATGTAGCTGGGCACTTCGCAGTCTGCTTCACCAGGCATTGATCCCAAGCGCTCAGGCCAGCTTAAGTCCTTAAGGAACGCCTTCAAATTGGGTTCCCATATATTGCGCTCCCTCAAGGTGTCTTGCTTAGCAGGGGACACATGGAACGTCTTATCACTCTTGTCACTGAGCCGTACAATGCGCTCAAGTTGTTTACGAGATGCTCCGATGGACTGTTTACCACCTGTCCATTCGTCAAGTACTTGTGTTGCCCAACCCTTCAGAGGTGCGATGTCAATGCCTGCTGATCTTGCTATTAGTAGCGCTTCAGGATTAGCAGGTACAGGCACGGCGGAGAATTCCAATAGGTCCTGGCTGATGAATTTAATACCACCCTGCTCTTCGCTCCATATACGTTCGTCGGGTAGAAAGCCAACGCTGACTGCACGCATGAAACCGCCAAGGTATAGCTTGTGGATCATTGCACCGAACTCTTGGATGTCCTCGGTTACAAACTCAGTGTCTGCAATTAGCTTCATGTCCTCAAGGAACAAGTCGTTCGCCTTTGCGATAGGGGGCATACTGTGGTTATGACCAAACAATACAACAGGGTTGTTCTTGAAGTTCTCAAGCGTCCATCCCAAAGGGTTGATAGTATCACGGTCACGGTCAACCGACCCCGTCGTTATAATAAAGCGAAGCACGTTGTCGCCAACTGCTTTGACTTCTTGTGCTGCAAACCCTTTTCTCAATGCAATACCTTCGGCTTCTTTGTTCTTCTCCAAAGCTTTCCATTCTGCAATTTCTAATAGCGCGTGTGGCATGGTTATGTCCTCAAATGTTTTCCAATGCGTTCAATACTAAGATTTCTTGTTCGTCAAACCCTTTAATATATGCACTCTCTATCAGACGCTCGAAGGGTTGTCGCTGTCGCTCGAAGGTCTTGGTGTCAGTGTTACGCATACTAGCTTCCCCAATCACAGCAAGTATGTTACATCTACACTCAATGTCTTCCGCAGCAATACCGAAGTCGCCAGGGTACTGTGCGAAACCTGCTGAGCTTTGAAATGAGTTATTGGTTTCAACTATCTTACCATTCAGTTCTGAGTGAGTGTCCCTAACATTGGAATCACCTACTGTGAGCCACTGCTTCTGGGGAATTCTAACTTGTTTCATTGCCGATAGCGAACCGAAGTTCGAAGCTCTAACGGACTCAGTTCTGGCTATTTTAAACGCTCTGCTTCCACGCGCTTGATCAAAGACGCCCCGTATTCGACCTGCAAGCTGTGCAGCACCCTCGCCTTCCCCAATACCTTCGGCAAGTGCCTTGCGTAGTGTGTCGCGTGTTGTGGGGTTAATGAGCCCGACTATGCGAGTTGATGATTGGTCGCGGAGGAATTCTGTAACCCTTGGAGCGGATAAGTTGAACGATACACCTGTTTCAACTTGGTCAATAACGGTCTGCCCGAATGCTTCAACGGTAGCGCTATTGGACTGTGCTACGCCAGGAGCAAACTCCTCGGGCCCTAGTACCCCAACAATTTCGTCAATGTCTGTAAGGTCAATTGCTTTGTTGTAGCTAAGCGCTTCAGGTGTCTGGTCAAGCAACTTCAGAAGCCCACCATTGCCTAACTCTTTTCTTAACTGCTCAAGCAAGGACTTGGGCTCAGCTGGTAATGTTCCTCCGCCGCCAGGTGTATCCGTGAACACTTGGTTGAATGCAGATGCGTAAACCTGCCCTTCATTGTTGTCAAGCGGTTCGTCACCTGCAACCTTTCTAATCTCGTCAGCTTTGAATGCCCAAGGATGATCCTTGTAAACCGACGTCTTGTGTTCTCGGTCTTCCTGTACAGGACTGACGTAACCAAGTATCAAGCGCTCGTCAAACTGTGGAACCAGATGGGTCTGCATACCTGACGTCAATGTGTCAGCTATTGGTACAATGACATGCTTGGTTAAAAAGAATTCTGCGGCAGCTATAGTGGCGCGGTTGCTGTTCTCCACAATGCCCAGCGCTTCAGGCGGTAATCCATACACCTGAATAATCATATCCCGCCAGTACTTGCGTTGCTCGGTTAAGTCCATGTCCTTGATGCTGGCCTGGAGCTCTTTGATGCCCACCTTACCAGTAAGGAAGAACGACTTGAACTTGTTGCGTATACCTTGGAGCTTTGCGTTCCACTTGCTCTCAAGCCGTTGTGCATCGTTCTCACCTATTGGGTTCTCAGGGTCGTCGCTGTAGATTAACAGGTCAGGGCGTGCACCATTAATGAAGAAGCTCTTAACATACTTAGCAGCAAACTCATCAGCCTCTATCTCGTCGCCTAGGGCCTTAGCTGCCGAGCTGGATCTACCGTATGGATTAGCGGGGTCCATGTCCCTGATGTATATAATGTCGTTAGCAGCGAACCGTGTACGCCACCTGCCCATCTGCACTTCGTAAGTGCCCAAATCCCCTTCGCCTGGTTTGGGGGTGTCGAGTATCCAGGCAGGGGACAAGGGCCACAGTTCTACAGGCATACCAATCGCGTTCCGTTCAATCATCCAGAACACTTCGTTGCAAAGGGTCATGTGCTTACCAGCAAGCTTGAAGAAGCTGTTCCCGTCCATGTTAGGATTCGGGTTATCAAGCAAGGTGATCAAAGGGTTTTCTTCAACCTCCTGATCACCAAAGAACAATTGCCAATCAAGGTTCCCTGTCCCCTGCCCTATCTTATCTGCGACAGCACGCAACCAAGGGAAATGGGAATACCCATCGAGGAGTTGTGCTGTGCCTAACACAGGTGTCTGTCGCACGCCACCTGTAATAGCGGCGAAGCCGTTTGGTGTTTTGATTCTGCTGTTCATATGGTTGTTCATTAAAATAGATCCCAATTGGGTTGGCCCTTACCGAAAAACAAATCGGAGAGCGCCCATACCAGTCCATCAAGACGGTTCGGTGATTCGGTAGACTCATCAGGTACCCACTGAGTCAGCTCTTCTTCTAGCTCCATAAAATCTTCCATGTGGATAATGCGCTTCTGCTCTTCTTCATACAGCTGAGCAACAGGCTCGCCCCTTGCTTTCTTGGATTTAGACGCATGAACAAGCCTCACTTTTATATTAGGGTCAATGTTCTTAATCACGTCCTTAACCAAGTCGCCCCCTTGGTTGCTCTCAGCCACTATGTAGTTAGCAGCATAGTCGTGATAGGCGCTGACAGCAATGTTCGCCCACTTGTTGGTTGATGTCTTGCGGGATAAGTCAGCTTCGACGATCCCCTGATCTAAGTCATCCTTGCTTGCAACAATAATCCCACACTCGTCGCTTCCTTTGTTATTGGTTGTTGATGGGTCTAGCGCCACTACGGTTTTCACTATATTGCCCGGTTCGCGGTGCTTTGTCCAGGAGACCATTTCGTCTGTCCACAGTGCCCCCTCAACGTCCTCTAGGAACAAACCGTCAAGGAAGCGCTGTCTTTGCCGCTTTGGAAGGTTCCGAAGTATCTTGAGGTAAGCGGGGCTCAGGTTCTCCTCGTTGTCCGTTGGGTTCATTTGCAAGTGCGTATAGTCTTCTTCAAAGTCTATTTTCGCTTCCCCAGAAATGGGGTCTTCAGCTTTAAAGAAGATCTTATAAATCCAATGTTTCTTGCCCGGAGGGTTACAGTCCAGGATGCAACGTAACTTCAATCCTGACGTTTCCGCTAACCTTGTCAACCCAATAAGAAAGCTGTCATATGTAATCATAGAGCTCTCGTTATAGTAGATTGTGCTGTACTCAGTACCTAACACCTTTTCAGTTCTCGCCTTATCGTCTAGCCCAGCAAACCAAATCGTTGATCCGTTAGGTAGCGTCAGGAACCAGTCGCTCTTGTTGAGCATTGAATCCAAGCTGGGAAGATTGGGGAAGCACAGCTCCAGCACCATTGGCAAGGTGTCGTAGATGATGGATGCTTTAAGATGGTTAAAATGCTTTCTGAGAATTACGTGGCGGGATTTGGTTTTGCAAGCGCGGATAATAATACAACGTATGATGAGGAACGTCTTCCCTGAACGAGATCCACCGAACAGCAATACATACATGAAACCGGCTATCAGTTTCGTGGCGATTGTTTGTTTGGTGGTTTTGCTGAAGGTCCCGCTCATGCTTACCTAGTGCCCGGCTTATTCGTCCAGCGGAGTTTAACACCAAGGCGGGTTCAGCTGCAATGCGGGTTCAGGTCGCAGCAAGGGACACCGAAGTGCCCCTTGTGTTGTGTTCTAGTGCTTAGTCTGGGTAACGGATATTCATTCTTAGCTGGTCTGTTGCCAACGTCCGCCATAGCTGTTCAACCATGTTTCTAACGCTATGCCCGCCACTCCACTCGGAGCTATGGGAGGAGATTATAAAAATTAGTTCCTCATTGCTCTTCCCTTCAACCTCACTTTTAACCGCTTCCACTAGCTCAGCGTTCACCTTTTTAAGATCCTGTATAATTGCTTGTACTGTTCTACTCATTTCGTTTCTCCGGTTTATGTGCAAGTGCATCCAGTGCGACCAGTGATAGGAATGAGCGAATTACTGTATTGGCTCATTCCACCCATCGGTGTCCATCCGCCACATCTATTGCAAGCTGCGGCGGGGATATCGGTCATACCGTTTTCTTGCTTGTTCATTATCGCTGCGATGCTTGCTGCCAACCGCTCCTGACGCTCCTCATGTACGATTGCGTCCTTGGTTCCTTTAATGGCTGCGGTAACAGCGTTGAATTGAAGGATCTCTTTCTGCGCGTCCATAGTAACTGCTTCAAGTAGTATTAGCGCTTGTTGAAGATATTGTTTGTTGGTGATTGTCATTGTCGTTCTCCGGTTTGGGTTAGCGGGTTGCTTATGCAACTGACCATCTGTAATAAGAAATTGTTGTAACCTTGCGAGCGAGTTCCGCGCTTGTTCTGCATGTGCTGATTAACGCTTTGATTTCCTTAATCTCGTTAGCTGTACCGTTAGCTGAACCCTTATAACCAGTGTTGAGGCTTAGCTGGACGCGTGAGGCGTTACGCATTGTGCAGCTATTCATTTCAGTACCGAACCGAATAGTGAGGATGTTGTTGCAGTTATCGGTTGCTTTGATTTTGAGGTTTGCCATCTTGTTTTGTCCGTTGCGTTAATGTGGGTACATTATAGGGTAACTGGTCATAGATGCAACGACTTTGTTGATTTAATTTATCTGTATCTTCCGGCAATTCTAAATTCAAACTCTCTTGCGTCTTGCTCCCAAGGGCGCGTGGCATAAGGTGTTTTTGAATGATCCGTTCCTTTCCAAGTCATGTCTACCAGCCAACCTCGGTTGTACTGGAAACAGTGCCTTAGCTCGTGGGCCATTGAAGCGATTGTATCTTCTATATTCCGGGCGTTACATACTTGAGCAGAAGTTGCGTTATAAGCAACTCCATTGTCGGAGATAGTATCGCTTGAGCATATTTCCAAAGTAACATTTTGAAGATTTAAATGTAAACAAAGGTAAGTGAAAACAGTTTCCAACCTTGCTTTGTTTTCTTTTTTTATTCTTGCGGTGATGTTGAGGTTGTTCATTTTGCTGTGTCCCTGTGTTTGCTTAACTTGTTACCCATTATAGAGACATATCGACTAGATGCAACCCTTATATCAAGAAATGCACAACTATCAGCAAAATAAATGTAAGGAGCAGGAACGCTCCCCCTCTACCATGCGCGATTAGTTTTAAGGGAGCGGGTTCTTTACTCATAGCTCACCGTCTTGCCTGAAGCGCAAGCGGGGCATAGATCTTCGTTCTTGACCCGCTTCCAGTTCTTACCCTTCGCAATCCGTCTAGCTTCACGCACTTCAGGTTTATGTGAAGTCAGTCCATGCTCCCAATCACCGCAGCGATCACAGAACACATCGCTGGTTATTCTAATCACTACATGTCCCCAAAGCGCAGATCATATTCAGCTAAGCAACCATCAGCCATGCCAGTCGCTTCTTCAACAGTGCAAGCAACCTGTGATTTAGTGACCGCAGTAAACACATCGCTCCATACACCGGCTCGCCATTCCCTCATGCGCTGTTCGCGCTCAGTGGCAGTGGCTTCATGCTGCTCAACCAGTTTGGTATTGAGTTCAGCAAGCTGCCGCATTGACTCTTTCAGCTTAATACATTCACCGTTTAATTCTAGGGCCCTTTCCTCAAGCGCTACATAGGACGAGTCTTTATAGGTGAGCGCTTCCTGATGCTCCTCCTGCATGTCTGAGACCTGCTCGTTGAGCTCTTTGATTGTGCGCTCTGACGCTTCCTTCAGTTTGTCAAAGTTCACGTTCAGCGTAACCAACGCCTGCTTCTTGGCCATCGTTACATTTTCATAATCGTTTAATTTGGAGGCAACTGAAAGCATCTGATCGAGCTTACCTATTCTATTCTTTACATTATCGTCGTTGTATTCATAAATAAAAACACAATCAACACCTTCAACATACTCTAATCTATTTCTCATTACCCTTCCCCGTTCCGTTAGTTACAATTCAGCGTCATCAATATCAATCTGTATGCTGCCGCTGAGCTTACCTTTACCGCCTTTTCCAAAGGCCAATCCTAAATCTCCTTCAACGAGCTTATAAAGCAAGGTAGCTATTTCAGGGTTTGTCCCCTTCATGCTGCCCAGAGCGCTAACAAGCTCGTCCATCACAAACCCCTTGACCCACGACTTAGTATGATTGTAAATTATCTCAAGCGCTGCCTTGTGGGTCTTGTGCAGCTTAAGTCCTTTATATGCAATCATGCACTCCTCAAGCTCGCAGTCAGCTAGAGTCATTTGTTGGAACAGACGCAACCGGTTCATCCATGGCTTGTTGCTAATGAAGTCAGGTGCTTCGCCCGTGTAATCGACGTCCTCATTATAGGGGTCGTACATCAGCAACCCGACTTCAGTTGCAATCATTGCTGCTGGCTCGTTGGGTAACTGGTGAGTGACCGCGTCTGTTGTCATTTTTGATCCTCGCCATACATATACTGACATCCAACCACTGAGCTGGCGCGACTATCAAAAGCAACACTATACAAAAGAATGTCCTCTCCTGTGTCAGTAGTGTACCAAATGTCCTTTGGCACATCCCGCACGACAGAACCTGAGTCTATTAACCACACTGTCTCATCGCTCTCCGTTGGTTTGCACCCTAACATTGACAGGATTGCTATCATTGACAGGATTGCTATCACTAACATAATTAATCTACTCTTCATGGTCTTCCCCTTTCCTACATAAGTCAAACAGCGTGTAGAAGCTGTTTCCCGTTTTAGTATGCGTAAGATTGCCTTGATTGTTTGTATGGAACTCACCCTTCGGTAGAAACATCCGCGGAAATCTACCATGCCAGACACCGTATTTCGTGCGCTTGCCATTTTTGTATTCGGTGGGACCGCATACACAGCACAACATCTTTCCCTTCCTGTGCTCGATACCGCGCCAACTAAACAGGTGAGCCATGGATTTAAAGCCCTGGCAGGATACCGCAGTGTTTTCACGACACCCACATTCCTCACATTGGAATAAACTCATATCTCCTATTCCTCACCCTTTAGTACGCCAGATGCTCGCTCCATTACGCTATCTGTCAATTTCCCACCGTCGAAGTTAATACAATCGTTAAGCAAATCTCTAAGGGCTTCTTCCAGGGATTTGATTGTCTTCTCTTGCTCTCTCAATCGCCATTGCAATTCTTCTATCGGATTTAATTCATTCACCTCTCTTTACTCCTGTTGGTCAATGCTGACTGATAGCGACGAATTATCATTGTCTGATACTCGATTTTTCGTTTCAGCTTCTTGATGTATTGTCCATTCTTCCACGCCATATCAAGCCGCAATTCTCTATCTTGCGCGATCAGTCTCATGTAATAAGCATCATCACTCATAGCGCCTATTCCTTATCATCCACAAATAGTGATTTGCCGCTATCATCAACGAACTTGCCCTTATGGTCTTCTACAATGAAGTGTGGCGCTTTTACAGGCTTAGTCAGCCCTACGCTCGAATCCCTCTCTTTACGAGTCCATTCAAAATCACAGCCAGTATAGCCTAAATGTAACTCGTGGTGACCTTTGCAATATCCTTTATCCCCGCTCGTGCCAAAATAATTGCTACCACATTTAGGACAACAAAATTTGCCAAACCCAAGAGCTTGGCCTAAATCATCTAACGCTCTACTCATAGTTCTTCTCCAGTTTGCGTTATTAACATTTCCTTCAACCACCTTAAGAAATCATCAACACTGATGTCAATGACTAAATTAATCCGCATCGCTACACTATCGGGTTTCGGTGCTCCTATCATTCTCACCCTCCACGGCTTGCGGGACTGTCTATAAAAGAGCACAGGATGCTGGCCAGGTTTGGTCTGTTCCACCGTCTGCGCCCACCAGCTATTCAACGCCAGTTGCTCTACGAACTTTATCTCAATAGCTAGAAACGGTAACCCGACTAGATCATACCCTCCTTCAAGGGTTTGAAATTGATTACGCTTCATTTGCACATTGTACCCTATTTCTTCGAAGAATGCGTTAAGCAAATCCTTCACCTCGCGCTCACCCCTCGCTCCCTTGTCCCTGCTCATTTTGCCCACAGTGTTGTCCCCTTTTTAATTGAACCCATTAGATCCCGCGTAATATTACGTTTGGCCATTTATTACGGCCAATTATTACGCGGGATCCACCTTATAAAACAAGTACTTACAGAGTTAGTGTATATAAGTAATATTTTGTACAACGTTAATAACCTACTAATTTGGTAGGGTATTGGCACCCCTTGTCCGCAAAAAATATTACTTATGTACACTAAGTGAGTAAGTGCTTGATCTATAAGGAACATCCCGCGTAATCTTGCGCGTAATAATACCCCCGAACGTAATATTACGCGAAGCCTCTCTGCGCCTTGGTTTGTACAATTTTTGTACAGTACCGTCCCATACTGTAAGCAGTGCTGACAATTAGCATGTATATAGTAAGCAATGCGTACCATCTGCCTGTGCCCTAAGTCCTTCACACCTTTCCCCTCCTTGCATAGACAGAGCGGCTCTTAAGCTTGTGCTCCTCCTTCTGTTTCGGGGTCAACTGCATTATCTGGTCCGTCATCTCTAAGTTCAACAGCGCGTCTTTTAGTGCCCTGTCCAGCCCCTTGCTATCCTTGGTAAAACAGTTCAGCATCTTAGCGCGTGCAGTTATAAAGCGGAACGGTACGAACAGCGATGTGTCCATTAGTTCCTTGCTATATGCACCACGTTTCAGCGGGGTCATTTCATACCATTTCACAAACATGCTAAGGAGCTCTGCCTCTTGCATCACCGAGGTGTTACCACCTAATTCGCCCTTGCGATACTTGCTGATCAGGTTGTCCAGGCTGTGCATTAAATAGCTGTGAGCCCACTCCAACGTGTCCTTGGTTATGACGGGGTTGTGTGGGTTGTTACAAGCCGACAGCACGCTGGCTACGCGACATATATTAAGATGTACCCTGTTATATAGCTCCTGCTCTATAATGGTAGGCGCTTCATCCTGCCGCCTTACAATGTCGTTTCTGTACTGCATACTTTGTCGCCGTAGTTCTTCGCTTTCATAGCTCACGTCTATGACGCGGTCAGCTGCAACCGCTTTCATGACCGCATGTATGCCATTCATTATTTTGGGATGTGGTGGGCTGTACTCGTTGTCGTTGAAGGGTGGTGTCTTACCTGTATGCTCAAGGATAATGAAGCGGGGTAGTAATCCGCGCTTGACCGCATGGTCATCTATATGCTCAAAGAAGTCTGGGGTACCACTACCCATGATGGTGACAGACGGGCGTGTAACCGCTTTAACGTTGTTCTTGCTGTCTCTGTGCACTTTACCGCCAAACTGTTGTTCGTCGTACAGCCGCAGGTATGCGTTCAGCATGGTGCGATTGTTGTCGCTCGCCTTGCTATTGCTAATCATTAACAGGTCATCTGCCAGCTCACCTGTATATACACTATAGCAAGGTTGATCCTCAAGGGTACTAAACAGCGCTTGTCCACTTGCTGCTTCAGGTCCTATAAATTGCCCTAGAAAAATTTGCTCTTCGTTTAGGTGCGTCATTAAGCTGTGCAAGGGCCTGCGACTTGCGTCCTTCCCGCTACCACTGCGACCAATGATTAAGCTGAAGAGGTTAATGGTAGAACCGCGGAAGCTGAAGTTCCTTCCTACCACTCCGGCCATTGTGGACAGCGCGTTAGCAATTGCGAAACTCTTGATTGGCTGCACGCTATTGACGTAAAAGTATTGGGCCATTAGTCCTACAAACCCAGGCGGGAAATCCAGGTCTTCGTGTGGTACCTGTGCACCTGGTAGATCTGGCGGCATTGCTTCACCCGTTATTGCCTCCTTCATTGCTGTTAGGTCAATTTCTATTTCAGGGACTTGGTTAACGTTTACACTATACTGT
>Ga0255048_10002560_pt1 | contig 11514 bp, 9 predicted proteins | sample JV7_2_2_MG_FD_183619 | JGI IMG/M metagenome (GOLD analysis project Ga0255048, IMG submission 183619) | Seawater microbial communities from Jervis Inlet, British Columbia, Canada - JV7_2_2 | ecosystem: Environmental > Aquatic > Marine > Inlet | place: Canada: British Columbia | collected 2016-10-06
CCATGCGGCTTGTCGGCCATAGGAAGATTCTAGCTTATCTCTGGGGCCCTTCCAGACGCCGCGTGTCAGTACCGTGACGGCGGTCGCGTCGATTTGGCGGGCTTGTTAATGGGATCACATCCGCCCCGGGGTGCACTGTCGACTCCAGCGCCACGTCGGGGACACGCCGCCGATTTGTGGGAAAGCCGGACTTCCCGTTCAATTCGGCACGGGGGCTATTATATCACCGCCGAAGGGCCCCGGGCCCCACCCCCTGCTGAATGATCACAACTCCCCCCCCATCATCTCGATGAAGCGCTTGGCCGCCGGCGAGAGAAATTTGCTGCGACGCAGCACAACCCCGTAGGAACGACTGGGGAAGTACTTTCCTAAAGGGGAGACGGTCAGCTGTTCCGTGTCGGTCAGGCAGATGGCTGAGACGATAGAGACGCCGAGCCCGCGTTCCACATACTTTTTGATCACCTCCCAGCCGCCAGCCTCCAGGGTCACCGTGTAGTCCAGGTTGTGCTGCCGAAATACCAGGTCCACCACGCCCCAGGTGCTCAAATGCCGGGGCGGCAGGATCAGACCGTGAGGGCTGATATCGGCAAGGGTGGGCTCGGGAATATCCGCCAGGGGATGATCCAGGGAGGCGATGAGCACCGTATCGTAAGTGTAAATAGGTTGATAGGAGATATCGTCCGGTACCTCCAACATCGATCCGACGGCGAAATCCACCTCATCGGCGCGGATCTGGGCGAGGCCGTCGCGGCCGGTGACATTGTGCAGGCGCAGACGGATCTTCGGGTACTGTCTGGCGAACTCGGCCATCAGCTCCGGCAGGATGTACAGAATCGTCGATTCGCCAGCGGCAATATTGAGCTCCCCGGAGTCCAAATCCCCGCGCCGCTCGGCGAAGGCATCGGACAAATGGTCGATGCCATCCACCAGGGGCAGGGCCAGTTCGAACAGCATCTGGCCGTCCGGCGTCAGCGAGATGCGTGGACCCTTGCGCTCGAACAGGGTGATGTCGAGCTCTTGTTCCAGGGCGCGGACCTGCAGGGATACCGATGGTTGGCTCAGAAACAGGCGCTCGGCAGCCTTGGAAATGCTCTGGGTTTGCGCGGCGCAACAGAATGCACGCAGCTGTTTGAGGCGGTTCTGCTTGTAGTAGAAACGGCGGGGCCCGGTAGCCATTCTTCAAGCTCTGATTGTGCGTCGGCGGTTGTATTAACGTAGTAAATGTTCGCTGGCGAAACAATTGCTTTTTCGCATAATCCAGGTCGCCGCACCAGCTGCCGCCAGTCCAATTCGCGCTATTCCGGCAAAATCAGCTTCTCCAGAATTCTTTCGTATACCCTCGTCAGCACCTCGAGATCCGCCACCGCAACGTGCTCGTCGATGCTGTGGATAGTGGCATTGACCGGACCCAACTCGATAACCTGGGCGCCGGTGCGGGCGATGAAACGGCCATCGGAGGTGCCGCCACCGGTGGACGCGACCGCGCGAGCCCCGGTGATCTCCTGCAGCGCCGCCTGGGACGCATCCAGGAGTGCCCCCGGCGGCGTCAGGAAGGGTCCGCCGGAGTGGCGCCAGTTGAGTGCGTAATCGAGGCCGTGGGCATCGAGCAGGGCGCACACCCTTTCTCGCAGCCCATCCACGGTTAACTGGGTCGAATAGCGGAAGTTGAAGGTCGCCTGCAAATGCCCGGGAATAATATTGTCGGCGCCGGTACCGGCGGTGACATTCGAGACCTGAAATGAGGTGGTCGGGAAATCTTCGTTTCCGCGGTCCCAAATCTCCGCGTCCAGGGCCGTCAGGGCGCGTGCGAAGCCATGGATGGGATTCACCGCGCGCTCGGCGTAGGCCACGTGGCCCTGGATTCCCTTGACCAGCAGTTCCCCATTCAGCGAGCCGCGCCGGCCGTTGCGCAGGCGATCGCCGAGGCGCTCGTCGCTCGACGGTTCGCCCACCAGGCACCAGTCGATGCGCTCACCGCGCTTGTCCAATGCTTCGAGCACACGTACCGTACCGTCCACGGCCGGCCCTTCTTCGTCGCTGGTAATCAGCAGTGCCACCGCCCGGTGTTTCGGGTCGTGGTGGCCGAAAAAGCGCTCGCAGGCGGTGATGAACGCGGCGATGCTGCCTTTCATGTCGGCGGCGCCGCGGCCGTAGAGCAGACCATCGCGAACCTGGGGCTCGAAGGGCGGCGACGACCATTGGGATTCGGGGCCCGTCGGCACGACATCGGTGTGGCCGGCAAAGGCGAATACCGGCCCCTCGGAGGCGCTGCGCGCCCACAAGTTACTGACCTCACCGCAGTCGATGGACTCGCAGGTAAAGCCCAAGGCCTCCAGGCGCGCGCGGATCAGCGCCTGGCAACCGGCATCGTCCGGCGTGACCGAGGCGCGGGCGAGCAACTCCATGGCCAGGCTCAGAGTGGGGGTCATTGAAGCCCCCGTCACGTCAACCCTGCTCCTCGGCGTCCTCGTCGGGGATCATGTAGCGGAACAGGTAGAGCATCTGTGCAAAAACGAAAATAAACATCAGGCCGGTAAGGCCGAAGAGTTTGAAGTTCACCCAGGTATCGGTACTGAAATGGTATACGACGTACAGATTGAGGCCGCCCAGACACAGAAAAAACACCGCCCAGGCGAGATTGAGCACCGACCACACCCGCGCCGGGGGTTCGAACTTGGAATCGAAAAAGCGCTGCACCAGGGTTTTGTGGCCGATGAACTGGCTGCCCAGAAAAACCACCGCCAGTACCCAGAAAAACACCGTCGACTTCCACTTGATGTAGATTTCGTCTTGCAGCAGCAAGGTCACGCCGCCCATGGTTACCAGCAGGCCGAGGGTGATGAGGTGGACCTTCTCCACCTTGCGCTGGCGGAACCAGTTGATGAGCACTTGCACGCCGGTGGCGATGATAATGACCGCGGTGGCGGCGAGAATGCCTTCCTTGGGATCGTCGAACCACTTGAAAGTCAGGAAGAACAGCAGAACGGGAAAGAAATCGAACAGTATTTTCATGGACAGGGCCGCACATTCAGGAGGCGGCAGTATACTCCATCAGATGGCGATGCCACGGCGATCCCACGCCACTGTGGCGTCCCGGGGCGGGGTCCATTAGAATGCGCGCGGTCCAACCAGACCTGCCCGATTGGCCCGAGCCACCCTACTTGACCTCAATCCTCCTATTCGCCACGGCGCGTCCGGTTTCAATAGCGCCGTGAGCCAGCTATTCGAGATACACGCAGCCAATCCCCAGCAGCGCCTGATTACACGGGCGGTGGCGGTGATCCGGGGTGGCGGCGTTATCGTGTATCCTACCGACTCATGTTATGCCCTCGGCTGTTGCCTCGGCGACAAACCCTCCATGGAGCGCATCCGGCGCATCCGCCAGCTCGACAGCGACCACAATTTTACCCTGGTCTGCCGCGACCTGTCGGAGCTCGCCACCTATGCCCGTGTCGACAACAGTGCTTTCCGATTGCTGAAGGCCCTGACCCCGGGGCCCTATACATTTATTCTCAAGGCTAGCCGCGAGGTGCCCCGGCGCTTACAGAATCCGCGGCGCAAGACCATCGGTCTGCGCGTTCCGCAACACCCCATCGCCCAGGCGTTGTTGGAGAGCCTTGGAGAACCGCTGATGAGTTCCACGCTGACACTTCCGGGCGAGGATATGCCTCTGACCGATCCCGGCGAGATGCTCGACCGGCTGAATTCCCGGGTGGATTTGGTCATCGACGGCGGGTATTGTGGTGTCGAACCTACCACCGTGCTGGATCTCACAGGGGCAACACCAAAGGTTTTACGGCATGGTCGCGGCGACGTGAGCGTGCTGTCGCTATGAGCCGCTACGTGCACCATCGGAATCCCAATACATCGACGCTGCTCGCCGGGCCGGGAAGCCGGCGGTTTTGAGTAGCGTCCCCGCTCAGCACCAACGGGTACTTTCGGGCATGCGCCCCACGGGTCGCCTGCATCTCGGCCATTATCATGGCGTCCTCAAGAACTGGGTCAAACTACAGTACGAGTACGAGAGCTACTTTTTTGTCGCCGACTGGCATGCCCTGACCACACATTACGAAGATTCCGCTGTTATCGCCGACAGTGTCTGGGAAATGGTGGTCGATTGGCTGGCAGCGGGGATTAATCCCGGAGATGCCACGCTGTTTATTCAGTCGCGGGTGCCGGAGCATGCCGAGTTGCACTTGTTGCTGTCCATGGTGACGCCCCTGGGCTGGCTCGAGCGCGTGCCGAGCTACAAAGATCAGCAGGAAAAACTACGGGAACGGGATCTCGCCACTTACGGCTTTCTTGGCTATCCCGTGCTGCAAAGCGCTGACATCCTCGCCTACAAGGCCGGGATGGTGCCAGTGGGAGAAGATCAGGTCGCGCACATCGAGCTTACGCGGGAAATTGCGCGGCGCTTCAACTTTCTCTACGGCCGGGAGCCGGGTTTCGAGGAGAAGGCCGAGGCAGCCATCAAGAAGATGGGCAAGAAAAACGCCCGTCTTTATCGTGATCTGAAGCGGCGCTTCCAGGAGGAAGGTGATAGCGAAGCCTTGGACATCGGGCGCGCCTTGCTGGAAGGCCAGCAAAACATCACCCTTGGCGATCGTGAACGTTTGTTCGGCTATCTGGAGGGTGGCGGCAAGGTGATTCTGCCAGAGCCGCAGTCGCTGTTGACGCCTGCCTCGAAGATGCCGGGCCTCGACGGTCACAAGATGTCGAAATCCTACGATAACGTCATAGCGCTGCGCGACGATCCGAAAATGGTCACGGAGAAGTTACGCACCATGCCCACCGACCCCGCGCGGGTGCGGCGAAGCGATCCCGGCGAGCCGGAACTCTGCCCCGTGTGGCAACTACACAAGGTTTATTCCAGCGAAGAAACCCAGGCCTGGGTGCAGGACGGTTGCCGCGGAGCCAAGTTTGGTTGCCTGGATTGCAAACAACCGGTTATCGACGCCGTATTGGTGGAATTGGAGCCCCTGCGCGAGCGGGCGGCCGAATACGAAGCCAGTCCGGATCTGGTGCGATCAATTGTCGCGGAGGGTTGCGATCGCGCCCGAGACGTTGCCCGTGAGACCCTCGAGGACGTACGCCATGCCATGGGACTCGAATACCGTTAACGGGATGGAATCATGATCGATAACGACAACGATACCCAGACCGAGGATGACGTTGCGGATACCGCTGTGGCGGAAGAGCCGCGCCAGGAAGAAATGCCCTTCGCGGTCGTCGACGGCGTGGCGATGACTGAAATGCCGCGGGATCTCTACATCCCGCCGAACGCATTGGAGGTTTTTCTGGAGGCCTTCGAAGGCCCGCTGGATTTGTTGCTGTATCTCATCAAGCGTCAGAATCTCGATATTCTCGATATCCCTATCGCCGAAATTACCCGCCAGTACATGGAATACGTGGACCTGATGAAGGATCTGCGCCTCGAACTGGCGGCGGAGTATCTGGTCATGGCTGCCATGCTTGCCGAGATCAAATCCCGCATGCTGTTGCCGCGTTCGGATCCCGAGTCCGAGGAAGAGGGCGATCCGCGGGCCGAACTCATCAGGCGTTTGCAGGAGTACGAACGCTACAAACAGGCCGCCGGGGATCTCGACTCTCTACCCCGGGTCGGTCGCGATGTTTTTCCTACCGAAGTCGACGCACCGTTTGTGACAGTGGTGAGGCGCCAGCCCACGGTTCGAGTCGAAGATCTCCTGATGGCGCTCGGCGATGTATTTCGGCGTGCCCGCATGTACTCCCACCATCACGTTCTGAGCGAGCCGCTGTCGGTCCGCGAGCGTATGTCGGCGGTCTTGGCGGCGGTGGAAAGAGATAAGTACACTGATTTCACCTCGCTGTTCAGCGCCGAAGAAGGAAGACGCGGTGTTGTAGTAACGCTGCTGGCAGTGTTGGAATTGGTCCGCGAAATGCTTATCGAGCTGGTTCAGGCGAAGCCGATGGGCCCCATTCACGTTCGAGCACAATCATCATGAGTCAAGAGAAGTTGAAGAATATTCTCGAAGCGGCGATGTTGGCCGCTCAGCGTCCGCTGTCCGTAGACGATTTAGCGAGCCTTTTCGACGGCAGCGATTGGACTCCCGAACGCAAAGCCATTCGCGAGGCGCTCGCGACGCTTACCGAGGACTGGCGGGAGCGTGGCATCGAACTTGTCGAGGTCTCGAGCGGTTTCAGATTTCAGGTGCGCAAAGAGTACTCGGGGTGGCTCGGCAGCCTGTGGTCTGAACGCCCGCCACGCTACACCCGGGCGCTGCTCGAAACCCTTGCATTAATCGCTTATCGTCAGCCTATCACCCGCGGCGAGATCGAGGACGTTCGTGGCGTGAGTGTCAGCCCTTCGATAATCAAAACACTAACGGATCGCGAGTGGGTGCGCGTGCTCGGCCATAGGGACGTGCCCGGGCGGCCAGAGCTTTTTGGCACGACCCGTCAGTTTCTCGAGAGCTTCAACTTGAAGAGTCTCGACCAGTTACCACCGCTGAGCGACATAAAAGACATCGACAACGTTCCCGATGATCTGTTTGCCGCGGTGCCACTGGTAGCGGTGGTGGATGCCCAAGCACCGGACGCGCCTGAGAATGAAGATGGCGCTGAGGATGTCGGAGAGCAAGACGCCAGCGACCGAGGCGAAGAGGATATCGCGGGCCAGAGCGACGAAGAGGAAACCTCCGGTCAGGGCGACGAAGAGCGCCGGGATCATGTCGCCGAGGACAGCGGCGAGGAAGTAGCGGAGCGGGACGATGAATCCCGTGCCGGCGGAGAACCCGTTACCAGCGGCGCGGATTGATCGTTGCCGACGCCGAACCGCGCGAATGCAGATCTCGGCCTGTGAAAAAGGAAGTGGATACCGAGAAATTGCAGAAAATTCTGGCGCGTGCCGGATACGGTTCCCGGCGCGAGTTGGAAAATTGGATCGCCGCCGGTCGTGTACGCGTGAACGGCAACCGCGCCACCATCGGACTACGGGTTTCGACGGCCGATGTCATCCAAGTGGACGGCAAACGCTTAGGGCGCCGCGCCCTCGGTCACCAACGGGTGCGCGTGCTGCGCTATCACAAGCCCGTCGGGGAAATTTGCAGTCGACGACGGGACTCTGATCGGCCCACGGTATTCGATCATCTGCCGGCGTTGAAGGGCGGACGATGGATCGCCGTCGGCCGGCTCGATCTCAATTCCAGTGGTCTACTGCTGTTTACCAATGACGGTGGGCTGGCCCATCGACTCATGCATCCGTCCAGCGGTTTGGTGCGTGAGTATGCCGTGCGCGTACGCGGTAAAGTAACCGCCGCATCCATCCGCGCGTTGTGTCAGGGAGTGCAGTTGGAAGACGGTCCCGCAAAGTTCGAAGAGATAGTCGACAAGGGCGGGGAGGGGGCCAACCATTGGTACCACGTCACCATTGCAGAAGGAAGAAACCGTGAAGTCCGTCGCCTCTGGGACTCCCAAGGCGTGCAGGTCAGCCGCTTGACGCGGGTGCGATACGGGCCTGTCGTCATGCCGCGCAGGTTGCCCCGGGGCCGATGGGACGAGCTGACGGTAGCGCAGATCGGGAGTCTGATGAGCGCCGCCGGCCACTAGGCGACCGAAAGAGTATTAGTTGAATTCGATAGTGTCGCGCAGCAACGGCTTGCCGATCTCTTTGAGCATTGTTATCGGCAGTGCAGCCGACGCCGCCTGGGCCGCCTCGGGTGAATCGAATTCACCGTACAGCACGCGAAACGGGGTGCTGTCACCCTCGCTGACGTGGACACGAAGATGCAAGTCCCCATAGCGGGCCACGAGCCGATCAACATTGTCCCTGTTCGAGGAGGCAAATACCTGCAAGGTGTACACCGGGGACGGTGCCGGCACCGGAGTGGTAGTTGCTGTCGAGGTACTATTGCCACTGTCGCGCAACTCTTCGCGCAGATGATCCAGTCGACGTACGAATGGGCCCGGCGCCTGGCGGCGAAGCTCGGTGGGAAGTGCCTCGTAGGCGCTCCGCGCCTGTTGTTCGCTGGCAAAGGAACCGTGAAGCAAGCGAAAACGTGGCTGTCGACCCGCCGAAGTGACCAGAAACAAAGCCACGTCAGGGTGGCTGGCGGTTAAGTGTTCGAGTCGGTCCAGGTGGTCCACCGCCGATAGCTGGAGCGTGTAGTTGACGCCCTGCTGAGCCTCCAACCATTGCGATCCTGTAAGAGGCTGTCGTTCCAGTGCCGCGCGCGAGTCGGGTTGTTGCGCCGCTGACCGGTCCGGCGCCTGCATTTGCGGGATCTCCGCACCGATGCCGAGAAACTCACCAAAAGCCGCGAGCCGTTTGCCGGTGGTGGTGGAGAGTCCGCTGCCATCGAATTCCGCGAGGGCTTTGTGCGCGTTAATTTCCTCGCGAAGTGCTTCGGCCAGGCGGCGAAACCATGGCGCGGCACGGGCTTCGGCCTGCTCATTGGGAGTTAGCGCGTTCCAGAGATCGCGGAATCTGGCTAGACTTTCCTTGGACCAATCCCGGGTCGCGAGAAAATCTTGCACCAGAACCCTGGCTCCCGTGACCCGTAGATCGGCAACCGGGTCCGCTTCATTGGAGCTGCTGGAATCCGGGGCGTCTGTCTGTTGCAAGGATAGAAATATCCAGACCACGGCAATTACCGCAATGGTGCCGACGATCCACGGCACTGGTATTGCGCGACGGTGCTGCTGGGCCGGCGACTCCGCGGCAAAATCCCCGGCGCTGGTTGCCGATGAATCGATCGCGATGTCACCGGCGACGATGGCATCTATCAATGCGCCGCGCTTGCGCAGGTATTCGTCGTAGTCGACGCGACCCGACGCGTAGTCTCTGGCCAAGTGACGCAGTTGGGATTTATTCATCAATTTTCATGGGCGGGCCGTCAGCCCAATTCACGCACCAATCGGAAACCCGTCAAGGCATCGGCTTCGCCTGAATGGCTCTCGTCGAGCTCTGGTCCGCATTCGGTCAGGGGGTCGCTATAAGCGCCGCCGTGAACCGCTACAGTGCTATCGCCACGCACCAATTCTCTGGCATTGCCGGCGTAGTTTGTCAGGCCCCAACCGTTCTGTCCTCCGGAGCGCGCGTTGACGAGGGCGTGACCGGCGATCACCTTTCCCGCCGACGACACTCGGCAATTGAAATCGCGCTCGGGCTGCCGCCCATCAGCCTTGGCCGCGTGTCGCCATTCCGCGGCCGTGGGAAGCCGATAGCGTATTTCATGTCCGTTGTACCTGGATGCTTCTTGCGACAACCAGTGCGCATATTCGTCTGCGTCGCGCACCGAAATTTCTGTCACGGGAAGGCGTCGCTCGGCCACATCCCGTGGACGACATTGCCGGCTCTGCTCGCAAAAATGATTGAAGTCGACCACGCTGACCTCATACTTGCCGATGGCATAGGATTTGTCGAGGCCGTCGCCTGCTGGTATCACCACCATCTCCGGTCCCTTTCGGCCCGCCACCAGGTCGTAGCAAGTGCCACCGGTCTGGGCACCGTACCCTGCCAGTGTCTCGTGGCACTCGCCTTTTCGCGGCGCACGTATGGATAATCTCTGAAAGCGTGGATTGTCCTGCCACCGCGCAACAATTTGAGCATAGCGCTCGTCAAAGGGCCGCTGCTCAGCGGCCACGGATTCGTTGATGTCGACGACGTAGCTGGCGTAGGCGCGTTGCGCATCCTGCATGGCGCTGTCGAGTTCAAAACGCAGCGCGGAGATATCGGGATGCCCCGGATCCTTCTTCTCGGCCGCATCCAAATTTCGTGCTGCCGCACTCAGCGCTCCCGCTCCGAGGTTCTCTCGTGCCCTGTCCAACTCAGGAAACGGCAACTCGCGTGTCGCCGCCATCAGACTTGGTTGCGCCAGGATCTCGCGTGCCGACAGCAGCACCTGTCGGCTGCCGTCCGGGTCCCCGGCGGCCCGGGTTCGGGCGGCGGCAATCACACTATCGGCGAGTGCCGCCCGCAGCCTGGCCCGCTCGGCCCGTGGGAGTTCTGCGATATTGTCGACGACCGGTTGCAGCGCGGCGATGTCCTCGATGGTCGTTGGTTCGAGCTCGCGGATGCGCCGTTCCACGGTATCTGCGAGATCCGTCGCCAATCGGCCTCGGTGTGCCGGAAATAACGCGTCGAATGACGACAGTTGCCGCGCCATCTGGTCACCGATGGGTTGCGCCGTGCGCGCGTGTTCCAGCACCGCTTGCTTGCGAAGGGCCGCGAACTCTGCCGCCATCTGGTCGAAGCGATCCGGATAGCGCGCCTTGAGGCGTGCCAGACCCGCGGCGCTGGCGGGTACGTCCAAGGACTCTGGATCGGACAGACGCACTCGCAGAGCGTCTTGAAAACGTTGATTCTCGATGGCAATCTCATACTCTGCCAGGCGCGCACGCAGCTCCGTGTGCTCGGGCCATTGCTCGAGCCCGGCGCGCGCGAGGGAAGCGGCGCTCAGATAATCCCTGCGGGCGGCGCGGGTGGCGGCCAGGCGCGCGTAGGCGTCGGCAAGTTCACGGGGCGCTTCTTGACGCAAAAATTCGTCGTCGTGATCGAGCCCCAGGCCGCGAAGATCTTTCAGAATACCTTTGGCTTCCTGTACCTGATCGGTTTCGGCTTTGCCATGAAAGTTGGCTTTCTTGCTGACAATCTGTGCCGCCAACTGCTCGGTGTCGCGCTGGGCGCGTAGATCGGCCCGGGCCTGGGCCAGGCCCAGCGTTTCTAAATCGAAGGGGGGGAATCCCGGGTGAAATACGCGCCCGACTTCAATGTAGGCAAGCGCCTCGTCGAAGCTTGCCGCACGCCGCGCGGCGCGCGCCCTGAATAAGAAATGCTCGGCGATGCGATCCCGCTGTTGGTGCAGAGTGTCGTGACCCGCCGGAAGCAGGGCCACCAATTCCTTATACGGGTGTTCCAGGGCTGCTCGCCAGACGCTCCCGGATGCCGGGTTTTCCAGCAACTCCGTAATTTTATCGACGCGCTTCACTATGCGCGCATCGTCGCGCATCGGCGACGTGGGCCTGTCGCCGGTCACGGATGTCGTGTCAGGGAGGCGCTCTCTGGCGTCACGGAGGTAGTCGAGCCTCAGCAATGGCGCGTGATCCAATAACAGCTTCCAGCCCTGCTGCCATCCGTCGTCAATTGAGCGAGCGTCGAACAGATGGCGCAATTCATCATCCAGCACCTGTTCAAGGCGCGCCCGGGTCCGCGCAAGGGTCTGACTGTCGGGATCGAGCTGGGCGAGTACCAGGAGGTCCTCACGGTGAGCGGCAAAGTCGCTCATCGTTTCCAGTTTGGTTGTGGGACTCGCGAGGCGCGCCTCCACATCGGCGACGCGCTGCAAATTCGCGCTGCGCGTCTGCACGGTTTGCACCTGATATTGCAGATTAATGAGTGCGGGATCGTCGGGCGCATACTCGAGACCGGCACGCACCAGCGCCGCGGCGCGTTCGTCATCGCCTGCGTTCAGGGCCGCCTCGGCAAGTTCGCCGTAGCGAAGGCGCAAGCGGTCGTCATTCAACAAGTGGTACGTT
>Ga0255048_10002562_pt1 | contig 11503 bp, 8 predicted proteins | sample JV7_2_2_MG_FD_183619 | JGI IMG/M metagenome (GOLD analysis project Ga0255048, IMG submission 183619) | Seawater microbial communities from Jervis Inlet, British Columbia, Canada - JV7_2_2 | ecosystem: Environmental > Aquatic > Marine > Inlet | place: Canada: British Columbia | collected 2016-10-06
GACCAAAAAACGTTTTCGACATGGCAGAAGAATACGACTTCCCGGCATCCACCCGGCACAAAATACGGTATTGCGGCTACATTGCGAAAGAACAGCCCGTGAGGGCCGTTGCTGTTGTGCGAAAAGAACTGAATGCGGGTGCCTTACCCATTGTATTACTGACACCCGGCGGTGGTCGTGACGGCATACACATGCTGGGCCTGGGTTTGCATACATTGTTACCGGACTGTCAGCGCGGCAAGATTCACCTCGTGGCGGTGCTTGGACCCGAAATGGAAGCAGAGCAACGCGAGGACCTGCACCGCGTCGGTCGCGGCGTTCCGAATCTCACGCTAATTGACTTCACCAACGACATGATGAGCTACATGGCCGCGGCCAATGCGGTCGTCGCCATGGCGGGCTACAACACAGTGACCGAATTGTTATCGCTGGGTGTTCCCGGTGTCCTGGTACCGCGCACCAGCCCCTCGCAAGAGCAATGGATCCGCGCGACGCGACTGGAGCAGCTGGGTGCGTTTAATGTCATTCACCCGGACCAGTATTCCGCGGCGACCCTGCGCACGGCACTGGACAGGACGCTCGCAGAATCAAAGCAGAGTAACGCCGCAGTTCAACTGGACATGAATGCGTTGGATACCGTGCATGACTACGTTCAGGAACTGCTGGTTGAACACGACTCCGGTGGCTGGAAGAAGCTAAGGCTGCAGAATGTTACAGAGTTCGAACGCCCCCATGCAGACATCCCGCGGAAGCCACTGGCACTCGCCGTTCCGTTGAGCGGAGCAAAGGCATGACAGCGAGCAACGGCACTGTTGCGGTACTGGTCAGGTGCTTTCCGAAACTATCGGAGACATTCATCCTTGGCGAGATCGCGAGTCTCGTCGAAAGTGGTGTCGAAGTGCAAATCATCAGCCTGAAACGGCCAACGGACGCCTTGCAACAGCCGGACGCGGAGCTCTTTTCAGACCGTGTCACCTACGTTGAACCACGAGTTGGTCTGCAAGGCTTGTTGACGACGAGCCGCCACGCAATACGCTGGCTACCGCGGCTGCCAACACTGCTACGGCAATTACGCCAATTTGGTGTCGGTTTCGGGACCTTCTGCCGCCTCTACGAAATATGCGCTGAGCACGAGGTTGACCACATCCATGCTCACTACATATCAGAACCGGCTTTGCTGGCCGATCTGCTTGGCCAGATTCGTGGCCACTCGTTCAGCGTTTCCGCGCACGCAAAGGACATCTACCTTACCGACAAGGCTGCCATACGCAGCCGTTTGGAAAATGCGGCATTCGTTACTACCTGTACGGCGCACAACAAGGAATTCTTGTCGCAACAGGACGGTAACAAGCCATCTCGAGTACGCCTTCTCTATCACGGCATTGATAGTGACCGATTCAAGCCCGCCGGGCAGACCAGCGGCGATCAACCTCCCCTGTTGATTGCCGTTGGTCGCTACAAGCGCAAAAAGGGTTTCGATCTGCTGATCAATGCGTGCGCAAAGCTTTTGTCAACGGGCGTGCCGCTACGCTGTGAAATTGTTGGTTACGGTGATCAGGAGCACGAGCTGCGACGTCTGATCGAGGACAAAGGGCTGGCGGATCACGTCACTCTTACAGAACCTGTCACGCACCACGACCTGGTGCATATCCTGCAGAATGCGGCGGTCTGCGTTCTGCCTTGTCGGCAAATGGAAGATGGCGACCGGGACGGCATTCCGAACGCCATGCTGGAGGCGATGTCGTGCGAAGTTCCGGTCGTCAGCACCACGGTGTCGGGAATTCCGGAGGTCATTCAATCCGGGACCAACGGCTTGTTGGTCGCTCCCGAAGATGTTCAGGCATTGGTTGCGGCTATCACACGGGTGCTCGACGACGGGCAATTGCGACAGCATCTCGCGGAGAACGGCCGGCGTACGGTGACGGATATGTTCTGCTGGGAGTCCAACGTGGCAGTCCTTGGACAGCTCCTCGGCGCCGCGATGAATTCGCAGTCAGCGCAGCAAAGTGCATGAGCACACAAAAAACAAAAATCGCCTACGTACTGAAAGGATTTCCGCGGCTGTCCGAATCATTCATTGCGAACGAGGTTCGCATACTGTCGCAAAAAAAACTGCAGCTTGGCTTGTTTTCCATCCTCAAGGGCGATGATCTCGCCGCCGACAATGATTTACCGCCGGTCCACTATCTGCCCCGAGTCAGCTCATTGTCCCGCACCACATTACTGCAGTGGCTGCGACAGAATTTCTCGCCATTCTCACGCTTCCAGGGCTACTGGTTATCGCGCAGCCCGTTGCGCTACCTGCGAACGCTGGGTTTCGCGCTTGACTGTGCCGTTCGCTACCGACATACATCTGCGACCTGGACCAAAAAGACCTATTTCAAGGAGTTTCTACTCGCTACCTATATCGCGCAGACGATTGATGAAGATGGCACCTACCTGCACGTTCATGCGCATTTTTGCCACGGCGCGACAACGGTTGCCTGGATGGTCAGCATGCTCACCGGTTTGCCGTTCAGTTTTACGGCCCATGCGAAAGACATTTACCAGAAGAAGCTTAATCCAGGCGACCTGCTGCAACGCAAATTGTCCGCCGCCAGCTTTGCAGTGACCTGCACACACGCTAACGTCGACCATCTTCGCGACTACACTGCGACGCCGCACAAGATCCATGGCATCTACCACGGTCTGAATACGCAAGTATTCGTGCCGCCCAGTGTGAGCACCGGCGGTCGTAAAAATCGCGAAGGAAAGACAACACGGCTGCTCACCGTCGGACGGCTGGTGGAGAAAAAAGGTTTCACCTACCTCATCGAGGCGTGCCGAATATTGCGAAATCGCGGCACGGATTTTCATCTCGACATAGTGGGCGAAAACGGCGACCAGGACGACATCATCGCCGCCGCCATTCACGAACATGATCTTCAGGACTGCGTGAGTCTTAGACCACCGGTGCCGCAGGCAGCGTTGCTTGACTACTACCAGTCGGCGGCCGTTTTTGTACTGCCGTGCGTCATTCTGGACGACGGCGACCGGGACGGCATTCCGAATGTCATGGCTGAGGCAATGGCTTGCGCGCTGCCCGTGGTTGTCAGCAGGATTTCCGGCATTCCGGAACTGGTTGAGAACGGTGTTAATGGCGTGCTGGTACCGAGCCGCGACGCTGAATCGCTGGCCGACGCCATCGACGAGCTCATTAGCAGCCCGGAAACGCGTGCGGCGCTCGGCGCGGCTGCAAGGCAGCGTATCGAATCCGTATTTGATGCCGAATCCACGCACGACCGCCTGAGGGATCTGTTCGATGATGTTATCGCCAGCCACGCAGCCTGTGCTTGAAATAGCGCACAGTATTGCGCCTCTCCCGGCACCCACACCGGGGCCACGGAATCTGGCGGGTCAGATCATTCCCGTATTTGAAGAGGAATACTGCACCGAGTCATCCTTGCTGGACACCTTGCAGCACCGCTTTACTTTCAATGGGGAGACACATGCTCTCTCTGAAGAGGTCGACTGGCTGCGGAATCCGTCGCAGGACATCGAATGGCATATCCTGCTGCACAAATTCTATTACGCACCCGGTCTTGCGCGTCACTACTCGCTGACTGGCGATAGTCGCGACAGGGATTGCTTCGAACGACTGGTACGATCCTGGATCGCGCAGACGCCTAATGGATACATTGCAACCGATGTTACGGCCCGCCGTGTTCAGAACTGGATTTATGCCTGGTGGTTGTTTTGCAAGCTCGACCCGGATTGTTTTTCCAGGGAATTCACAGACGAGCTGACAGCCTCGCTCGTCGATCAGGTCGACTATATATGTGAGAACCTGGCGACGAAGCGCAACCACCGCACCCTGGCGCTGTACGCGGTTTTCCTGGCCTCCGTAGTGCTGCCGGACAGCGCTCGAGCGAGTGACTGGCGAAACCTGGCGGTCACCGAACTGCTCAACAATATTGAAGACGACTTGCTTGCCGACGGAGTTCATTGCGAGCTGTCCACGGACTACCACCACATTGTGCTGCGCAGCTACCTCCTCTTCATTCGTGTTGCGGCAATGAACGGAATTCCCCTGCCGGATTGCGTGCAGAGAAAAGTTTGCCTGGCGCTTGATTTTGCGGCGTACGTGCATCGTCCCGACGGCGATATCCCAGCGCTCTCCGACTCGGATTCGCAATCCTTTCTGCAACTCCTCGATTGGGGCGCAGAACTTTTCGGCAGGGACGACTACGCGTTTGTTGCCAGCCGCGGTGCGACGGGTATGCCGCCTGAGAGCCAGCACAAAATATTCGCAGACGGGGGCTACGCTATTTTGCGTTCGCCGTGGGAGCGCGGCGACAGCTTCACGGACGCGCGCTACCTGGTTTTCGACTGCGGCCGGGTCGGTGAAGGTAATCACGGCCACCTTGACGCGTTGAATATCGAAGTCGCGGCGTTTGGGCAGCCGTTGGTGCTTGATCCGGGACGCTACACCTACGACGAGCAAGGCGAATACAACTGGCGCGCACATTTTCGCCAGACCGCGGCGCACAATACCGTTACGGTCAATGGTGAAAACCAGGCGATATACAAGCAGCGCGGCGCGAAACTAAGGGTCTTCAATCCGCAGCCAGCTTGCTCACTCGTTGATTCTGCTCTGTCCGATGAGATGGCGTACCTGCACGGAGTTGTCTCGAGTCCCAACTACGCTGCACTGCATCACCGCCACATCTGGTTTGTCGACAACGCTTACTGGGTGATTCTGGATCGGCTGTTGGCGGAGGACATTCACGACTACGCACTGCGCTTTCAACTGTCGCCAAACGCCTCGCAGAAACTGACCTGGATGAAACACGATGCGGGTACTGAGATTATTGGACCGGGTCTGACCTTATTCATAGCGCAGCAAGAGCCTGACGTGAGCGAGGAGGCGGGGTACGTTTCTGCCAACTACGGAAGCAAGCAACTCGCCCCAAGAATTTGTGCACAAGCGACCGCGGCGGATTATTGCTTCCTGAGTGTCCTCTACCCAACACGCCATTCATTGCCGCTCATCGAGGGGCACAACGACGGAACCAGCCACGCCGTGCTAATTGATCGGGGCAACTGCTTTGATACCTGGCACTGGTGTGCGAACTCGCAACAGATGTCGCGACGAACGAGCGAAGGTGTGCAGTCGTGGTGCATGCCAAAAGGAAACCACCATGGTTAATGACGACTTGTCCATGTTCTCTGCGGACCCTGTTCTGACATCGCTGCAGGATCTGAGCATAGAAAACCTGCGCTCCGGGATCTTGAAGTGCGTTCCTCCGCAATTGCTTGACGCGCCGGTACCCAGTTACGAGGTGTCAAATCTGCGCTACTCACCGGGCAAGAAGATGGTCGTTGGCCTGACATCGGATATTGGGCAAAAACCTATTTCGCTCAGGATTTTTCCCCGCAACAATCTTGAGGATCGATTAGCGAAGGCGCAGCGGGTCCACCCGGACCACTCTTTCCTGATGGACAGTATGAACGCAATCGCCTGGGTCTTTCCCGCTGAGCGTAAGATCAACCTGGATCTGGTTGGCGACCACGCGCGACTTGCACAGTTACTGCGACAGCATCGGAATTATGAGCTGTGCGATGTTGAGCTCATGCATTTCGTACCTGAACACACCTACACCGCAAGAGTGTTAGGGATGAAAAACGACGGATCACTCGTCCGCGAATACATAAAAATCTTCGCCGACGACCAGGGCGAGGAAACTTCTCGCATTATGGTGGACCTGGCGCCTAAGCTTTGTGATGCCCGCATACGGATTCCAGACGACATCAGCTACCTGCCAGAGCATCGTCTGCTGATCCAGTCGGAAGTGCTACGGGATTCATCGCGGACGCTGTCCTACCGCGCGGCTGCATCTGCGCTGGCGACGTTCCACGGATTATCTGTAGACGGTGCGCCGCAACGTATTGAGGATATCGACTCCGATCATGCAACGGTGTTGGAGCTAGTCGCTAGTGTCCTTCCAGAGCAGCTGCCTGTAGTGAGGGCAGCGAGCATCGCTGTGCGGAAGGCGCTCGCGGAGGCTCCATCGCCGACGAACACAGTACTGGTACATGGCGACGCCCATCTTGGCAATCTGTTTCCCGTCGCGGGCAGCGATGTCGGCGTTATTGATCTGGACCAGGTTGCGTGGGGATGGGCAGAGGACGATCTCGCCAGTTTCTTTGCGTTCACAATCTGGCTGCGCTTGCGTAAAAAACAAGATCCGCAGCTCGCGCTTCGGGACCTGCCGCACTTCGTTGCTATCTACAACCGTTACGCCGAGAACCCCGTGATCGCGGGCACTGTTTATCGGCGTCTCGCACACAAGCTCGTCGCCGAACGGATACGCCGTGGCATCGCGCGCGGCAAGGTATCCAGCGCGGCTCAAATACTGGATTTCGTACGCATCGCAGAACAATGTCTCGCCGCCGCGAGGCTTACAGAGCGTGGGGCGGTGTAGTGAGAACATCACCCGGATCATTACGCCGATTTACCACTTACCTGACGGAGCAGCTGCGCAGCGTAGTGACCGCATATGCGGCGACGGTCCTTGGCATCGGCTTAACTCTGCTGCTGCCATGGCCGCTGAAATTTATCATCGATAGCGTGCTCACCAACCAGGGTGGGCTGTCGATTCTGGCGCCGCTAAGCAACGGCCAGCAGCTGCTTGTTCTTGCCGCAAGTATTGGCGTTCTGGCAACCGCGGCGGCGCTCGTTCAATCGACTGAAAAAGTCATGCATGCCAAGGTTCGGGAGCGGTTCAACTACCGACTTCGTGATGACTTGATGCAAACTGTGCATCGACTCAGCCGGGAAATGCGGCAGTCGGAGATGTCCGGCGAGCTGACAATGCGCCTGGTGAGTGACACGCAGCGAGTCAGCCGACTTTTTTGCAAGACCATTCCTATTGCCGCCAAACACGCGCTCACCGCAATCGCGACATTGGGCTCCATTATCGTCATAAGCCGGCCAATCGGATTCGCAGCTCTTGTCGTGGCCGCCATGCTAAGCGCGCTGATCGTCGGTTTCGGTCCGCGTCTCGCAAGGGTTGCGGCGACCAAGCGCGGCCTTGAGGGGCGCGTATCAGCGCACACCCAGGAAACGATTAATGGTATCGAACACATCCAGGCCATGGCACTTGAGGAGCAGTCGCGAAACGAATACCTGAAGGCGGCGGGCGCAAGCCTGAAGGCCGGAGTTGACGAGGTTCGTATGGCGGTGCGACTGGAGCGAAACTCCCAGATCATCGCGGGGCTCTCGCTCGCACTGGTCGCCGGTATCGGTGGAATCGCCGTAATTAACGGTGACATGTTGCTAGGCGAGCTAACCGTCTGCTTGTCTTATATCGCACTGCTATTGAAGCCCATCGAAAAAATTAACGAACTGGCCATTTCGATCGGGCGCGGTGTAGCCCGTGCGAATCGGGTGAGTGATCTTTTTGCTGCGGATACGACACCGGACTCATACGCCGGGACGGTCTTGACGGAACGGGTGGATCGTATCGATTGCGTCGATCTCGGTTTCCACTACGCGGATAGCGATGACCGCATCCTGTCCGGCCTTAACCACAGCTTCCGCAGTGGTGAGTGCACTTCTATCGCGGGTCCCAGTGGCTGCGGCAAGAGCACGTTGCTGCGCCTGATCCTGGGGCTGCAATCGCCGACCAGTGGAGCGCTCAAGGTGAACGGCAAGAACTATGACGAACTGCAACGTGGCTCACTGCGAACGCAGTTCGCGGTCTTGTTGCAGGATGCGCATCTGTTCGCGGGAAGCATTCGCGACATCGTGACCGAGGCGAACCCGATAGCCTCCGACAGCGCTATTTGGGACGTATTGAATGATGTTTATCTGCAGCAGGATATAGAGGCGTTGCCACTTGGGCTGGAGACACCCATTGATGAAGCGGGCGCCCGATTTTCAGGCGGGCAAAAGGCACGTTTGTTGCTGGCTCGAGCGTTGTTATCCGAGCGACCGGTGCTGCTGCTTGATGAACCCTTCGCGAATCTTGATGACGATTCGCGGCGCATCATTCTTGCTTGCCTTGCAGAGGCAAAGAAGCATCGCATCCTGATCATCGTAACCCACGAACGTGCGCTTTTGGGCCTGGCGGATCACGTGCTGACAGCGGATGATTTTCGAGGCGGGCAGGAGCCGGCGAACGGCGACACGAGCGACACGCCGCCTCGATTCTCAGAGTCCGGCAATCGGGAGGTGTTCGTTTGACTGCTCAAAGCTACATTAACGACCCGGCCTTCGTGGGCCTCACGGAAGTGCTGCAGCAATACGGTTCCTGCGAGGTGTTGCGCTACCGAAAGGGCAAGCGCATCACGGTTGCTGCGGTAGATGATCGCATCGGTTCCGTAGTCGTCAAATATATCGCAAAAGGTGCCAGCGAAATCGTTGCTCGACTGAGCGCCGTTGACCGTGTCAAAGATGAACTGAAATTTGCAGTTAGCCGGCCCATTGAATTCGCGACCGACTCAAAATTCTTCGTACAAACGCGGCTGGCTGGCGAGCCTGTGGACGTGGAGAAAACCGATTTCTCGCAGCCGCTGGTGTTCGGGATGGCAGCTGCAATCAAGTCGCTACACGCGTCCAGCGCCTTCTTTGACAGTCGTTTTGACGAAATTTCACAGCGCATCCGGACAGAGCGTTACCTCGGATTGATCCAATTACAATTTCCCGACACTGAGCAGAGCATCGCGGCGATACAGAGCAAGTTGGCAGGGCTCGAAGAGCATATCCGGGCAAGGCAAGCGGACCTGGTGCCGATTCACGGTTCACTACACAGTCATCAGTGGCTGCTCGGCGACGGTCGGCTGGTTCTGGTCGATTTCGACCGCGCGGCGATGGGGCATGCGGAGCTTGATATCGCGACGTTGCTCGCTGAGTTTGACTACGAAGCGCCGGACATCGCTGCAAAGGTCAATCCAGCATTCCTGTCGCAATTTCCGCGCCATGATCCGCATACATTGCTGTTTTATCGGGCACACAAGCACTTGTCGAAGGTCTACAAGGCGTCCAGGCACGCGCAGCCCGAGTTGGCTTGCCACAAGGTGCGCCGCAACCTGGGTCGAACGGCCCGGCTGCTGGCCGATGTACGAGCTACGCGTCAGTGAAAACACTCTTCTACTGCCATCATTCCGTCGGTATCGGGCATCTCATCAGAACGCTCAGGCTGGCCGAGGCGAGTCTCGCTAACGGACCGGTAATGCTGCTTTCGGGTGGTGCAATTCCATCCGGCTTGGCGATCGACCCCAGAATACGCGTAGTGCAGTTACCACCCCTGCGGATGGATTCTGACAACGCGTTGATTGACGCCAACGGTGAAGGCGATGTCGAGGTGATCTTCGCGGAGCGTCGGCTGATCGCCGTTCGATCTGTACGCATATTTCTCCCCGATGCCGTTGTTATCGAAATGTTTCCATTCGGCCGCAAGAAATTCGCCGCCGAAGTTCTGGCCATCATCGCTGCTGTTCGTGAAGAAAACCGGACAAAGGTAATCTCAAGCGTACGGGATGTTCTTGTTACGAAGCGCCGCGACCAGGATCGTCACGACCTGCGGGCTGCGGTAACACTCAACGAGAATTTCGATGCCGTACTCGTGCATTCGGATCAGAATCTCGTCAAGCTGGATGCGACTTTTTCGACGCTGGCGAAAATTGAAATTCCAGTCTACTACACAGGATATATCAGCAGTACGTCCCGAACCGAAAGGCCTGAGCGAAGCCGTCAGATTGTCGTTTCCGCCGGCGGCGGCCGGGTTGGCAGCGAACTCGTCGATGCCGCGCTCGAGTCTTATCCGCGCATCAAGCGTGATCTCGATCTCGATATGTTGATTGTCACCGGCCCCAATGCCGACGAGCGACCGCGCTATACGAATGGAGACAAAGGTCCCAGGATAGTTGAATTCATAGACGATCTTCCGAGTGTTTTCGCGCGGTCAATGATTTCTGTGAGCCAGTGTGGCTACAACACGGCCGTGGATGTCCTGAAGACGCGCACACCAGCGATTTTTGTGCCTTACGAAGCCGCGTCGGAGGATGAACAGCTCAGGCGTGCAGAGTTGCTGGCGAAGAAGGGTCGGGCTGTCATGCTGCGACAGAAGTTACTGACCGCGGATTCCATAACCCACGCCGCTTCTGAGCTGCTGGCGCGAAAGCAGCAGGAAGAGTTCGACATCGATCTTAATGGTGCGCTGCGAAGTAGTGACCTGATCCGAGAGGTGAGTACTCGTGCGTAACCTCGACGCTCTTGGCGCTGCGCTCGCGGCACGAACCCAGCCGGTGACGGTGTTCTTCCGCGACGATGATGCTGGCTGGGCCAATGACCAGCTCAGCATACTTTGCGAGACCATGAGTGAGGTTGGTGTCGATCTGGACGTTGCCGTCATACCCGCAGCGCTCGATAGCTCAACAGCCGCTAACATCGCCCGCCTGTCCAGGCAGTTTGCTTCGATACTCAACTTTCACCAGCATGGTTATTCGCACATCAATCACCAGGCGGAAGGTCGAAATTGCGAATTTGGTAGTGACCGGGACATAGAACAGCAACGTCGCGATATTGGTCTTGGTCAGAGGCGATTGCAGGATACGTTGGGAACGCTGATCGACCCCGTTTTCACACCGCCGTGGAATCGATGTACCGAAGACACGTGCAAGGTCCTGGCGGAACTCGACTTCAGGGCCATTTCGCGTATCGCCGGTTCCGTTCGCATTGAACACTTCGGATTGGCCGACATTTCTGTCGCGATCGACTGGCAGAAAAAACGGCGGGGTGTGCCGCTAACCTGGTCAGAGTTCTGTCAATACGCGCAACACTACCTGCTCAATAGCGATGTGGTCGGCGTCATGTTGCATCACGAACATCTTACCGATTCCGAGTTGAGTCGCCTGCGCCGCTTCATCGCCTGTCTGCGAGACTCGGGCAATGTCAGGTTTCGCTCGATGTTGCAGGTCGTTGATTCAGGCGGCCTCGAACAAAAGGGGGACAGAAAATGCGCCTGACTAAAGTTTTGCTGCTCGTTCTCGCCTTGCAAATGCCTGTCACTGGCTGGTGTCAGGAGCAGCGCTTAAAGCTCGAAGGTGTCTGGGATGGCCAGACATTTCAGGTTGACCGAATCAAAGAGCGGAACTCCAGCAAAGACGTCCGCAAAATCCGTGTCGCCGGCGCGGTGTCGAGCATTTCCTATGCCAATCGTGCGGTACAGATCGGCCCGGCACGACTGCGCTGGGATGCCTCGCAGGAAGCCATCTTTGCCGATATGAAAGTAGGTGATGTAGTCAGCATGGACGCGATACAAGTGGGTCCCGAGAATTTCGCGATCACCAGTATTGACCCCACGCAAGTTGCTTCCAGTGACTCGATAGAGCTCATCGGTGCACTTACCGGTTACAGCAATCGTGATGAATGGACCGACTTGTTCGTTGCCGGAATTCCCGCAAGAATACCGAAGCGACTGTTTTCAAACGGACGGCTGCGCTTGCAGCGGCTGGGTGA
>Ga0255048_10002564_pt1 | contig 11496 bp, 7 predicted proteins | sample JV7_2_2_MG_FD_183619 | JGI IMG/M metagenome (GOLD analysis project Ga0255048, IMG submission 183619) | Seawater microbial communities from Jervis Inlet, British Columbia, Canada - JV7_2_2 | ecosystem: Environmental > Aquatic > Marine > Inlet | place: Canada: British Columbia | collected 2016-10-06
GATGGTTTGTTCCAGCATACTACATGGATGGTAACTTCAAAGACAAAAATGGTAACACCATGATGAAAGAAGCCATTGAAAACTATGAAGAAAGAAGAGCGGTAAAGAGAAAAGCAAACTCAGCTGAAGCTATTGATGGTGAAATGATGAACTACCCTCTTAAGCCTTCTGAGATGTTTTTAAATGCTAGAGGTAACATATTCCCATTAGCTGATTTAAAGGAAGTAGCGGCCACAATAGTCACTAAAAAACATGACTATGAGAACCGTCATTGGTTTGGAGAATTAGTAATGGAAACTAATGGATCTGTTAAGTGGGAAAACACCTCATCTAAAGATTTAGTAAGAGAATGGCCTATAAAAGACAATAAAAACAAACCTGGAGTTATAGAAATAGCTGAGATGCCAAAAAAAGGTGCTGACGGTGATATAATACAGGGTAGATACATAGTTGGAACAGATACATATGATGATGATGAATCCTCAACTAAATCATTAGGGTCAGTGTTTGTTATGGATACTTGGACTGATAGATTAGTTGCAGAGTACACTGGGCGTAGGTTAGCAGATGACTTCTATGAAATAACACGTAGATTGTGCTTGTTTTACAGAGCTGTGAACAACTATGAGCAGAATAAAAAAGGTTTATACGCTCATTACAAGAAGATGAATTCACTTCATTTGTTAGCTGAGACACCTGAGATACTTAAAGATGTAGCAAACGCTACTATATCTAAAGTTGGAAACAGGAAATACGGTACTACAGCTACAGCTCAAGTAAATGATTACGCTTTAAGATTAATATTAAGATACTTAGTTACAGGTGCTTATGGAGAAGAAGAAGATAGTAATATTCAGAACTTACACAAATTAAGATTTTTAGGAACCGTAAAAGAACTTATAGCTCACAATAAAGACGGTAACTTTGATAGGGTTTCTGCTCTAGGTATGTTGATGATTTTAAAAGAAGATAAGTACGCAACGTTAAAGCGTAAAGATGAACAGAAAGAAAGAGAAGTTGGTTTAGAGCAAGATGAGTTTTTTACTGAAAGGTGGTCTCAGGATCTATTTTAGCTATAATCAGTAAATCTATATTTGCTAAACCTATTGTTAGACACAATTAAATTATTAAATTTTGTAGCTTATGAGTTCAACAGATAAAGTAATACATTTTCCAGCACAAAAGAAACCTCTAAAGCAGAAAACAAAAGAGTGGAGGAAGCAGAATATAGACGCTGCAGAAGACTTCTCTTTTAACAGGCATGAAGGTTTGCGTAAGAGCGCAAAGAATAAACAGATAAATTATGATTTATACAGTGATATTCTAGATCAAGATGATGTAGAAAGAACTTGTAATCCCTTTAAACTAAAGAATTTATCAGCACCTGCTCAAATGCAGAACTATCCTATAGCTAATCCAAAGATTGACCTGCTATATGGTGAAGCTCTTAAGCGTAAGCTGGATATAAGAGTTAGAGTAGGTAATGCTGATGCAGTATCTCAAAAAGAAAAAGATTTAAAAGAGCAGTTTTCCAATCTTATAATGGAAGAAATACAAAGAGGTGCTATTGATGAGAAGGATATGCAAAAGAAACTTGCTGACTTTGAGAGATTTAGGACTTATGAGTATCAAGACCATAGAGAAGAAATGGCTACTCACATACTAACACACCTACAAAAGAAATTAAAGATAGAAGGTAAGTTTGCTAAAGGATTTAAAGATGCTTTACTTGTTGCTGAAGAAATCTATCAAGTAGATGTAGTTGCTGGAGAGCCAATAATGGAAAGGCTTAATCCTAAACATGTAAACGTTGTTAGATCTGGTGAGTCACCTTATATAGAAGACGCAGATGTTATTACAATAAAGTCTTGGTATTCTCCAGGAAGAATTATAGATGAATATCATGAAGAGCTTGACCCTAAAGAGATTGACATGCTTGAGACTGGTTCTTTTGCAGGTGGAGGAGGATCTGATGGTATAGGAGAGCGTAAGCCAATAAACCTAGATCCAGATACTTTTGATACAGACTGGTTTGGAGGTGATGATTTTGGTAATGTATTTGATGAAGATGGAAACATCAGAGTAGTCAAAGTATTATGGAAGTCTAGAAGAAAAATGCTAAAAGTAACTAAACTTAACAGGTTTGGTAATGAGGAAGTAACCTTAGAAGATGAAAACTTCCAGATAAATAAAGATTTAGGTGAGAAATCTAAAGTTCTTTGGGTTAATGAATGGTGGGAAGGACACAAAATAGGTGGATCTTCTACTCAAGGTGATGACAGAGCAATATATGTAAGAATGCAACCAAGACCTATACAGTTCCGCAATATGGAGAATCCTTCTAAGTGCAGTCCTGGAGTTATAGGAACCATTTATCAAACTAATGACAACGGATCTGTTTCATTAATGGACAGAATGAAGCCTTATCAGTACATGTACAATGTACTAATGTATAACACTGAATTAGCTATTGCTAAAAACTACGGTAAAATAATGTCCTTAGATTTAGCTAAAGTTCCAGAAAATTGGAAGATTGATCAGTGGTTATCTTTTGCGCAAGGAATGAACTTAGCTGTTCATGATTCCTTCAAAGAAGGTAACAAAGGAGCTGCAACAGGAAAGTTAGCAGGATCACAACAAGCGTCTCAGCCTGTTATTGATATGGAGATGGGTAACACTATTCAGCTGTATATCAGTATGCTAAGTTATATTAAGCAAGAATTAGGTGAGGTAGCAGGTGTTTCTGCTCAAAGACAAGGACAGATTTCCAATAGAGAAGCTGTAGGTAACGTAGAAAGATCTACAATACAGTCTTCTCATATAACTGAATACTGGTTTGCTGAGCATGAAGCTACTCAGGTTAGAGTATTAGAAGCTTTATTGGAAACAGCTAAGTATGCTTGGAAAGATAAAGAAAATATTAAAGCTCAGTATGTTCTTGATGAAGGTAGTACTTCTATTTTTGAAATAGATGGACAACAATTCAATGAAGCAGATTATGACATAGCTATTACTACAGGCTCAATGAATGATAACTTGAGAGAAAGCTTAAAGCAACTTGCTCACGCAGGTATGCAGAATGGAATGATCAATTTCTCACAACTGTTAGACATTATGACTACTAACTCAGTAAGTGCTATTAAGCGTAAGATTGAAAGATCTGAAGAAGACGCTAAAGCTGCTGCTGCAGAACAACAGCAACAAGAACAGCAAATGGCTCAAGCTCAATTACAGCAACAAGCTGCTATAGAGCAACAAAAAGCACAAGCTGATATTGATAAGCAGTTGAGAGAATTAGAAGATAACCAAAAAGATAGAGATAATGCTATTTTGCTTAAACAGCTAGATATCCAAGCCAAACAATCCATAGAAACTAGTAGCGACAACTTAGAAGAGTTGAAACTAACCGCTAAGAAACTAAATGATGAGTATGAGATTAAGGCAGGAGAACTAGCTGAAACCGTAAGGTCTAATAAAGCAAAAGAATCAAATGAGGTGAAAAAGATTGCAGCTACTGCTGCTGCTAAGAAGTCAGTTTCATCTAAATAGCTATAAGTAAGAGGCTTATAGTTGGTATATGACCTCAAAATGTTTGGGATTTTAGAAAAGAATGTATTTAATTTGTAATTGTAATAGGGAAGATTATGGGAGGAGAAGATTTATTTGGGAGTCTTGGTGCTGATTTTTTGTCAGATCAAGAAGTAAATGAGAGTGTAAATGAAGAAGCAGGTTTTGACCCAATAACTGGTGAAGTTTTTGGAGAAGCAAATTCAGAAGAAGCTCCCAGCAAAGATGCTGGATTAGAAAAAGAATTAGAATTTGTAAACAGTGAAGAAAAAACAGAAGCAAGTGAAGGTCTAGAAGAAGGATCTGATGTTGACAATGAAGATATTGATGAAGATACCCCAGACTCAGAAGAGTCTCCCTCTTCTCCACTTACTTCCTTGACTTCTGCTCTTCATGAGGATGGGGTACTCTCATCACTTACAGCTGAAGAATTAAAAGAAATTAAATCCGCAAGTGATTTAATGGGCGTAATTAGAAAGCAGGTAGAGAGTAATGAATACTCTGATTTAACAGATGATCAGAAAGAATACCTAAAAGCAATGAGGGCTGGCGTGCCTGATGCAACTTACAGACAGTCTAAACAAACTGTAGATCAGGTCAGTAAAATTGACCCTTCTAAGTTAGAAGATGAAGATAGTGAGGATTTTAGGAGGCAAATATTGGTTCAAGATTTCTTAAGTAAAGGATTTGACCAAGAAGACGCTGATAAATACGCAGGACGTTCTATAGATCTTGGTGAAGACATTGAGGATTCTAAGAAAGCTTTAAGTAGACTTAAGGCAACTGAAGAAGAAAGGTTAAAAAACTTAACTGTAGAAGCTGAAGCAAATAAGAAAGCTGCTCAAGAAAACTACAACAAAAGAGTCAATGACATTAAGCTTAAGGTGAACGCCACTAAGGAGATTCTGCCTAACATTAAGATTAATGAAGCTACTCAAGGTAAAATCTTTGACTTAATGACAAAAACTGCAGGTTATGATAAAAACAATAACCCAGTAAATGCAGTAGTTAAGAACATGATGGAAGACCAAGACTATGTAATTAAGTTAAACTACTTGCATGAGTTAACTGATGGTCTTAAAGACTTTAGTTCTTTAACTGGAACTGTTGGTAGTTCAGCAGTAAACAAGCTAGATAAAGCTTTACAAGCTCAAGATGCTAAGATCAAGTCAGGTAATTCTGAAAAGAATACTGCTAGAAAGAAAGCTACAGGACTTCTAAATGCATTAGACGGTATTTTATAAATTGAAAACTTTTTAAATTAAATATATATGTCACAATTATCATTTTTACAAATGACAGACGCTTCCGCTTGGAAGGGTTTGACCACAGAAAACCACTTGGGAGCTATCTGGAAGCAAGATCCTCACAAGGTTTCTGACTTGATCACTAAGATCCAGGCAGCTAACTTTGGGAATAACATTGATACAATGTTAGCTCAATTTCCAACTTTGGAATTTTCTGATGAAAGAGATTACACTTGGGAACTAAGTTCTCCAGCTGTAGAAAATGTTGCTCTTGTTGAAGCAAGGATTGACGGTACTGCAGTAGTTGCTACTGATGAGGCTGGAAAAAACTTCTCAGAATTTGAGCTAGTATTCCCTATTGATTATTTTGATGATACTCAAGTAATTGTGGGTGAGAGGAATGAACTTTATCCTGTACTAGTTGTAGGAGCAGGTATTCCTGAAGGAACTAACATGGTATATACTTGTAGGTTGAATACAGGTGATGCTGACTTGTTTATTCCTTTTGAAGAAATTGTTTCTGGAAAAAGATTCTCTGGTGAATATTCTCCAGTAGAAGCTAAGTTCTCTGAAACTGGTCATCAGCCAAGGTACAAAGGTAACATCACTATGCGTAACGCGTTTACTCACTTACGTATGAAGAAAGTTACTCCTGGTAACATGACTTTAAGGAAAATGGGTACTAAGTTACAAGATCCACGTTCTGGTAAAAACTTTACTGTATGGCAAGATTATGAATCTTTTGTTTTTGACAGAGAGTTTAGAGATGACATCAACAGAATGTTAATGTACGGAACTGCTAACAGAACTGAAGATGGTGGTTATGAAGTAGCTGGTAAATCAGGTTACAAGATTGTACAAGGTGCTGGTATCCGTCAGCAAATGGAAGCAGCTAACACTGAATTCTACAATGACTTCTCTATTGAAGATTTAACTGAAAGATTGTTAGATTTATCAGAAGGTAAAATTTCTGGAGATCAGAGAAAATTTGTTATGAGAACTGGTGAGCGAGGTGCTTATTTATTCCACAAAGCTTTAGAAGAATTCTCTCAACTATATACTCCTGCTCAAGAGCAAATGAGGATTGGTAAAGGGAAAGCTCCAGCTGGAGTTTCAGTTTCTAAGCCAATGGGCTACGGTGGACAGTTTGTTGAGTATATTGGGCCAAACGGAATAGAGGTAACTCTTTCTATTGATTCTATGTACGGAAACAGAGACCGTAACAAGATACAGCATCCTGATGGAGGTGTAGCTGAGTCTTACAGGTTTGACATCATGGATGTTGGAACTTCTGACGGACAGCCAAACATTCAGAAAGTTTCTGTAACTGGTATGCCAATTATTCACAAGTATGTTGCAGGATTGAGAAATCCATTTGATCCAGCAGGAGCTGTAACAGCAGTTGGTAATGCAGTAGATGCTTGGGAAGAGCACAAGATGTATATTGGAGGTGTGATTGTAAGAGATCCATCTAAGACAGCGTCTTTCATTCCAAACATTCTTTCACATCAATAAAAAACATGGGGCTAAGTTATGTAGCTTAGCCCCTTTTTTATTACCTTAGCAATTATTAATTTTTAAACTAACCATAAAAGGAGAAGAAATGGGAGAAGTAAAGAAAAAGGTATTTGATCTTAAAAAGGACTTTGAAGGAAAGACCGTTAAGATTTTACCAATCAAAAGGAGCACTTGGATTACAGATCCAAACCATGAAGCAGCGTTTTTAGTAGGCCCTGCAACAAGAAATTATTCAGCACCAATGGACAGGAATGGAAACATTGTATGTCCACTAACTGATGAAGAAAAAGCTTATTTTGAAAACCCAGAAGTTTCTGGAATGTCATATAAAGCAGGAGATTTGTCTCCATATAAAGAAGCAAACAACTTTTGGAAGCGTCATAAAATAAGACTAGGTAAAGACCCTAAAGTTTTAAAGCTAGACCAGCCAAAAGATTATATAGATTATAAGTTGTTGTTGTCAAATAAGGATGAGATTGCTCCTTCTTATGACCAACACAAAAAGAAAAGAAGCTACAAGTTTATGGTTGTTTCAGAAGAAACTGAAGTAGACACAAGGCTTACAAAGCAAAAGAAGCTACAAGAAGCTTACATGTTCCTTGGAAAAGTTAATGAAAACAAAGAGGAAATGTCTAACTTACTTAGAATCCATGGAAAAAGGATTCCTCTTGATGCTACTGAGAAGTGGTTGCAGGATGAAATGGGTAAGATGATTAATTCTGACTTGGATGCTTTCTTAGCCATTGCTAATGATGCAGACAGAAAGACAAGATTGTTAATCTTAGATGCTGTTGAAGCTGGTATTGTTACCAAAGACGGACGTAAGTATTTCTTACAAGGCGGTGAGCCATTATCAGGGCCAGGTGAGGTTCCATTAATGGATACAGCTGTTAAGTTTTTGAAAATGAAAAAGAATCAAGACATCATGCTTGATATTAAAGCAAGATTAGAAACCGCTAAAGATTAATAGATGACTTCAGTAGAAATGGAAAATGAGTTCTTGATCCACTATGACAAGATAACTAACTTTGACGCACCAGGCTATGAGTCTGATGAGATTAGTAGGTTTCTTACACAGGCGCAGGAAAGACTTATTCTCCATATTGTAAATCCTAGAGGTAATAAATATGTTACTGGGATTGAAGTCACTGAGAAAAGGCGTAAAGATTTATCTGAGTTACACAGAGATGGCATTGGTGTCATCTCTGCTAACCAGACAGGGTCTAAAGCTGACGGAACGTTCTTTGATTTACCTACAGATTTTTTGTACACTCTTCAAGAGGAGGCTACAATTTCTTCAACTAGTCCATGTTATGATGGAGACACAGGAGTAGAAGTTAAGCCTATTACACATGATCTGTATATTAAAAATAGAAAAAACCCCCATAAGAAACCTTATGGAGAATTAATTTGGAGGATGGACTTTAGTAGAGATACTATTGGTACAGGCCCCAAGAGGCATGAGTTAATAACAGATGCTGCTACTACGGTAACAACCTATTCATTTAGATACCTTAGAAGACCGCAACCTATTATCTCAGATACCTCAATTATTGAAGGACTTGCTGGCCCTCTTGACTGTGAACTTGACACAATCATGCACAGAGCAATAATAGATGAAGCTGTAGCTATTGCAACTGGAATTACATCTCCAGAATTATGGCAGTTAGGTAGGCAGGAAGCTAGTCTTTCAGAGTAAATATGTATTTAGTAAATTTTTTGTATAATTAAAACTTAAATTAAAATGGCAACATTTTCAGAAAAAAACAAGATGTCACTGTTTGTGGGAGTACCAGGAACAGCAAAGACAGCAGGTAACATTTCTACACTTACTAGTGGAGAAATAGGAATCTTTACCCGTTCAAAAACAACAAGGTTAACAGAAGCAGCTGCTGTAGCAGGTGGTGAGTTTACTTTAGTAGAAGGTAAAGGTCTAAAGACTCCTTTCACAAGTGACGTGATTAGTGGAGCTAATGTATCAAAAGTAACTAGAGCTGTAGCAGTTCCAGCAACTGAAAAAGTTGACTACATTGGATATAACACTACTTCAGGAGCAATTGAAGCTATCAATGATAACCTTTATTTTGTAAGGCTACACATTGATCAGTCAATTACTAACAGCCAAGGTGGTGGAATTTTAGTAAAGCATGGGCAGTACAAGTCTGATGCAACTGCTACGCAAGTAGAAGTAGCTGACGGTTTAGTTTCTAGCTTCATCAACAACTTCTCAAGAGAAGCGTCTAAGTACATCAAGTTTGAAAGAGTTACTAACTCTACATTGACTCCTAACACTACTGGTGCTTTAACTGTAGTTAATGGTAGTAAATATGTAACTGCTGCTACGGATATTGACAATGGTGGTTCTGTTGCAGGAGACTACATGGAAATTGGTGGTATTGCTTACAAAGTTGTTGCTTACAACGTTGGTGGTGCGCAAGTAGCAGAATTAGATATTCCTTACCAAGGAGTTTCAAATGCAGCTTTAGCTGGTTCTGGTTTCTACAGTGTAGCTAGTGCTGCTGCTGGTGACTGGGGAATTAAATTAACTGGTCTTCCATTGAAGTTTTCAGTTGGTAAATTCAACTACAGAAAAGCTAAATGGGTTACTACTTTGCAAGGAGCTGGTACTACTGCTGTAACTGAAGCTGTTGGTGCAAATCCAGGAGTTGGAACTTATGAGCAAGCTGCTGAGTTAGAATTCTTCTACAAAGGTAATGATGGTGAGTATTTCAGAATGGGACAACCAAATATTTTCCCTGCTCCAGTTGTTACTGATCCTACTGCAACTTATGATGCAATTGTCATTGAAGTAGTTGAAGGTGGTGAAGGAGATGTTACTGTTAACAAGCGTCAAAAGCAATACATGTTATTGATTCCAAATGCAACTCCAGCTTGGGCTGATGGTGCTACAGCGGATGATATCACTGATGTTATTGAAGACCTTTGTGAAGGTAAGCCAGTGTACGGTGGTGCTGTTACTGCATCAGGTGGGCCTTTGGCAACTGGTGATTTAGCTCTATAAAATAGTATAATTAACCAATTCATAAAAGGAGGGATGGTCTGGAGTTCCTAGACGCCCTCCTTTTTTTTAACTCAAAAAAATTATAATATGGCATTAGTACCAGTAATTACAGCATGCTTAAGTAATAAGTGTCAAACGTTAAAAATAACAGACGCTACTGGTGTCTATGACGCTACTAACAACACAGGAGGATGGGAAACCCCAAATATTGCAGGATCTGCAGTAATCTCAGCGTCTATAACCATAACTTATCCAAACGGTGCTACACAAGTAGTAGACGTTTTATCTCAAATTCCTGCTACCGTAACTGGTAGTTTCACATTTACAGGAATTACTCTTACAGGTTACCAAGATGGTATAACTACTATTAGTTATAGCATTAGTGATGGTACAACTGATTACAAAGGAGAAATACAGAAATTATTTACATGTAATGTTAGAGCTTGCATTGATAAAATGTGGGTAGATGTTGCATGCCAAACCTGTCATGGTAACTGTGACTTAGGAAGTTTAGTAGATGATGCTAATCTTGCTGAAGGTTTATATAAAGCATTATGCTCAGGTGCTTCCTGTTGTGATATTTCTTGCACAAATAAAATTTTAGATTCCTTGAAAAACTTATGTTCTTGGGAAAATTGTAACTGTTAATTAACTTAAAAAAAATATATTATGGGATGTGGATGTTCATCTAATTGTAACTGCTCAGACGCTATAACTTTACCTACACCTGCACCTGGTGCTCCTGGAGCTAATGGAGTATTTGGTGGATGGTCACAAAGAATGGTTTTTGACACAACTACTTCTGCAAGTCCTCTTGCAAACAACATGAGAATGAATAACGCTGCACCTGCTAGTGTCACTCAACTTTATGTAAATGATTTAAATGCAGACGGTAACAATATTGATCCGTTCTTAGATGCTTTTGACAATAGTGGATCTTTTGGAAAAGTAAAGCTTTTCAAACAGTTTGATAGTAATAAATTCTGGATGGGAGATGTTACTGGAGTTACTGATAATGGAGCTGATCACACTCTTGATGTAAGCTATGTAGCACATAACGGTACATTTGATGCAAGTGATAGTGTTGTTATTTCATTTACAGCTAACGGAGATAGTGGAGTTGCTTATGTTTCAGGTACTTACTCTCAGATAAGCTCTATGGTTGGTTCACTAATTCCTGGAGGAAACTACATTCTTACAGATTATGAAACTAAACATGAAGTACCAGGAACTGGTATAACTAATCAAGCTTCTGCATCTTATGTTGCAAAGCCTGAGCAGTTGAAATTAACAGCTAAAGATTCTACATCTTTTTTCCATGAGGTAGAGTCAATAGATAACCCAGAAGATGATATTTTATATAATTTTGCAGACAACACTATTTTAGGTCAGGCTAGACCAGGTATTATATACAAAAGAAAAAATAACACCACTGATGTAGAAGCTTGGTTTGATGTAAGAAACCACGTAGTTGCTAGATATGGATTAGACGTTTCCTCTATTGCCTATGTAGCTGATCCTGTAAATAGAGGTGATATAGTTTCAACTGGAAGCCTTATACAACTATCTGTCAGAGATGGAGCGGCTCTAGGAAACTTTAGACTAATTGAAGACATTAGCTGGATAGATCAAGGATGCCATTTTAATGCAAACGTAAGTTTATTTGGAAATACTATTAACTATGATCCTTCAAGTATAACATACCATGAAGCTATTGGGTCTGTATCTGTAGGGACTGTAAAACTTGCTGCAGGAGTTAATGATGTAATAGTTGAAACTTCTAACAATATTAACATTGAGAAGGGAACTAACAAGGTTTGTATAATGGGTTCTAGTGATGTAACATTAGGTGCTGATTCATCTCAAGTTATACTTCACGGAGTTCAAGGAGTTAATATAGGTAGGGAAGCTAGTAATGTTTACATAACTTCTTCAAATAATATAGAAATTGGAAAAAGCGTTTCTGGCGTATTTGCTTATAACTCAAGTACTTTGAAGTTAGGTGATAATCACACTGACTTAATGTTGCATAAAAGTAATGAAACAAGAATAGGTAGCGGTGGAAGCAATATCACTATGAACAGGTCTTCTAATCAGAACACTATAGGTGACAATTGCGCAGGTATCTCTCTAGGAAATTCT
>Ga0255048_10002565_pt1 | contig 11495 bp, 8 predicted proteins | sample JV7_2_2_MG_FD_183619 | JGI IMG/M metagenome (GOLD analysis project Ga0255048, IMG submission 183619) | Seawater microbial communities from Jervis Inlet, British Columbia, Canada - JV7_2_2 | ecosystem: Environmental > Aquatic > Marine > Inlet | place: Canada: British Columbia | collected 2016-10-06
TACTGCTTCTTCATAGGCAGCATAAACATTGCCTGGGGCAAGCTCAATATCTAATACATCCCCGCCAAGCTTCTTATAGGTAAATGCCACTTGGTCAGAGGCACCGGATAAGAATGATGGAGACGCAGCATAGATCCCAAATGGAAGTGATGCTGTAACATTAGCCGCCGTTCCGGTGACAGGGAGTACATTTGCATTACTCGTTGATTTAGGATATAGTTTAGGGATGGCCATGCTTTTACCTCAAGTATTGTCTATTACTAAATAGAAAGCCCCGCCTCAAAAGAGACGGGGCTTTCACTATTTTGACCTACGTCAGTTATGCTTAGCCGACAAGGCCGCGGACAATAACGAGTCCGTACATATCAGGACGCACCATCTTCTTGGCGTATCGAGTCATGACTCCCTTACGGGGCACGAAATCTTCAACACCGAAGATAGTAGGTGTGGTCTGCAGCGGCACATAAGGTGCATACACATAGCCACTCTCAAGGAAGCTACTTCCACGACGTCCTACTAAGAGGACGTTACGCGGGAAGTACGGGTCGACAAAGATGTCGAACTTCTTCGAAATGGAACCAACCTTCACAGCACCCGCGTCTCCGCGGTCGCTATCAGCAGTCACATTGGCACGGAAACCAGCCGTGAACTCAAGGACGTTGGCAACTTCAGGTCCGCAGACGACAAAGTTGGCAGCACCACGGAGAGTCTTCCGGTGAATAGCGGCCGAAACTTCGTTGATTGTCTCAACGAGGGTCTCATACCACTCACTCACGTTACCTGTGAAGTCAGCAACGCCAGCGGCCAAAGGCACACCGGTGTCGCGGTTCACAAACTGACCGGGGTTACGGCTCCAGTACTTCACACCAGCCCGGGCACCGACGCGGAGGTCCTCAAGGATCTCCTGATCGATTTCCAGAGCGATCTGCTCAGAAAGAATCTGAGTCAGCTCGACTTCGGCGTCAAGGTTGTGGTAGGCGTTAAGATCTTGTCCTAACTCCGGGGTCCACTTGGCCTTGAGCTTCTTGGTGATCGCTGTGACAGACACGGAATCGACCTTGATGTCGATCTCGGGAATATCAGCACTACCTTCCAGTCCCCAGACGACCTGGGGAACAACGGCTCCGATCGGGCCAGCACCACCAAAGTTGTCGGTGATGCTGAAGTAGAAGGCGTTACGGCCTGTACTAGCACCGACACCGCACAACGAAGCCGAAAGCTGGGCCGACGTCCGTCCGCCAGCAGCTGCGCTGCGGTAATCCACGAGAGTGACCAACAGGTTAGTGTTGGGCGCTTGCGGGTCACGACGAGTAAGACTACGGCGAATTGCAGCACTCGGGGCACCAGCAATAGCACCTGTCGGCTGCAGCGTAATAAGATCGTCGAAATTAAGCTGTGCTGCAGCTAGCTGAGCTATCGGCAGGGTAGCAACAGCGAACGTGGTACCACTAGGGAGATCAGCATCAAACTCAAGCAGATTCTGATCGTCGCGGCCGAGCGATACTGCACCCTGGAAGTTCAGAATGCTGGATGTCGAAACCGTACCCGAGGCAATAACAGCCATACCGGCACACAAAAGCGACGCCGTTGGAGACGAGTAACCGTTGTTCAAGGCATAAGGACCGTCCTCAGAGAACGCACCTGTCAAGTTAACACCACCGGTGATCTGTGCACCAACCACGGCACCTCCGTAGATGGAAGAACTGACGGGGTAGCCAGCATCAAATACGTTACGACGGCGACCACCGATCTGACCAGAAATGGTAAAATCGAGGAAGAAGATGAGGCCTGATGGCAGGCTCATCGGCTGAACGCTAACGAGATCGTTGGCGATCAGATTGCCGAAAACTCGGCGAACGAGGGGGAATGCGACTGCCGCAAAGCCCTCAACGTCTCCAGCAGCCATGCTGGAAGACTCACGTAGTAACTCTTTCGCTTGGTTCTCAAGCAAACGAGCCATACTATTCCGCTTGGAATCGTCACCAATACCCTCAAGCAGTCCGGTGTTTTCCCACTTAGAAATGAGAGCAGCACCTTCTGCCGAGAGGTCGCGGTTAACGATACCTTCGGTTAATTTCTGTACAATAGACATTTTATAACCTCCTATGTTTTGTTGTTGAATGTCATTTATTCAAACCTGCTAAACGCAGCATTCGACCCATATTTGGATCGATTGTTGCCTCGTTGTTTTTCTTAGAGTTGAGTAGGAGCGATGTAGGTCTCTGAACTGCTTCACGAAGTGTTTGTGGTCGTTTGCGCTGTACTGGCGCTGACCCCACTGCGTTTTGAATTGTTTCATAGATCATCTTCGCTTCTTCAACAGAATTGGCAGATTGAACAGCTTCGGCAATTTGTGTTTTTTGCCGCTCATTCAAGGAGGAGCTATTCAAAGCCTTGTTTTGATAAACAAGCTTGGCGTTTTCCAAGTTCAACTTAGTAAGCTGATCCCTGGATTCAATTAAAAGAGCACGAAGCTCCCTTGTTGATACTTTAAGGTCGGAAATCTTGGCCTCAAAAAGGGCCGCGTCGGATACAACGTCGGGGGCCGTTTCAACTTCCTCTTCTTCTTCTTCTTCGTCGCTGTGGGCAGCTAGTGCAGCTGCCATGGCATCATTATTGGCCTGCTCGCCACTGTTGTCGGCAGAATTCACTGATGCCCAGCCCTGAGGGCGTGGAGTGCCCTCATATTCAACCTTCTCTGACACTAACTCTTCAATGAGGTCAGAAATCATATCTTCTGTGAGGTTGATATCTTCATCTTCCTCAAGATCAATGCGGGCTGACGAGCCCGCAAGCTCAGCTTCGTCTTCGCCGGCGTCATTGTCCAGCATGGTGTTGGTTATTTCTTCGGCTATTTCCAAAGAGTCGTTAAGATCGGCCTCAGAACTTTCAATCCCGGCTGCCTCTTCTTCAGCAATTCGAGTTTTGAGTTCATTAAAGTCAATCTCAACAAGCTCTTCTTCGCCGGGGGCGTCAATCTGTTCATTTTGGAAAGCATATGGTACATCTTCCATGAAGACGGTCGAGGCTGTATCAGCAGCGTCATCTTCCTCCAAACCTAGGGGGTCCATGGTCTCCTGCTCAAGTAGAGCGTCGACCGCTCCACGAACTTCGGACGAATAACGTTCTAACACTACCGCCTCTGCATTCTTGAGGGCGGCCTCCTTGAGGGCTTTAGCGTCTACAATCGCTTCTTCTAATAGTGAAGACATAGATTTACTCCAGTTCTGATGGCTTATCAAAAATAAATAGTTCGTAGGATCGGGAAATGACTAATAGTTATGATTTAGGGTCGTTGAAATTCTTTATTTTATTCGTCACTTCTATCATCTATCTATTCCCCCGCTTCTAAAAGAGCTTGTACTAAAGGGTCCAACTCTGTGGCCTTGGCTGCATAATCTGCCGCGGATGAGCCGGAGAGAAGATTGGTGACATCCGTCACCGTGGCGGCGGAGGCGTTTTGGATGCTTTCTACTATGGCTCCTACCAGTGGGTGTGAGTTTTGTGTGGCGCCCGGCAAACTCATAAAGGCTCCACTATGTGTCAAAGCAAAATAAACTCGGCGCGGTAAAGATGACCAATCCCCGGTTAAAGGATCTCCATAACACATATTCAATAGCTCTCCCCATTCTTCCTTAGTAGTGGCCATTTATGTATTCCTCTTCAGGACGCGGAACTTTGAGAACTGAATATCAGCAGCAGAGTCCCTCACCGCATTCGTCAGATAAGCGCCCCACACTCCCACATACATTGTATAAGCATTTCCAGAGCTGGCTCCAGGTCGGAAAGTAAATTCAGGACTGAGGCCTGGTACAATTGTATCGGCCGTGGATTGGCCAATATCTTCTGGAGGGCCGATTAGTTGCATATTTCCATAAGAACGCCCTGTGGCCGTAGTAAGAGGGTCTGGAAAGGTGGTGGCAGTTCCAGCAGAAGCGCACCAGTTTGTACCGGGCCAGATTACTAGCTCCAAGAAAGTTGGACGTGTGCCGTTCCATGTATAATCGTCGTTATCGCCGTCGCCTAGGCCCGGGCCGCCGCCAATACGAGCATAAGCATTTTCGCCTGCGTCCCCCGCGCTAAGCTTAAGCCATGATGTGTGATACCAGCGGCCGCCGGGGTTTGGGGAGGGTCCTCCAACAGCGCCGTCGCCCACATACACTCCCCCGTAAAAATAACTACTATTGGTGCCAGCTGTCGTGATCTCGAAATCACACAAAGCCTGAATAACCAAAGTATGACTTGGATCGTATGTAAACCCCGCAGCCGTACAGATAGCGTCCAAAGAGGCATAGATAATAGGCCCAGTCTGAGTGTAACTATACCACCGATTTGAGGCCTCGGCGCTCGTCAGAACTATTTTCGCCCCATCAGCAGCGGTGGTAGAAATTGAATTCGCGTACGCAGTATTCCCTGCGATCCAATTAACACCCTCTAAGGAGCGCTGATTGCCGCTTCCATCGCCCGCCCAGGCCGCCTCCGTCTGAGCGGTAAAATCCACTTCGTAAATAACCTCCCACTTTTGGGGAACATCGGCGCCCCCTATTGACTTAATATCTGCCATATCTACACCTTGTATTTTTGATGAAGCCATTATGATAACTCAACATATATTGAATCCGGATTGAAATAAATTACATGAGGTGTATCGGTTGCATAACCCACAACCCTGACGAACTGCCCTGACCCAGTGGGGGCGGTACCGCTCATCCGACCCTGGCCCGGTGCACCTTGAGCTTGAAGGTATACGGCGCTTCCTGTCTGAAAGTCACCCATATAATATCCGGGCGCTGGCGAGGAGGCTGTCGCATTATAGAAACCCCTAATAAGCATCCCGCTTGCACTAACGTGCGTGCCTAAAGCGATGCCCAAGAGTTGTTTATGACCACCATCACCGACACGGCCGCTTCCCGTTGCGTCAGCGTTCGTAGGAACCCAACCTCCCAGAGAATTAAGGTAATGTACTCCTCCAACATTTACAGTAGAGCCAGTACCAAAGTATACAACTTCACCACCACCGCTTTGGGGCTGCAAATGGGCTGGGTCGCCAGAGCCGGTGTAGTGGATATCAAGGGTAGTATTGGGGTGTATACCGGATACCTGTCCGACCTGCAGCTTCTGATGAATTCCGAGGTGTTCGTCCCCGACACTTGTCTGGACGGTCACATAGCTCCCGAGGCCATTCGAGTCCTTAAGGGAGAAACCTTCGGTCATATCGTTGGGCATGTCGATGGCACACCCTCCGTTGGCGGCATTAACCCCATCCATTAAAATATTGCCTGCGGATCCGATCACGTTAGCGTAAACATTACGGAAAGCAAGGTCGTGATTTCCCATATCGACGGCATTACTCTGATGCGGGTAAAAGTTTGTTGGGAAAACAACTCCGAGGGAACCGCTGGCGGTGTTGAATTTCAGTAGATCTGTGGTGGAGCCGCCCGAATGGGTCATATAGAACATCAGCGGTCCGTTCTTTCCGGCGCCGCTGCCCGTACCTACGGAACCACTCCGCAGGAGCCAGGTGACGTCGCTGGCGTTGGTCTTCACACTGTTCACATTAAGAGTGAGATTATCAGGGCCCGTGCCGAGAGTAGTGCTCCCGGCGACGGTGGCGTTGCCGCCGATCATGAGGGCTCCGGAGCCGGAGATGTTGCCACCAGTCGTATTTAGATTACCCTCAGCAATTACGTGACCCTTGATCTGTGCGCTGTCCCCTAACTGCAAGTTGGAGCCACTAATGGTTCCGGCTTGACCGGAGTGGCCGGCAAAAAGACGAATATCTGCATTGCCGCCGCCGCTATGGCCCAGAAGGGCGCCTCCACCGGTGAAGAGAGAGTTGTTATTATTGGAGCTGGTGATATTGACAACCATTCCGCCGCCTACTGCACCGGAAATAAACAACTGATTACTGTTGGAAGTCAGGCCGCCGCCGAAGGAGGCCTCCGCCGTGGAGAAGATCGGCGCGTTGAAGAGAGTGACATTGCCGAAAGAAGAGGTAACCACCACTTGGAACGTGTTGGCAGAACCACCCCCGATTTGTGCCCCTACATTACTAGTGAGGGGAACTGCGTGAATCTCCAAACCCCCGAAGAACGAGGTGCCACCCTGGAAAGACGCGCTGGCGTTGCCCTGCAGGAAGATATTATCAAATGATGCAGTTAACTCCTCGACCCTGAAATACTTCAGTCCGTTTTCGCCATGGCTAAAGAGCCACTGTCCGGGGTCGGTGTCGGGCGGCATCTGGATTGCAGTATATGGCATACCGCCGCCGACGACGTGGCCGTTGAAGATGCCGTAGGGCTCCACCAGCTTGCTCGAAGTAGTGTAGATGTAGGTGCTAAGGCTACCGAACTCCATCGTACTGCCGAAGGTGTTGGTGAAGGGCATCCCCATGCTGTTCGAGAAATTGGTGAAATTAAGGTGAAGATCACCACTGCCGCTAATTTGAACGTTGCCGGCTCCCATGCCGTGACCGTTGGGGGCGGAGATCTCCAAAGTTTCATACTTCAGGGGGATATCGAAGGGAGGCTGGCCGCCGCCAAAAGCTCCAGCTGGAATTATATAACTAGAACTAACAACTTGTACGTATGGTTCAGTCCCCGCAACATCGCCGACCTCCGCACCTTTCAGAGAAAGGCGCGAACCATAAGAGGAAGTGGTGGTGAAGTAGCCGCCCATAAGTGAGCCAGTAACCCCTACCTCGCCATCTCCGTCAAGAATCAATGAGCCGCTCTGAGGTTTGAGGGCCACTGCAGAATCAGTAAAGACAGTCGCACTACCGACACCCGTCGAACTACTCACAAAGGGCAAGTAGAGCGTATTGTTGCCCCCACCTGTAGTAGTCGCGATAGGCCCACTACCAGGCAGGTTTTTAAGATACTGGCCGTCGCCATAGAAAATCGAGGCAGATACGTGACCAGAAGCCGTTAGGTTAGCGGCGCAATTGACATCATCACCAAAAGAAACGACATTGGCGAAAGAAGAGGTAACCACCACTTGGAAGTCGCTAGTGTGATCGCCCCCTATGAATGCTCCCACATTACTTGTCAAGGGCACGCTGTGAATGAACAGGCCGGCGTTGAAGGAAGCGCTGCCGTTAAACTGCGCTCCGTCGCTGAATGATGCAGTTAACTCCTCGAGGGTGAAATACTTCAGTGCGCCGGCCGGATTGTCTCCGTGACTAAATAACCACTCGCCGGGGTCGCCGCCATCCGCGAATCTTAATTGAGCATAGGGCATGCCGCCCATTCCACCGTACGGGCTCTCGATGGCCCATGGTTCCTTCATCCCACTTGAAGTCATGAAGATGGTGGTCGTAAGGCTACCGAAGTTCATCGTACTTCCGAAGGTGTTGGTGAAGGGCATTCCCATACTGTTCGAGAAATTGGTGAAATTAAGGTGAAGATCGCCACTGCCGCTAATAAGAATGTTGCCACCTTGAGCCTTGCCAGAAGGCGCGGTGATCGCCAAGGTTTCGTACTTCATGGGGATCGGGAATGGAGGGAAGCCAGCACCCGGGGTGGAGTCGAAGGCGCCTGATGGGATTATATAACTAGAACTAACAGGTTGAATATATGGTTCAGTCCCGGGCGTATCTCCCACGCCGTTGCCTTTCAAAGAAAGGCGCGAACCATAAGAGGAAGTGGTGGTGAAGTAGCCGCCCAGAAGTGAGCCGGTAATCCCGTTGATGCCCGCACCATCAAGAACAGCGCGGCCAGAGCCGGAGACCACGAAAACACTTCCGCTTGCCCCGTCGGCGCGCAGGACAGCATCGACCCGCGATGAAGAAACGTGTAAACTAGCTGCCGGGGATTGAGTACCAATACCAATATTTCCGCCGGGTTGATCAAAGTAGTAGCCAATACCCCCCGTGGAGCCAGAAATCTGGAAGTCGGTGGAACCATTGTTGAGCCAAATCTGATTATAGCCCCCGAAAGCTCCGATCTTCATGTAGTAGTCTGTATCGCCCGGCGTCCCGAAGCCCATCGCCGGTCCGTTGGCTGGATATAATTCTATGGCTTTTGCATCTGATGCTACAAGGAGCTTGGCCTCGGCGACGGAGCCCGAAATATGTAAGGTAGCCTCGGGAGCATCTGTTCCTATACCGACCCGGCCAGATCCAGTTACAAAAAAGAGGGGCCGTCCGCCGGCTACACTGGAATCAACTCGAAAAACTGGTCCTGCGCCGGCGCCGGTACCTGAAACATACAAAGAAGCTGAGGGCTCTCCCGCGGATCCCACGCGGATACTACTTGTAGTGAAGGCTCCGCCACTGGCCAACGTGGTAAAGATACCGCCGCCGCCTGGCAAATTGGTAAGATGGGAGCCGTCGCCATAGAAAGCAGAAGCGGTAATATTTAAAGATGCAGAAAGCGAGCCACTAATAGTGGTTTGTCCCGTTCCGGGAGGGCCGTTCTTTAGTACAATATTACCCAGCTGGGATGCGATCAATACGTCGTTGCTGGCGCCACCCGCAGCCAAGTTATTAAGCTGTATCCGAAGCTTTTCGGAGCCCGCACTGCTGAAGCTGATTAGACCTTCGGTATTTGTGGTGTCTGGGCCAACTTTAATCGCAAGATCGCTGCTCGCCGGTGAGACCAAATTATTACCAAAAAAACCATAGTCGTTTGTAAAACCGGGAGTTGTAGGAACATAAAAACTTGTACCCGTTATCTCAGCGCTAGCACTCAGGGTGCCGCTCATAATTACGCCCGAGCCATCCCACCTAAGATTAGTGGTACCCCCAAAGGCGCCGGCGTTATTAAACTGTATAGCATTTGTAGGAGAAGCAGGGCTCGTGGTCACTCCCTTTAGATGAGAACCATCGCCATAAAAAGTAGATGCAGAAACAAAGTTAGATGCAGTCAGTTTATGAGTATAAACGGCAGTCGAAGCCGACACGTGCCCGGAAGCTGTAATATTAAGAGAAGCGGAAACGTTTCCTAGAACTTGAACCAGAGTATCAGAAGCAGAAACATTGAGGACTTTAACGCCCCCAACACCAAAGGAAATAAAATCATTTCCCCAATCTATATAAGTATCTTGATCGGGATCATCTTCGGCGTAGATATCGCCTCTAAATATTCTACCTTTTGCTGAGCCATAGGCCATAAGTTATTCTCCAGGTATCCTAATTAGTTGTTCAGGCACAAACCTTCTTGCTGTAAGTCGACAACACATCATTATATAATATACCACGCACTTACTCCATCGCATACATATGTTTCCGATGCATGATCGGAGTAAAGTTTTTGCCATGCGTCGCCATCGATGGTATCTGCACCAGAGGCGCTTACCGTTAAATCAGGGGCCGCAGTGGCCGCCTTTACAATTATGACGCGGCCGCGGCCGGCATCGGTAGCTGCCTGTAATTCGACTGAAATCTTAGATGCTACGCTTACCACAATAAAATAATCGTCCTCCTCGCAAGTATGGTCGACCGCGACAGACTGATATTGAACCGCCTGCGACCCGCTGACAGTAAGAGCAGCATAGGGATAGGTAACCCCGATTCCTAAACGAGGATGAGGCTTAGCGCCCCCAGATGAAGTAAGAGTAAAGGCATTCGCACCTGGAACTCCAATGCGCCTAACTCCTATACTTCCTGTAAATGCATGCCAATCGTCATTGGTGTCTCCAAATTTGGAGTCACCCGAAGACGAGAGATATGTGACTGTATGGTTTACAACATCATAATTGAGTGCTGTGATGGTGCCGCTTACTAAAACATTACCACTTACTAACAGGTTGCCAGTAAGGTATAACTCAGAGGAGGCTGTTAAATATAATAAGTTTGCAGACCCGCTAATACCACTACCGCCCGGGACCGAAGATCCTGAGTGGAATTGTAAAGACCCCGTAGGGCCTTGGGCACTGGCAGTGCCGTGGTGAGAGTGTCCCCCCGACGAGCAACTTACATAAGCCCACCCTTGGTATTGTAAAGGCACCGCCTAAAGACCCCCCTAGCCGACGCCGGCTGAACCGGACCAGTTTGGACCCTGAATTCCCGCACCACCTAACTGTACTATACTACCGGACACGGTATTGAGGTTCCCATTCGGAATACCTGTCAGGCCGGCCATAACAAACAGAGACTTGCTATCGACCCGGCTGCCGCTCACAAAGAGCTGTGTCAATTTCAAGTCGACCGGACCGAATATGCCGGCCCTATCCGGGGAGGTTGGATCAACTTCCCAATAGAAGTTATCGGCGCCGATAGCGTTATCGACTCCCGCTTCCGAGAAACCAATGAAAACCGATGCGGCTCCAATATTTCTTACCATCACCCATCTGGTGACCGCCGGGAAATCTATCTGTACTGTTCCGTTCACTGGACTTATCGCCCCAGTGACGAAGGGTTTTCCCGAAACCTGATAGGAGGCAGCGTTGCCTAGTCCCGGGGTATAATTGTATGTTGACATGTTCTAATCTCCGTCTTTTTAAATAGCATCGAACTCGATGTTTATCTAAACATTTTCTTTAGTCTTTTTCTTTCTAGCTTTTGTTCCTCGCGGCGAGCCTTCTCACTTTTCATTTTCTTTTTTACAGAAGGCTTGATATAGTGATCGGTTCTTGATCGATAAAGCTCTACTACTTTGTCTCTTTTGCATTTTTTTATAAAGCGACGAATCAGGCGTTCTCCTGTTTCCCCTCTTTTTAAATCTACCTTAACATTTGTTGCCACGATTCGCCTACTTTCCTTCGCCTACATCATTCATGTGAGCATTCCAACTGCTGCCGACCGCACCAAACAAATTAGAAATATCAACCCCTGCATCACTGGGCGCATGGCCAGATAAGGGGGCGCCCTGGTGACTGCTGGGAGTTCCTTGTGCTGGGGCAGGAGTGGTACCCTCAAACAGGTCCACACCGTTATAACTGTTCCCGCCGATTGCCGACATGAGCTTGTTTTTGTGTTCTTTTAACTTTGTCGACTGCTCGGACGTAAATGCGTTCCGGCGCATTCTTTCTTTGACGGGATCGACTTTGGGAGCAACTGCTTCTACTAAGGGCTGAGGTGTTGCCATTCCCTTTACAACCTCAGCAATTATCCCTGAAATAAGTCCGTCCTCTAACAGCGACTCTTTAATACATTCATGCACTAAGGGTTTAAGAATCTTTTTCAATTCTGATTTTTTCATTTTACACCTGCTAATACTTTCATTCTGTTGAGTTGTTGTTCTTGAAGGAGCATCTTCATGAGTTTCATGCCGCGTTTAACCTTGCCGTCTTGTTTGCTTTCCTCTAAAGAGTCCCAGAGGTCCTTTATGATCTGGTGGGCCACGGTGACATGCTTGCCGTCGACTAGTCCCAGCCGGCCGGCCGCTAAGAGCAGGAATTCCCACAGCGGTGGATCAAAATCGCCGCGCGGTGGCAAGACAGGCCCATCTTCGAGCCAGACATATAGGCCAGATTTGACTCCAGGGAAATCCATACCAGGAATATCGCTCATCCTAGGTGAAGCTTTCAAGACTTGATCCAGCATCTCCAGATAT
>Ga0255048_10002566_pt1 | contig 11492 bp, 12 predicted proteins | sample JV7_2_2_MG_FD_183619 | JGI IMG/M metagenome (GOLD analysis project Ga0255048, IMG submission 183619) | Seawater microbial communities from Jervis Inlet, British Columbia, Canada - JV7_2_2 | ecosystem: Environmental > Aquatic > Marine > Inlet | place: Canada: British Columbia | collected 2016-10-06
AAGCACACAGGCTGCAGTCCAGCGACACACCAAAAGGTTAATAGAGAAAAGAAATCAGCAGGCTGTTGACGATATCAATAATATCTATCACGCACGCCTAAGGTCACTTGCCTCCAGCCGGGTGGTGATCGGTATCCCTGATACGGTTAAGCATGAGTGTGATAGGCTAGAAGAACAGCTAGATAAAGCGATAATGTTTTATCGCAGGTTATTGGCGCGCGGCCACATTGAGCTTAAAGAACTCTTTAAAGAATTACCAGATATAAATCACGGCTTGAGCAACACACTTAAATCTTTAAGTGCGGATGAGATACCCACAAACTCGCTGTTAACCGCGCTGGCTTTTGGAACGTCGAGCGCGCTTCTTTTGTTTGGTACGTCGACGGCCATGGCGCTTGAGTGATTCTTGGAGCATTGCAACAAAGATTGGTAATTTTTTACGCTCCATAAGCCCCAACTTTTTCAGTTCGGCCACTGCAGCCTCGACTTGGTCTGGCGTAATACCAATTTTTTCGGCCAAAGCCGGAATATCAATCATGGCTTTTTCGGGTGACGCCGCGATATCTTCTAAGGCCTTAACAGCATCTTCTGGAGATTCTTTGCCGGCCTCAACATCTTGATCTAATTTTTCCATAGCCGCAATTGCTTCTTCTTCTTCCATGGCTCGGAGTGCGTCGGCTAGTTTTGGATATTTTTCTTTTACAAACGCGGCTAGGTCAAATTCTGGCCGTTCTTCTGCTTTACTTGGATCGGCACCTTCTTCGCCACCTTCTTCTGCACCCACAAGTTCTTCTGCACCCTCTTCACCTTTTGCGGCCGCTACGGCATCTTCAACATCTTCTTTATCGGCAACCGGTGCATCAGCGTTTGCAGGGTTATTAGCGTCTTCTGTCATCGCAGTAAGAGAATTGAATGAGTTGGCTAGTAATTCCGTTACCATAGCTTTATCATCAAGGTAAGGTACACCCCTGATAAATCCTAGTAGGCCTGGTGGCGCCATGGCTTTTGTAAGGGCTTTTCGCGCCTTGTCAAGAAGTGCAGGGTCAGCAATATCTGCAAAGGCCTTTTCTTTATCTTCATCAGACAATGGCGCCGTTTTCTCAACAAGCTGCATGACTGTTGGTAGCTGTTTAAATGACTGTGTGACCGCGGCGGTAAATGCAAATATATTTGAAATACCCTGCCCAAGCGTTTTAAGCTTTGCCAGACCTTTGCTTGGGGACCCAAGCAGCCCGCTTAGTTCAAGCGCCTCACCGGCGGCTTCTTTTGACGCCGTTGCTAAAGCCGGCAGGTTGTATGTTGTTCCAAACTTTTCAATGGACTCAAGTCTTGTTATAACCTGCTTCGCCTCGGCTTCGTCAAAGGCTTCCAGCAATATTCGCCGATGTTGTGGGTCGATTGTTGATTCAACCAATTGCAGCTTCTTTAGAAGACGCTGTTTTGTATATTGTTTTTTAAGTGTATGCATCATAGCTAAATATGGTTTGCGCGCATTTATATTTAGATTATAATCGCTTTGAAGGTATCTCAAGCCCCGCCAGGGGATGGCTGATAAAATATTGTATAATATGCCTGTGTCCGATAAAAATGTACTAGCGCCTGCACCAGTGACGATTAAACACCTAATCGGCTGCCGTTGTATACTTCCACAGTTTAAACGTTCTCTAGAGCCGATATTTCATAAATTCATTGTGTTTTCTATTTTAGAAAACGATAATATTGTTTCGAAGCTGGTACAGTGTAATAACTGTGATATTGTACACCGCATTGTTGATTTTTGTAAGTCCGAGATTGTTGAGGGCAAAGAATCGGCCGGTAGCATTCTAAGCATCAATGATATGCGTAGCATGTTGCCACATAATTTTTCAGGGCTTTTGGACACATATGATGCCCCTTTATATGTTTGGGAGGAAATACACCATGCATTACAAAATTCACTTTGGAACTCAAAGATTCTTTTGTGGGCGGAAGATATTGATGGTGAACGCCACGGAAAGTGGCTAGTGGTAAAAAATGAAAGCAGTTTTACCATTGAGCCTTTTACCGAATCTTTCTGTTTGTTATAGCAGTATTTTTTTTTAACAGTTGAAATATTAATAGATAAGATTATCACATGGCGCATTATGGTGAAACAGAAAGCGAACATGACGCTAAGGAAAAGCTTCAATGCAGAGAAATTGTTAAGGAAATTGTACAGTTTGGTGTTGATCAACAGCAGCTTCTAATGATAATAAAGCTGTTAGCCATGGAGCTGGAAGATGTTAACATGATGCGTCAAATCGCAGGCCTTATAAGCCAGGGACCTGAAGCTGCCTCCAATATCATAACTACCGGTGATTTAAGTGGGTAGGAGATATGAAGAAAATAGCCATGATGGTGTGCCGTTAGCTATAGCTGATGAACACCAGTCTAATCCTGAGCGTATCATTACACTAGCGTGTGAAATCAGTGAGCTGTCAATTGCAGTAGCAATGACACAGCTAATGACGTTTGCGCAGCAAGATAGCACCCGTCCAATTCGTATGATCATCAACACATATGGTGGAGCTGTTGACGAAATGTTTGCGCTATATGATATGATGAAACTGATAAAGTGTCCCATCTATACAATTGGGCTTGGAAAAATCATGTCGGCAGGTGTACTTTTGCTGTGCGCAGGCGAAAAGGGCCACCGTATGATAGGCTCACACGCACGGGTGATGTTACACCCGATTACATCATTTATCCGCGGTAACGTATTTCAGGCAGCCAATGAAGCAACTGAACTTCAAAGATTACAGACACAGCTTGAAGCATGCCTGCAGGCGGAAACCAGTATGACTAAAAAGAGTATACACACCCTAATGGCCCGCGGGAATGATACTTATATGACGCCGCATGAAGCTATTAAGCACGGTATAGTTGATAGCATGGTATGATTAATAAGGAGATATCAATCACATGAGCGCAGAAAAACTTAAAGAATTGCAAACAGAAGCCGCCGAACTTTGGCAAGAGCTTAATATTCTGCTTAAGAGCATGGAAATGGATTTTGCTAAATCCTTAACTGGCAATGCTTCCGCCGCCACGCGCGGCAGAAAAGGGCTTAAGCTTCTTTCGGATACATCATTAGAACTTCGTAAAAAGCTATTGGTGTTACGAAAATTGCGGGACGAACTTAAAAAAGCTTAATTACGCTGACTTTTTTGGCTTAATCACCTCGATATCGTCTTCAACAACGATATCGAGGTTTTCTTTTATTATGGTATGCATGGGTAGCATATGCCCATCTGTTGTTCGGAATTTATGGTCCATTGTGCATTTAATGGTTTTGCCATCTTCAAGCATAAATTCATATGTGTCAATAATGCCATGATCATGCCGGTTTTTTACGCGTGCTGGTACATTAATACCAGTATTTTCATCTCTGCTTAAAACATAATCGCCTGTGTTAACATCAGCGATATGTCTGTTTTCTACAAAGGCGCCGTTTTTGTCACACAGAGATATCTCTGTTGTAGCTTGCAAAGATTTATTAAACCCGTATGAAGAAAAATAAGCCATTTTTTCAAATAGCTCGGTTGCTAACTGTTCGGAAATACCGTTCTGTTGCGCACCCACGATGAACATTTTTTCAAGTTCTTTGGCTTCTTGTTTTGCAGCTGTTGCACCTGAAACTGATCTTTTTGTAAGCGTCTTTCTAAGCCTGTCACAGTCATCTAATGAAAGACCACCAACAGCATTACCCAGCTGCATCAGCTGTTCCTGAAACACAATGTGGCCGTACGTGTCTTTGAGGCATTCTTCAATCAGCGGGTGCTCATATACAACCTCTTCAGGGTTTCGTTTTGCCTTAATATATGTTTTGTCAACCTTTGCTCCCAAAGGCCCTGGTCGAAAAATTGATGTAACGGCAGCAATATCTGTGATACTTCTAGGCTTTGAACGCTTTACAAAACTTTGAGCTCCACGTTCAGTAAACTGAAATATACCGGCCCACCTGCCGTTATCATAGATGTACTTGTACACCTTTTCATCATCCATGTCTAGTTTCATGGGGCAGAGATTATTGTCATACCATTCTTTGATCTGCCCAAACGATGGGTTTTCTATATCATGGTGCCGCTGTAATATGAGTGACACCGTGTTGTTTATGATTCTAAGCGTTTCAAGCCCAAGCAGGTCAAATTTGATCCAGCCAAAGTGTTCAAGGTGCTTATAGTGCATACCCTCAACCCATGGTGTCTGTGGCTCACCCTTTGAAACAATGACAGGCATTCGCTGGTCAATATTTTCTGAAATGATAACGCCACCAGCATGTTTACCTAATGATCTATTTTGCTTAAGCAACACACGCACATGCTCTGCAACTTCGGGATGCTGATCAATAAAATTACGAAACGTTTCACAGTGCTTAAGCGCATCATCCCACTTAAGCTCAAACATGTTTTTATCAACACCAGGTTTAAGGACTGCTTTTCGTACTTGCTTATCAAGCGGCCTCAGCGCATCATTAACCTCTTTAAAGGAAATGTTATAGAATCTTGAGATATCTTTAACAAGACTTTTTAGCTTGAACGTGTTGTAGTTTGAAATCGGCAAGATGTTTTCTTTGCCAAATTCATTTTTTAATATGCCAATCAGCTCATCACGATCAGCAACATCAGAATCAACATCTGGATATTCTTTGCGATGCCGGCTAATGAAACGTTCAAAAATAAGCCCATACTTGATCGGGTCAATCTGTGTTATTCCTAGCACATAACACGCTAATGCACCAGCTGATGATCCTCGGCCGGCTCCCACAAGCATACGTTTCTGTGCTAGCTGCATGATAGCTCGCATGGTTAAGAAGTATTCAGCAAAGTTTTTATCTTTTATTACACGCAGTTCAGCTTTAAGCCGCTCAACATACTGGGGCTTAACATGAAGACCTTTCTGTACCAGCCCTTCTTTACAGTATTCTACGAGTGCTCCAAACGCAGTTTTACCTTTAGGCACAACATACGATGGTAATTTCATTGACACATCTGGTTGCACATCACCTATCTGATCATGTGCAATATGCCATGTGCGCTCAAGCGCATCACATGTGACCTGATCATCATAGAATCCATATGGACTGCAATGTTTTTTGTATGCGCCCCACATCTGATCTGCATTTTTTGGATACAACTCACACTTTAAGTCTTCGATGGACTGTGGGAGCAATGAGGGATCAAAGTTTTCGTAGTTCAACCAGCCAAGTTTTCTGTATAGCTCTCTATCTTTCCACAATTCTGGTCTACAGTAGTGTGAATCTGCAGTGGCTATTAAAGGTAATCCTGTCTTTTTTGCTAGTTCCAAATATACACGATTTGCAAGGTGCTGGGCACCCAGTTCATTAAACTGCAATTCTATATTAAAGTTTTCTTCACCAACACAGTCAATTAATCTATCAACATGATTTTCAACCTTGTTAACAATAGAGTCAAGCTGTTGTTTTGTTTCTATAAGATCCGGCTTAAGCTCATCCCAGGGTACATCAAATTCGCTGAATATATCTGACGCCAATGGTCCGGCAACACATGCAGTCGATATGATCACATCTTGACCATGCTTCTTAAGCATATCCAGGTCTATTCTAGGGAATCTATAAAAACCTTCTTTTTGTCCCCTTGATACCAGCGTAAAGATATTCTCAAGTCCTTTCTGGGACTTGGCCAACAGTACCATATGGTGTCGACGGTTAAGCGGATTTTTCCACTTACTCTTTTTAGAATCGGCCTCATTTTCAGCGGTGCTGGTGTGATCGGCTTTGGCTTTTTTCTTTTCCTTTTTTTCTTCTGCCAGACGGGCTCTATCAGCTTCCCACTGTTTAAGGTCAGGATGATAATAGGCTTCAAATCCAGGGATAAATTTGAAACCGGCATCTTTTGCCCGGAGTTTGCGTTCATACATCTGTGCATGGGCATAACTGTTCATATGCCCATGTTCAGTGATAGCTAAGGCGTCTCCGCCGGTTTCCATCACATAATCGATATGCTCATCAGGGTATCCTAGCCCATCAAATGTTGAAAATCCTGTATGGGCATGCAGCCCAACAAAGCGCTTTGGTTTTTTGTCATCCATTATATCTAATTTTAATAAGAACCTGCAGTAATTTGCATCTTATTGGCTATAGATGTTTAAAACCATCACGCGCCGTATCCGGAAGATCTTCATCATTTTGATTTTTAATGCAGTCTGCGACCCGCTTAAGCTTCTCTAATGTTTTTGTGCGGGAATAGCCGCCTTCAAATCCCAGCCACCATTTTGTGTCCAGCGTTTCATTTTCAAAATGAATCGGCACTTTATAGAGCCGAACTCCGCCGATGGTCTTAAATTTACAGTCAGCAAGGCAGTGGTCGGGCTCGAATCCCACATATCCCCACCAGATATCGCTGTTTGTCTGCTGTAGAGAACATGCAACACTGTTCCGGAAAAAATTTTGTAAGCGCTTTCTACTAGTAGCCATCAGTAATTACCCTTAATACGTTTTTCGTTGATCTCGCCCTTTTTCATGTAGGCACGATAAAATTCTTCAGGCGTCACACCGAGCATTAGAAGGAGCTCGATAAAATAATGCATCATATCACTTAGCTCTTCTAAGAAAGCTGGCCTGTCAAATTCTTGTATTTCGGACTTGCGGTGCTTTTTCCAGTTTTTTAGATGCGCTAGTGCTTCGAAAAATTCCTCGATGCTATTAAGCCCAATATCTCGACATTCTTTTTGGCCTATTTTTGTTGTGATATCAACAGGCCAGCCTGAAAATCCTCTGTGCTCTTTTAAGAGCCGCATAAAATCCTCTTGCTGCAAAAACATTTCCCTAAACTTATCCATCTGTAAAACTTTAGTCATTTATTTGTTCGGTGCTGTAAGGCATTCGTTTGCTAGCATTAGATGTCCAACAGTGCTACATAGCTTTTGAATGTCAGTGTCATATAGTGTTTTAAAGGATTTATACTTTTCATTACTTTTAAGCAGCTCTAGACATTGGATAAGTGTAAAAATACGCTTTATCACTATAGACGTTTCATCGTATATTTCTTGTCTTTCCTCCGCGGACGGTTTTTTGGTGAGGCGCTCTGAGACCAGCCCAATGAAATCGGTTATTTCACCTATCGCAGAGATTATGTCATAATAGTCCACATAAATTAATTATCCTTCTTTAGCAACTCCCTGCTGTTCTACCGCATATTCCAACAGTTTATTATGTTCCTTGGTAACCAATTCATTATATGTGTCCGTTAACACTAACGTACCATTTCTTTTATTATCTTCTTCAAGCTCAATCGCTCGCATAAGGTCTGTCGCATCTATACCGGTAAGCATTGCTTCCTGTATTATCTGCATCAACCTTGCTAAAACACTGTCACAAAGTTTATAAGCGCTCATTATATCTCCCAATCAATTTTTTTGTATAAATGTCTGTCCACATGCGCGCACACATTAGTGTGCACGGCATTAATTTCATCATTTGCGTTGATTGATATCCAATCTAAGCACTTTCCAAATTCTTTACATTCATGCCATGTTTTATAAAAAGAGTCGACATGCTGTTGAAATGAAGTATCTGCTTCATACGAGTCTACATTTTCTTTTGGAAACGATTTTCCTGTTAATACTATAGTGATATCCGGCTGGTTGATCAGCTTAAGCATTGCACATATGATATCTTTGTCAACACCCGAAGCGCGCCCATAAGCCCACATTGATGCTGCCCAGCGATCAAGGACTATATAGTCATATTTTTTTGTAAGCTTTTTTAACCAAAAAAGCTGAAATACTAGCTTGTTTATAAATTGTAGCGCTTGAAATGTGTATGGCCACTGTTTGGCAGACCCACTTTTAAGCATTTGTCTTATGAGACGATATGTTAAGCGCGCACTTTTAATATGGCGACTTTCGAGCGGAAATTCTATACGAACCGCCCTTTTTGGGCCGCGGTTAAGATAGTGAGTAAGCTTAATTGACTGCGTTGCTTTTCCTATGGAATCTATTCCTTCGAATGCTATTATTTTACAGTCTTTTTTCATTATTCAATTGTATATCTTAATGTTGATACTGTACAGCCGTTAGCTACATAGTGACCAGCCACATTTAATGCACGCAACACAGCCCTGTTGATACGCTAATGCGCTGGATTCGCAGCTAGGACATTTTCTCTCCATTGTCGTCTCGCTGCCATCAGGAATATAATTTTTTAGCACGCGTGCAACAACCCGCGAAAATGAAAACATGTCACTATCTTTCTCATCCTTTAATAGCTGTTCATGAATATATTGTACAGGCGTTCCATGGCGTAGCGCAAGGGAAATTGTCCGTGTGAATGCACCATATGTAGGATTATCAAATACATTTATGATATCCTTAATTTTAAGCTCATCCTCTCCCTCGTCTACAAAAAGGTCATAAATTGATCTTTTTGTTTTTCGCGGATGCTTAATAACTCTGCCATGCTTATATTTGCGCGGAATTTCAATCGTTGAAGAAAGTCCACCAAAAAGCTCATATGGCCTATCATCCATAAGGCCAACAAGTATTGTCCACATTTCGCCCTTAATTGTAGCGTGATGAATGTTACAGTCTAGTACATCTAGGCGTTTAGGAGCGTGGTGATCAATAAGCTTTCCATTGCGTTTTTCAGCTTTATCTTTCCGAACCAGTACACCAGTTCGGCAGCCTTCGCGATATACTGTAAACCCTTTACAGCCCATTTTCCATGCATGCATATATGCATCAGCTACTACATCTTTAGACGTATCTTCGGGAAAATTGCAGGTTTTACTTATACTATGGCATACCCATTTTTGGGCCGCGGCCTGTAGATCTATTGATGCCATCCAGTCTATATGATCGGTTGTTGAATGGTGATAGGGAGAATCAGCAATATTATCATTCCCGGTTGCTTCCTGCCAAAGTTTAAGACCATGGTGTTTTATATCATATTCATGCCATGAATCTCCGCTTTGATCAACAAAATCTACCGTGACTCCTTCGTCATCAGGATTAATCTTTCGGCGCCTGGTGTACTCAAGCAGGTATACTGGTTCAATGCCACTAGTTGTCTGGGCTAATGCGCTTACTGAACCTGCCGGAGCCGTTGTCGTTAATGCGATGTTTCGGCGCCCATGTTGCTTCCAGTTCTCTTGAAGAATCGGATCTAGGTTCATGATTTGATTAATGAATGTATGATCCTTTTCCTGTTCATAAGAATATGCAGGAAATGCCCCACGCTCTTCAGCCAGCTGAACACTACAACGATATGTACTCAGTGCAAGGTTTCGATATATCTTTTCTGTGACCTTAATCGATTTCTTTGAGCCATAGCGTGTATTAAGTGCTGCGAGACAATCACCCAACCCAGTTATACCGGTACCGGTTCTTCTACCGTCTGCTGCTTTATCTTTGATTTTTTTCCAAAGCATGTACTCCACACGCTTTATGTCTCTGGGCTCAGGATCATTCTCAATCTTTTTTATTATTCTGTCTATGGCTTCTATTTCAAGATCAACGATATCATCCATAAGGCGCTGAGCCTTCTCTGCAACATTATTAAATCGTTTCCAATCAAATCTGGCACTTTTCTTAAAGGGGTTTTTTACAAATGATACTAAATTAATGAGCAATAATCGGCATGAATCGTAGGGGCATAGTACTATTTCAGAGCACGGGTTGGTTGAGACACTAGCATACCCCACATTGCTATAAGCATCTGCTGGGGTGTTTGCCTGCACTGTGTCCCAAAATAACACCCCCGGCTCGGCACTCTCCCATGCCAATGTGGTAATCTTATTCCATAATTCTTTTGCGTCAACATCTCTAGAAATAACAGGATCATCTGCATCAATTGGCCATTTCAATTTAAATTTCTCGTCATTATTGACAGCATGCATAAATTCATCTGTAATTCTAATAGAAACATTTGCGCCGGTGACTTTTTTCCGTTCGCCATGTTCATTTAATTCATTTTTGATTGTGATGAATTTCTCTATATCTGGATGCCTGATATCGCATGTAAGCATAAGGGCGCCTCGACGACCACCCTGTGCAACTTCTCGGCACGTGTTGCTGAATCTTTCCATGAACACACCGATGCCATCGGTCGTTCTTGCAGCATTTGAAGTAGGAAGTCCCTGCGGCCTAATACTTGATATATCAAATCCAACGCCACCCCGTCTTTTCATGATCTGGGCTTCTTCTTCGTCGGATTTCATTATTCCAGAGTAGGAATCATGGGGTGAATCAATAACAAAACAATTGGAAAGTGATTGTATTTGATAATCATTTCCTATCGCTGCCATGGGCGAACCCTGTGGTATGATCCACTTGAAGCGGTCCAGCAGTTCAAGTATCTCGTCATATAAAAGAGGGTTCGGATATTTGTTTTCTATTCTTGCAAATTCCGAAGCCAGACGTTTGTGCATATCTGTGGGCGTCGATTCAAGAAGCTCACTGTTTTCATTTTTTAATGCGTATTTTTTTAAAAAAACGTCCGCGGCAAAAGCATCACCATTAAAATATTCTGTTGCTGCTTTATGAGCATCATTCCATGTATGAGTTTTTGCTGACATTGAGTATAAAATAGTAACGTCGGTTATGGATCAAGTTAACACATATCAATTAATCAATGTTATTGTGAGCCAATAACACTTCGAAGTGACACTACAGGATCGTTATTAAGCTCTTTCCACTTTTTCTTCATTGCTTTTTTAAGATCATCGTCGGCCTCGCCTTTTGCGTCATCAACAGTTGAATATTCACTCACTATAGTAAATTTTGATTTTGATGTGTCAATATCGATATTGTATACCATACCGTCGCGGCCGGAGCGATTTTTTGCAATGTATAACCGCCCTGTATTATCAGCCCGATCGGATAATCTTCGGGATATCGATATTACTACATCAGCTACCATGGCTTTGCCATAGGCTTCACTTATATTTTTCAGCTCAACAATATCATGGTCTGAGCCGTCTCGGTTGGTCTGGGACGCGGTCCAGATAGGTACGCCCATTTCCATTGCCCAGCTTCTAAGTTCTTCATACACGAGCTTTAATTCGTGTCTAAGAGAATCATATCTATGGGTTGACCGCATAATATCCGCATAATCGATTAAGACTATATCTGGCACGAAATTTTTTGCTAGCTGTAGCTTTTCTAAATGAGCCCGTAGCGTATTAATCGTTGGAAAGTTAGCAGGGTATTCTTTGATAAATAACCGGCCTAAAGAATCATTTAAGCTTTTATATACCTTAAGGTTTTCTTCTTTTGTTGAGGGAATATCTGTTGAAGATATATCACATATGTTCGAGTCATATCGTATACCTGTTACTCCCTCAGAGAGCTCAAAGGTGTAGTGTATAACATTTAAACCTGCCCTAATGGCGTTGGCGCCCAGCATGGTAAGCCAGTGTGATTTTCCTACACCGGTTGGAGCGACTACTACGCCAAGCTCTCCTTTTCCAAGCCCACCATTAAGTACCCCCTTC
>Ga0255048_10002569_pt1 | contig 11479 bp, 26 predicted proteins | sample JV7_2_2_MG_FD_183619 | JGI IMG/M metagenome (GOLD analysis project Ga0255048, IMG submission 183619) | Seawater microbial communities from Jervis Inlet, British Columbia, Canada - JV7_2_2 | ecosystem: Environmental > Aquatic > Marine > Inlet | place: Canada: British Columbia | collected 2016-10-06
TGTTCATGACTTTCTCTGGACATCCCTCTATCGTAGTCAGGATTTGTCCAAGACTCTTCTGATTCTTTGTCTGACATATTTTATTTCCTTTGATTTGATTACTTTAAGTGCAAAATTTCTAGTATAATCTGCATCCATACCTGCATTCTCACAGACATACTCAAAGTTATCACACGTTACACCAACGCTACAGAAGAACCACGCACGAGCATGTGCTCTTTCAACACTTGTACGTGATGATTCTACTTTAGTCTTTTCTTTTGTTGCATCTAATAATGCTTGAAATATAACAGATAAAAAAAGTATTCTTTCAGGACTTGTAAAATTTTCTTCTTCTATCTCTGTTATAATCTCAATGTATTCTTCATTCATTAATTAGTCTTCTGCTATTTCATCTCTAAATGTATCTATTAACATAGATGCAGCTTCGTCTGCTTCAGCAGCTAACTTTACTTGTTTAATAAATTCATCAACTACTTGTCCATGTTCTCCTATACCACTAGGATGTTCTAAGTATATACGTGCATTAGTAATAGCTTTATCTCTTTGAGATTGAAACTCAGTTAATGCTGTATCGTACATTGCTTTTTTAATTCCCATTTGTTTCCTCCTTTCTTTATATATATTCTGCTTTAATAATCAACCTTAGAAAAAACTTTTGTATTATATTTTCTAACACCATCATTATAAGTTTTTTTATAATTCTCTGTTTCATTTTTATATAATTTATCTAACTCTTTAATTTTTAATTTAACTTTTGTATCTTGCTCCTTATCTAATAAAACTATCTTTATAATATCTTTATGTCTATTACATTTATATAAAGTTCTTCTTTTAGTATAAGTTTTTTTTTCTCCTGTTTTTAAGTAAACAGTATCTCTAGTATTATATTTTTTATAACCAGTTTTTAAAGCACCTACTCTTCCCACATTATAATTATTTTCTCTACACCAATGAGTTAAATTATCTACTACTAAAGTCTTATAACAAGTAACTTCTTTTCCATCTAATATTTTTATTTTCTTTTCGTTTGTTTTAAAAATTACTTTACACTCTCCTATATAACGAGGATGTCCAGTTCTTCCCACAGATTCTAAACTAGAATTTTTCTTACCAACTTGTTTACCTATCTTAACCATCTTTTTTATATAGTCTTTATTAGACCATTGTTCTTCATAACTTTCAATAGGTCTATACCATTTACCACCTACGTAACTATTATAAAAAGCAGGTTTATCACTACCTGGAATAACAGCTGTAAGTACGTGCCATTTTATCTGATAATATGCTTCATAATAACGCAGACTTCTTTTATTTTTATACTCAGCTATAACTTCAAATTTAAAATGTTTCTTACCTTTTTGTTTTATATCTTCGTTTAAATATTTAGATGATCCTGTATATGATCCCCACTTATGTTGCTTCTTTGTTCTACCTACATAATACTGTTTACATCCCACATATGCTTTAGTAGTTTGAGTATTAGTTATAAGATAAACAAATCCAAACTTATCTAGGTTAGGTATGAAAGGCTGATCAGTTTCAAACTGAAGCCAATGACTTACCAATCTGTTACTTCTTCCACGTTAGGTACTTTACCAACCTTTGTAAGAAATCTAAGACCTTTAGCATAATTAAAAGCACGTAATCCTTGACCTTGATTAGCATCACTCCAACAAGTACGCTTGTGCGAACAATACAAACAACCAATAGCAAGCTTATGATTACCAGAAATTCCATCTGGTACATCACTATAACACTTAGCAGGTGGAGTATTTTTATCCATAACTCCTTTAAGATAGTCAATTCTTTCTTTAGCATTAATCATTTCCAATGAATGAACATTAGTTAAACATATATTACCATGTTGTTTATCTATAACAAGAAAAGCAGCTTCATCTACACCATTGCCTTCAGCATAAGCAGAGATCTGTGCTATGTAACCAAAGGGATCATCAATATGTAACTTATTATTTGAAAACTTTTCAAAGCTTCTACCTGAAGCACTCTTACAATCTACAAGTACACCATCTATCATACAATCTTGATGTCCTTTTATACCATTAACACTAACTTCTTTTTGAAGTTCAGTTACCTCATGCCCTGCTATACGTGATAATAAAATTAATAAATCTTCTAGTAAATGTCCATATAAAAACTTTATACGAACATTAGATGCTAAAGGTTCTACTTCTTTTGTATCATTTTTATCATACCATAATTGTCTAGCAGGTTTACCTATAGCAGACAGTCTTAGGTTACGTCTTTCTCTAGGTTTTTCATTTAAAATATTCTTCATAGTCTCTTTAATAGATGTTGTAAAAGAGTCTAAATGTTTATCTAATTCTTCTTCACTTAATTCTATGTCCTTTTCAGGTTCAAATAAATTATATATATCTTTTACTAAAGTATCTATTGTTTTCATAGTAAATAATGGAGAGACACTCGTTCAGTAGTATCTCTCCATCCTTTCATTGGTTAGTTAGAAGCGAAGGATAGTTCCTCATTTGAATCTTCAGTTACAAATCCATCAGGAACAACTTCAAAAGCTTCGTCTGCATCAGCATCCACGTTATAAGGTATCAAGTTAGTTACCTGCACAGCACGTAGATCAGCAGAGACTCCAGAACGACCTTTGAACTCCCACTCGTATGTACTGTAGAGTACATTTACTTCTGAACCATTACCAATTAAAGTACTAGCAATGTTTCTTTTAGAAGCATCAACCACTTCAGGTTGCTTATTCATGTTACCATCTTTACGTCTAACTTTTCTTTTAACAGTAACAAAACTACCTCTATCATCACCTTTATTCTTTACGTCTAATCCATCAGCTTTAGCTACGTTGATATTCTTCTCATCAAGATTAGCTACATCAATAGACCATACTCCATCTGAATCAAATGTAGTATTAGGGCTAACGATTGAAGCCCAGTATGCGTTTCCTTTTAGTACACTCATGTGTATCTTCCTTTCATTTTTATTATTAATAGAATTATGACACACCTCTGAAATAATGTCAAGAGATTTTTTCATAATATATGTTTTATTTAGTTTTAATATGTAACTCATCTCTATTCTTGAGATAAGATCTTTTTTTCCTTGATGTATTCTACCCCATGTTTTGTATTCAGCATCTCTGTAGCTTTCTACTCTGGTATTTTTATCTACAACTTTGTCAGTTAATTCTACTAACTCTTTTGCATCACACCATACATAGTCATGCTCTCTTTCAAATACAAAGTAATCACAGTCACCATATAACCAACCTTTATTACCCATTGTATTTAGAAACTCAACAACAATCCATGTGTCATCAAAAAACTTGTTTTTATTTCCAGTTCTTCTAGCCTTTACATCTACACTAGCTGTAAAACCTTTGTCTGTAGTTACATATAAATCTATATGTTTATTTATATTATCTTCTTCACTAGCTATCGTAACTGTAAAACCATGTGACTTAGCTGACTGTATAAATTCATTCTCTACCTTTATACCTCGCTTAATATAATCAGCATGGTCTTTTCTTCCTTTAAATTCTTTTACTAATGTGTCTCTGCCCATGTCTTACCTACCTTCCATGTGTTATCAAGAGGACATCTTATTTGTAATTGTTTCTCAGTATCTTTCATTGCATCTTTAGTTATTTGCCCAAACTTATTTACATCTGTATTTAAAACTTCAAATTGATACTCATCATGAATAGATGCTACAAGTTTAGCATCAACACCTGTTCTATTGATACGTCTAATCATATTGATTAGCCACAGCTTACACACGACTGCACCTGCTCCTTGTATTAAAGTATTTAATGCACTATGTGGGCTACGTATGTGTAATAATCTACCATCAATACCTTTAATTAACTTTTTAGATGCAGCTTTTGTTACAGAGTCACGCACTCTTTTAAGAGAAGGCATACTTGTTAAGAACTTATTAATTAATTGTTGTCCTTCTTTAGCACCTGCACCTACGATCTGTCCTATCTTAGATGCACCTGCTCCATACATAAACGCATAGATAAAGGTCTTTGCCTGGTCTCTGTCAGTTAATCCTGCCATCTTCATGTTGTGTGTATGTATATCACCTGTTAATAATATATCTGTAAAGGTAGTATCATTCATTAGATGTGCTAAACATCTTAACTCTAACCCACTAGCATCAGTACCTACAATAGAATGTGTATGAGGATTACTTACTGTCCAACAATCTCTGCACTCCTTACCATAGGGTGAACGTACAGCAGGGATCTGTGCCATGTTAGGAGAGTTGTGAGACATACGACCTGTGATAGTTTTAAGAGTCATTACTCTACCATGTACTCTACCATCTCTGTCATCACATGCTTCTATCCATGACTTAATCTGTGCTATACGTTTCTGTAATAAAAAGAAACGAGAAAACTTTTTTGCTTCAGGCATATCTATTGTATCTAATACAGCTTCATTAATAATGATGTTACCTTTATCTGTATGTTGTTTAGGTTTCCATCCTAGTTCCATTAGTCTATTAGCTATCTGCTGTCTTGATCCTATATTAAATGGTATATATTTTGTTTTTGTTTTTAACTCTACAACTGTAGGATCAAAATTAGTTACTGACCATCTCTCTAATTCATTAGCTTCATCTTTTAATTTGTTATATAATTCCATAGCTTTTTGTATATTAAGAGCAAAGCCATTGATCTGTTGTTGATCTATGATTAGTCTTACTTGATGTTCAAGATCAATAGAAGAGCGAGAAAAACCTTTACCTTCTTGTTGTAATACATGATATAACTTATGTGTTATAGCTACATCTTGTTTACAATACTCTAACATAGCAGGTGTATACACTTCATAAGAATCTATATCACCTTTAGGCATACCTAATCTATCTCCCCATGTTCCTAAACTATGAGGATTAATTCCTTCTCGTATAGGCTTAAACAACTGCGATAAGATAAGTGTATCTATAATCTGACTAGGTTTTATGTTAGTACCTAGCAATCTATTACACACAGGTGCATCAAAAGATAAACCATTATGCATAATAAATTGCTTGACACCAAGTGACCAATCTCTAAACCCATGAACCATGTTAGGAGGGAAAGGGTAAACCCTCCCTGAGTCTATGTCTTTAGCCACAATACAATGAACTTTTGTTGCGTCTAAGCTGTCTGTTTCTATATCAACTACTGCTCTCATCATCTTTCCAATCTTCCCAATACTCATTATATAATATCATGGGAGTCCTATTACCTACCCAAACATTTGTGATATTAAACTGAGCATAATCATCTGCTTCTTCCCAAGACATACCATCTCTATCTCTTAGTATCTTACATATCCTACTATAAGAATACACAAGTAAAGGTGGTAAATTATATTGTTCTCCCTTTCCTATGACTGCTTCATCAAAACCATCTATAGATACAGCTTCAGCATCTAGTCCACACCAATTACATTCTTCACCTTCTCCTATGTCTATATCTTCTTTCTCTTGAAGGCAATAATGTTTCCACATCTTACTCATATTGAAAAACTTTCTCCACATCCACAACTAGATGTAGCATTAGGGTTAGTGATTCTAAGGGAAGCTCCTGCTATATCACTTACAAAATCTATAGTCGTATTAAGTACACTAAGAGTAGCAGTAGGATGTATATATAAAAAACCATCATCTAAATTTATCATATCTCTTGTAGACATATCCTCTTCTTTACTTGGTATTAACTCCCAAGAGTATCTTAATCCTGCACAACCTCCACCATCTACTGCTAACATAACACCTTCAGCATTACCTTCAGTAATTATTTTAGATAGATGTTGATCTGCTTCTTTAGTTATCATTACTACATCTGACATTAGAATGGTATCTCCTCTCTGGTATTATCCTCTACTTCGTAAGGATTGTCAATCTCTTTCATACGACCTGTCTCTTTATCATAATAAAGATGTGTAGCTATACCTGTATCACCTGTATATCTATTCTTTAATACTCGTATGGTAGTAGTGTTAGATGCTACCTCATCTTCTGCTTGTTGATTACGTTCTAATCCTATTACACTATCAGATAGATGTGCTATAGATGCAGAGCCACGTAGATGGGAGAGAGTAATCTCTTTACCATTCTCATGTCCTGCATCTCCTGCAGGTCTACGTAGATGGGATACTAAGAGTAAACCTATACTTGTTTGCTCTACTAAGGAACGTAGCTTAGTCATCAATACATCAATAGACTTTCTTTCATCTCCTTCTTCCTGACCTGATACTAAGATAGATAAATGATCAAGGAAGATCCATTTACAATCTAATGCTTGTGCCATGAATCGTACCCTTGAAAGTATTTCATCATTAGATGTAGAACCAAAGTGATCAAAGGCAAATATCCTACCAGTACCCATAGTATTATCAAACCATCCATCTAATTCTTCTCTGCTATACTTCTTACGTATCTCATTAATATATAGTCTAGAATTAGCTTCAACAGACATAATATTAAATGCTGTGTTCTTTGTACTTTCTTCTAATGCAAGGATACCTATATTATCTTTTGTATTCTTTAAGATATGATGCATTAACTCACGCATGATAGAACTCTTACCCATACCTGCACCTGATGTTAATGTTATTAGCTCACCAGTACGCATACCATAGGTCTTATCATTAAGTTTTTGCCAAGGGAATAGTACAGTTTCACAATACTCTTCCTCAAATAATGTAGACTTTAAATCTTTTAAGTTTACTATACCTGCAGGAGTATAAGGCTGTGCATTCCACCATGCTCTAGAAAACTGCTCACGTTTATTCATCTTGAGATATTCGTTAGCATCCTTATGTTCCATGTGCATAATCTTACACTTGTTAGGGGAGAATAATTGTGCAACCTTTTCACTTGCTTCTCTTCCTTGCTTGTCCATATCAAAGGATATAACTATCTGATCAAAGCTATCAAGATATTGAAAAGATTTCTTACAATCTTTTAATGCTGAACCTGCACCAGTCTTAATAGATACACAAGCCCACTTACTACCTAGTAATTCAAAGGCAGACATAGCATCTACTTCCCCTTCAGTAATAGTAATATACTTTCCTTTAGGTGCAAAGATATTCTGACCAAACAATCCTGCATCAGTCATATTTCCTTCAGTCCACATGTTCTTAGTAGGTACATCTCTTATCTTATTAGCTATGTTGTTACCACCTTCATCAAAATACTTATAGATGTGGTGTGTATTCATGTTACCATTTACTTTAACATCTGTGTTATATTTCTGTGCTGTTTCTTTAAGTATACTACGTTCACTTAACGCACCTAGTGTACCTATAGTTTTCATTACACTTTCTGTTCTCATTGGTATTACTTTTTCTGTTTCCATACTCTCTCCAAAGTGTGTGTTGCAAACAAAGCAATGACTATACCCTTCAGAGTGATTTACATTACCATCACTAGAGTTGCAGTTAGGACATGCTCCTCTATCTAACCATTGTTTATCCATATTATTAATCCAAATCATTTAAAGTATTATCATATAATTCTTCAACAAAGTCAAGCTGATCTTTCATTATTTCTTTAGCATCTTTCATAGCATTAAACTTTGCTTCAGCTAAATCATATCCATCATCAAGATAATCACGTATAAGTTCTTTATATACTCTGTTATATTCTTTGTCCCATAAATTCTTAGCCATCTTAATCCTTTCTTTGCCATGCTCTTGGATCATTAGACCATACGTGGTCTTGATAATGTGCTGGCATTACACTACCATCATCATCCTTATACTCAGATATTTTAGGTACAATACCAAACGCATCTTTCATATCATCTATTAAATCTTCAAGCTGTTTTAAATCCCAAGCACTAACATATCTAAGATCAAAATCATCAAAGACTTCTCTACCTGCATTAAACACATCAAGTATTAATTTCTTTTGTGTTTGATCTGTTATCATAGCACCTTTATGTTGTATTTTTTTAGTCATAGGTTTCTTCCTTTCTTTTCTTATTGTTAAATTCTTTAAAGCTTTTTGTGTTTGTCCATCAAAGTCAAACCAAAATCCTTTTGCATCAGAACTACTCATCTAAAGTTTCCTCTAAGAATTTTCTAAACTTTCTTATCTCATATATCATATACATATTACAACTTAATATGTAAAGTAATACTATTATTATTAGTACTTCAAGTGTCATCCTCTTCTCCTTTCTTTATATGTTTAGCGTCTGGATTTTCATTAGAAATTTCTGCCCATTTAACTTCTGTTAATTGTTTAATACGTATATGAGCATCACGTAATTGTATTTGTAATTCTTTTACATTTCTACGTAATACATCTATTTCTGTTTGTACTATCATATTAATATACTCCATCACCATAAGCTATTACTCTAGTCTTAGTAGTATCTTGCATATCTTTTCCATAGAAAGGACTAATCCAATCTCCAGTACGTAGGTAGTGTCGCATATCTTTTATGTACCCATCACGCATAGACCTTTGAGCTATTGCTCCTTTTGTATTCATACGTATCTCTTTAGCCATAGACCTAGATACTTCTTGATTATGTTTAATCCATTCTAATACTACATTAACCTGAAAGGTAGCAGTCTTAGGTAGATTGTATAACTCTTTATTTATTTGTGCTTTGTTCATCACATTTCCTTTCTGTAGCTATGTTACTCTATTGTACTCTTACTATAGACAAACCATCTTCAATAGAGAATGGTTCAATATCTTGAACACTACTATTAATATATAATTTTTGTAGATATTGTCGTGCAGCACTTGCATTAACAAAATACATAACATTACCATCAAACTCTGCTAATGGTTCTAATATAATATCTTTATCTTTAGATATGAATGCTATTACAAAGTTTTTATTCATGTTCGTACCTTACACTACTTCTTCAAGCATGTCAAGTTTATTTTTCTTCTGGTCTGAAAGTACTGTCATCCATTGCGTATACCAATCAGGCATAGGTCTTGACTTCTCCCACTTGGCTATGTCTTTCTTCTCATTCACATAGTATTGTCTGTATGCTCTAACAGTAGCAACTTCTGGAGAGAAGAAACCATCTTGTTCTTTGTACTCATCAGGCATACATTGTGGATGTGATGTACCTTGTCTGCTCATGTGTTCAAAAGCAAATCCAACATTATCTATTGTTAAGTCCATGATAACAGACTGACATTTATGTATATTGTTATACCTTCTGGTGTACTCAAAGCATAACTCCATGCCATGTCTCCATAGCCAATCATAATTATGTGCATCATTCCCTGCCCATAGTGTGCATGGGTGGTTCTTGTGTGCTTCTTTGTATGGTACTTTATCTCCTTCTCCATACCTATGCCATACAGAACATAACATCTGTGCAGTTTCCAATGGCATCTTTACTATGTGCTTATCACATTGCATCTGTGCAGATATGACAGGGCATTCGTCTAATACAAATATGTTCATCTAGGTACTACTCCAAACTTAATTAATACATTTAAATCTTTTTGTGAGATGTCCTCTACTGAGCCAACATGAATAAGTCTACCATCACAATCCTCATAACAAGCTTCACTAAACTCTGTTAGATTATCATCACCATACACATCATGTATGAGAAACTTATCATCAATAGTTTTACCATAGTCTTTCTTTATGATTGACTTCCACCATGAGAACTCCTGATGTTCTGAGTTACCATCTCGTATTACATAGTTAACTAATATCATTATCATTCTCCTTTCTAATTTCTATGTCCAAACATTTCAACATCTTTACCCATCATAACACGACAACCTATAGGCATCTCATCACATTCTGGGTAAGATGGGCAACCTAAATGCTCATCAAATTCTATTACTGTTAATTTAGGTTTTAACTTCTTATATTCTTTCATAAACTTTAAAGCATCTTTTTTAGTACGAAAATAAGGTATAGTTAATGTAACATCATATGCTTTAGCCATCATTATTCTCCTTTAAATATTTTTTTATTATTGACCATGCTTCTTCTATCTCTTCACGTTCTTCTTTGTTCTCTTCAGTATCCTCATGGTAACATGTATTAACATGAGATTGTAAAGCAAAACCTACAGTTGTTATTGCACCCTCTATCATTCGTCATCTCCTTCATGCCATATACCTGCTGAATTAAAATAAGTTTCTACTTCACCAAGATAATTATTAAAAATATCTTGTCCTTCTTCAGTATAACTTATTACTCCAACATCATCTTGATAAATATAATTCTCATACTCATCACCATATTTTTCTTGCATTATAAAATCTGCAAGTTCACTTGTAACTTCTAAAAAATTAGAAGCATTTATCTTTCCATGTTCTACAAGACGTTTACTCATCTTCATTCTCCTCTATAGTTTTTAATTGATGTATGTATTCAAGTAGTTCTGCATGGGTGTATCTCTCCATACCATCAGCACCTACTAATGCTTCATAGATTTCTTCCAGTTCTTTCTCTAAGTTATATGATAATAAGCTTATTAATTTCTGGTCTCTCATTATACATTCTCCTCTGTTTCTATATCTCCAAACCATTCATCAATAGCATTGGCTACATGGTTAGGCATATCATGTTCTAGTAATACAGACTTAGGATTGTCTGACCATTCCACTTGTATTTTGTAGCTTACTATGTGTCTGTCTGTTGTTGGTATTGTATTTATATCTCTACTCATCTTTCTATCTCCTTTATAACTCCATCATGTTCCCATGTACCTTTAACATCATGATAAAATTCTTCTGCTGTATAATCTCCATTGGCTAGTTCTGTTAGTAGTTCTGGTATATCTGTATCAGAACCTAGCCAATTCTCTATCATCTCTTGTGTTACTTTAGTCATCTTCTATCTCCTCTAGCCACTCCATAGCTCTCTCTATTAGATCACGTGCTTCTATTGCTTGTGTATGTGCTTCACTAGCTTGTATCTCAGCTTCATTAGCACTATCCACAGCTCTATCTGCATATTCTTTTGCTTGTTGTAATGTATTTGAAACATTAGCTATGCTGTTTTGTAAGTCAGTCATATTGTTCTCCTTCACTATATGTTTGGTTATCTAAATCTTCCTCTTGTTTTTTTATAAAGCTTTCATATTCTTTCTTAGCTATAGCACCTTTATCTTCTACTGACACAGGTACATCTTTATCTTTTATTTTGTCAGACATGTCATGTTTCCTTTCTTTAGTTTCCATGTAGTGTTGTCTATCACTACAGTTTCTTGATCTATCTTTTTATATTTACTACGTAGCATCTGCCATAGTCCATTATGTGCTTCAATAAAACTATCAACATCTGCATAAGTTTCTATTTCTTTATACATAATAATCTTCCCATCTTTCTTCCCATAAATCTGATAGATGTTCTTCTATCTCTTCATCAGGAACATTAGGGTTAGGATAAGCATAGGTAGACATAGCAACTGTTAGTGCATCATATGGATCATCTATTCCTTTTACTTTCCATAAATCTAAAACAGATACTTCA
>Ga0255048_10002570_pt1 | contig 11478 bp, 9 predicted proteins | sample JV7_2_2_MG_FD_183619 | JGI IMG/M metagenome (GOLD analysis project Ga0255048, IMG submission 183619) | Seawater microbial communities from Jervis Inlet, British Columbia, Canada - JV7_2_2 | ecosystem: Environmental > Aquatic > Marine > Inlet | place: Canada: British Columbia | collected 2016-10-06
TTACTCATCGATTTCTCCTTTCTCGTAGAGATTTATTTTAATTGGATAGTACATTCTTTCTTGTCGATCCCATTTTAGTAAATTATATTTACCATTGGTTATATCCGAGACTACAGAACACGCAACACCTATAATAGCGGGATCGCCTGTAAGTAGTAAATAATCTTCTGCCTTAAACTTTTTTAATTTTTGTCTAAGAGAAAAAATTATTGGACCAGGACTAAAAATAATTTGTGAGTCTTCTTTTAACAAGACTTTAATGTCGCCATATTTTTGAGCGCCCATTATATTAATTTTAGGCCTACCTTCTCGGGTGCCTGGGATTTCTTGAATAACATATACTATCGCTTTGTCTTTCATGCTTGACAATATAGAGATTAATGTTTATATTGTCAACTAGAAAGTAGAAAAAAGATGAATTATAAATTTAAGACCAAACCATACGCACACCAAACTACTGCGTTGGAAAAATCGTGGAACAAAAAAGTATTTGCGTACTTTATGGAAATGGGAACTGGTAAAACAAAAGTTGCCATTGATAATATTGCTATGCTTTATGATAATGGCAAAATTAATGGTGCCTTAATTATAGCTCCTAAAGGAGTTTATAAAAACTGGTATTCTCAAGAAATACCTACGCATTTAGCTGATCACATAAAACCTGTATCCGTTTTGTGGCAGGCGATGATTAATCAAAAACAACAGAAAGTATTAAACACTTTATTTGAAACAGGTCATGACCTTCATATATTATGTATGAATGTTGAAGCTTTTAGTACCAAGAAAGGTGTCGAGTTTGCGGCGAGATTTTTAAATTCCCATAATACTTATATGGTTATTGATGAGTCTACGACTATTAAAAACCCTGGGGCTAAAAGAACTAAGAACATTGTCTCATTAGGCAAACATGCAAAATATCGTAGGATAATGACAGGTTCTCCTGTTACTAAATCTCCATTAGACTTATATAAACAATGTGAATTTTTAGATGAGTATTTATTAGACCATTCCTCTTATTATACATTTAGAACTAGATACGCAGTGATGCGTAAGGCTCATTTTAATGGTAGGTCCGTTGAAATTGTAGTGGGTTATAAAAATCTAGGAGAACTATCTGATAAAATAAAACCTTTTTCTTACAGAGTCTTAAAAGATGACTGTTTGGATTTGCCTAAAAAGACTTTTATGAAAAGAGTCATTACATTAAGTGCAGAACAACAGAAGGTTTATAAACAAATGAAAGAAATGGCGTTAGCCCAGTTAAACGGAAAATTATTAACTACTCCTAATGCGTTGACTCAATTGATGAGACTTCATCAAATCACATGTGGCCACTTTAAGGCGAATGATGGCTCTACTCAAACTATTAAAAACAATCGGCTAGATGAGCTAACTGATTTGTTAGAGGAAGTAGAAGGTAAAGCGGTTATATGGGCACATTATCAATATGACGTCCAGACGATCATGGACACAATTAAAAAAGAATATGGTAATGACTCGATTGTAGACTATTACGGTAAAACTCCAAATGATGAAAGACAAGACAATATTACGAAATTTCAGGACGACCCTAAGTGCCGGTTTCTTGTTGGAACCCCTGCTACGGGCGGCTATGGCATCACTCTGACGGCTGCAAGTACCATGATTTACTATTCTAACGGATATGACCTAGAGAAGCGTCAACAGTCCGAAGCGAGAATCGACAGAATTGGTCAGACAAAACCAATGACCTATATTGATATTTTATGTGAAGAAACAGTTGATGAAAGAATTGTAAAAGCTTTAAGAAAGAAAATAAATATTGCTACAGAAATAATGGGCGAAGAATTAAAAGAATGGATATAGAGTTTTACGAACAGGGATCGGAAGAGTGTCCTAGGGGCGTATGGTGGCGTCTTGCTTTAACGAGCGAAGTTGGTTCGGTATTTCCGCATCTCTAATATTTCATTGACCGTTAAACCAATGACCACCATATTTTAAGGTATTATATCTCAGAAAATGTAGGACTCGTGTGCGTAGCGCGCTAGAATTTGCTATTTTACATATCTGTCAGTTGACAGGCCTAGGATCGGTTTGTAATTCGTCTTGCCATTATCATCTTTAAAGGCCATCAAATATTCTTTTCGATTACTATTTATTTCTTTTTTATAACTTACGTGTATCCAGCCCGAGTTGGGTTGTCCTGGTTCATAGTACTCGAGTATTAATTGATCAAACATGAGGTTTTCTTTGATCCAGTCACTGACTTCGTTGTTGGGAGTGCCAAAGATTTCAAAATCCGCCGCCTCTCCCTTGCAGTGCTGCGATTTTTCTGAGCTGCCTATCTTGCGTGACAAAATTTCGTTGCGATATCCGCTAGAAATAGTGACTGTATGATTAAAGTGGTCTCTAATGGGCTGTAGGACCCTCTCACAGAGCAATCTTAAATTCTCCTGCTCATCTTCACTAGGGTTATTATCAAGGCCCATTCTGGTCGCTGTCTGTGACTTGCAGAGCTCTGCAAGGCTAAAATTTTTTGAAAGTTTCATTTAAAATGTAAGTTGACTCACTAAAGTATAGATTAAAAATAACATGCCGGTAATCAAAGCTCCGGTACATGTGAGTAATATTTTCTCAAGTCTTTTTACTCGCTCTTCTATTGAATGAATCTTTTTATGTGTTAGTTTTTGCATTATGCGACAAAGCTTCTCATGCGATTCAACTCTTTGTAAAGCGTTCTGTTTAGCCATTAAGCGGTCAGTCCCTTCTGTCTTAGACGCATTGCTTTTTCTTCGTTAGACAATAATGCATCGTCTATATATGTCAACCCAGTTTCTGGATTAACATTACTAGGTAATGCTGATGTTCTGACTACTTCTTCTGACACTTCGGAGGTTTTAATTGGTACATTAGGCTTGACTAAAGATGCTGTTGTCTTTTTGTTAGGTAAAGATAGACTAGAAACTGGTTCCATTACTTCATCATTCTTTTTCTTTTCAAAATAAATTTTAAGATCATCTATATTGTCTATGTTTAACCTTTTAATTTCTGGATAATTATCAAAATAAATATCTAATTCAAAGTCATTCATCCCTAAAGGAATTCCCCCCCATTTTAAAAGAATAGGTGTAAGCAAATCAATTGGATATATATCTTCAAATTCTAAATCTGGATTATGTTTTTGAAGTTTAGTAAAAGCTTGAGGAAACAAAGATGAATGTTCTTTGTAGTTAGGTAAATTAGCCGGCCAAAAATATCCACCAAATAAATAATTTAAAGATTTTTTACTAAAACCTTGTTTACCTACCATCACCTCATATTGCTCAGCTACTGTAAAACCTAATCTTTTATTTAATTCTGTAAACTGAAGTACATTTGACGTTTCTTTGTATGTGTTTTTTTGTAGAATTTCAAATTGTTCCACCAAATTAAGAGGATCATCTTTTATATCATTTGCATTATATATTTTTTGATAAAAATGTTTTCTTGCTGCACTTATTTTTTTAGACAAACCATTAACTACTGCAGGCATTTTAGAAGCTGGATCATTTTTTGCAGCAGCTAAACCTAAAGCCAGTTTTATAGAAGCCGCTAATGTATTAATTTTAGAATACGTACTATCTAAGTCTCCATCATAAGCACTTATTACTTTTCTAGAACCGTCAATAGTTGCAGGGTTAATTGCTTGATACAAATGTGCAATAGATTTAGCAACAGCGAGAGCTGGACCATCAAATTTAGCATTATACACTATAAAACCTTCCTGTGTCACACCACCTCTTGCTCCAGGTAAAATGGTGTTTTTAGGCATAATGTCTAATATTTTTTCTAAAAGCATTGGTTCTGGAATAAAAGAAGAAAACATTAAGGGTAAGGCGCCTAGTTTTTCGTCATTTATATCATAAAATAATTTTTCAAAAACTCTAGCCATTACTTTTTCTTCAGAATATTCTGGGTGAGTAAAAATTTCACTAACTAATTCCAAAGCGCCTGTAACTTGAAAGTAGGGGTTTTCTAATGTTTGATCAAATTCCCAAAACGATTTGTCTTCTGCAATTTTGCTTATGGGGTAAGTTTTATGTCCTTTTTTATACCACGGAGAATAAAATTTTCTATAAGCATTCATAGTTTTTTCATCTATATCTGTTAGTAGTTCAGTAGCACCCCCTATTGTTTTATCTACTCCATACAAGGTTGTACTCATTCCCATTAATCTTCTTGCCCCCATTTTTCTTACCCAAGGATTAGATGAAGCCAATTCTCTACCGGTATACATACTAGCACTAACTAAGTTTCTAATAATTTCAGAGTTAAAAGCTACAAAATTTCCAAAAGGAAGTCGTCTCCAGTTTTTGACAATGGCTGGTACCATTCCGTAATTAGGATAAGTATTTTTTATATACTGTGCTGAAATTTGTTTTATAGATTCATCATGTGTTTTTGCAATTCCATCTAATTTAAAAGGATCCCATTTAAGTTTAAATACATCATCCCATTGTTTTGCCACTAATTCTTGCCATAAGATTTTTCCATTAACTGCTTCTTTTAATAATTTCTTAGCTTGAATTCTACCAGCTTCTGTTGAAGCATCTCCAAAAACACCTGTTTTATACCAATCTTGCAATAGTTTTTGTCGGGCTTCGCTTGATATTACCTTACCATTTTTTGCAATCGTAACTCCTATATCTCTAAATCCTAACTTAAGTGCATTGGATGCTGAAAACCCTGCTGCTGGAATAGCTGGAATAAATTGTGAACGAGTAAACTCGTATCCATAAGCCTTCCAAGCATTATCTGCCCCCTGATAAAATTCTGTAGCTTTTTTAAATACAGGGTTTTTTATAATAGCAGCAAACCATTCATCCGTAGAAGAATAAGCACCTTTAGCAAAGTCAGCAATAATACCTTCTACTTCACCAGCTACAGCCGAACTGTCCGTTACACCGTATTTAACATACTCAGCTACTTTTTCTCTTAAAATTTTCATGTCTACATTTTTTCCTGTTCCTATAATTTCTCCAAAGGTATATTTCATAGAATCAATCATGCTAGCTTGTCTACCTACATGACCATTAAGTAATGCAAAAAAAGCAGCCGTTTCAAAGTTTCTTGCTTGAGTCATCACAGATAAAACAGTTTTACTTAATTGAGAAACAGTTTTAGCTGCAAGAAATTTTTTGTACAATGAGGAAGTTAAAAATTTATCTGTCCACAATGCATCACTTACTATTCCTTCAGCAATTTCTGGTAGAGTATAATAAGGTTTTCCATTTGCTTGTGTATATATGTCATCTAATTTTAATAAACTATTGGATAAACCTTTAGTTTCAATAGGAACTAATTCAACACCCGTTAATCTTTTGGCTGTAGTAGCCACTTGCTCATTAGCCGCTCTAAAAATATAGCCATATTTTAAACCTTGTTCGACAATTTTTTTATTTGATTGTATGTGTCCTATTAAAGAAGCTTGTTTTATAACAGTGTCTAAAATAATTGCTTTTGGATCGGTTACTTTACCCATTAATTCTTGAATAACTTGTGGTATTTTTTGTTTTCCTTTTAAGATTCCAGCAGGAGGTATTAATGATGAAATAGATTTCAATCTTTCAGACGCTGTAGTTCCTTCTACCAAAGACCCTCCTTTTGTTATGAAAGATTTTACTAATTTAGTAGCATCGGCTGCTATAACTTCTGCTGACCTACCCTTATGAGTTGTTCTTTCAAGTAATTCTTCAAACCATTTCTCAGCTGTCGCTATTTTTTGTTTGTCTGGTCTAAAACTTCCTTTAAATATTTGATAAGAAGTTGTTAAATAATTTCCTAAGCCTTGTTTAATTGCTTTTTTTACAGCTTCATCGTCAACATATTTACTAAGTACATTACTTAAATTATCTATTTGTGTTCTAACTTCTGTTACAAAAGGAGATAAAGATTTATCTAAATTTTTTAATGCTAGTTTATCTCCATTTAATGCTGCAACCACAGTTTTCCAATATTGCTCTACTTCTAAAGTACCCCCTCTTCCTATAATTCTGCTACCCATACCCACTCCTGCAATTTTATATATTTGGGTTTCAATATTATTTAAACTTATACTAACTAATTTTTTTTGATGATTAATATATTCTCTTTCAGATTGTTTTATAATAGCTAATTCACCAGGAAGTTTTCTATCTGTTCTAATTGGTGTTAATATACTTCTATCAATTATTTTTAACCATCTATCCCTAACTTTAGGTAAGGTAAAACCCCCTACGTCTGATAATAATTTCCAATCTTTTACAGGTGGAATACCTGCTTTAGTCAAAACATCAAAACCTAATTTAGTTTTAACTTTAGAAAGTTTTTTTGCAACGTAAGGAAAAGGTGAATATTTACCTGTAAGTGTTCCAGCTACAATGGGTTCTGCAAATGTAATTACATCTCCTACTTTATTAAGTATAGGGGGTGCAATTTTTGTTCCCACACCTTTTATAACTGGTACAGCTATTCCTTTAAGGGCTATGTTTAAACCCCCTATTAATGCTGTTCCTTCTTTTGCAAATTTTAACCTGTTTCTAAGTATGGCTTTTGCTTTTTCTTTTCCACTAAGATTTTTTGTTTCCTCCATTGAAGTATTAAGCAACTTTTGCATAATTTTACTGTTAATTTGAGTAGAACCTGAAAAAGGAGATAAATTTATAGACTTACCACTAGCGTGAGTTAAAGTGGTATCGGTACTATCATCTCTGGTAATTGCTTCACCAATACCATAAGCTAGAGTTCCTTCACCAAATCTTCTAGCCACTCCTGGTAAGGACCAGTTTCCATATTTTTGAGCAATGTTTGAAACATTTTTTATATTAGGTATTGTACCTGTTTGTCCGTAAGTCTTAGACTTAGCTAAAGCATCCACAACTTTTTTAGTGTAACCAGGTGCCACCTTACCAGCAACTGAACCAAAAATTTTTAATACTTTTTTACCAGTAACAAAAGAAATACCAAATTGAGTTAAATCTTCTGCTAATTCTTCTACACCTTCTCTAGAATCTTTTACTTCTGGCCACCTAGATTCTATGTAACTAACTACATTAGATTCATTCCCTTTGGGTAAAGCATCAAATAAAGCACCAATTACTATAGCAGTTCCTCTTGCCCCTTTTTTAATTGCAATCTCTGCACCTTTTCTAGTTTTAACTAAAAGTTCAGATTCATAAGCTTTCTTTCTAAGTTTACCGTATTCATCAATTCTTATCTCCCTATCATATCGATCATCTCCACCCATAAGAATACCCTGATTATAAAGTTTTAATAAACCATATCTTTTTACATCTTCTCGAAGGGAAGGGTTGTCTTTTGCAAGTTTAAATAAATAGCTGTAGCCTTGAAGTAAAGCTGCTTCAGATCCAGCTTCTTTGGCTTTTTTTTCATTTCCGTATTTTTTGATAGCTTCTAAATATTCTGTAACAAATTGAGGATTATCTCTAAAGATATCCTTTAATCTCATTATTTTATTTCGTTGTTCATCGCTTTTTATATTGTTAATATAATCATACTCTTTATTGCTTAGAATTTTACTTTTACTATAGTCTTTTTTCTCTTCAACAGAATACTCTTCTGTACTAGAATCTTTTATTTTTTCTTCTACAGAAGGTACTATATTATTTTCTACTTGTGAGAGTATGTTGGTAACTGGAAGTTTTTTTTCAATTCCTAATTCAGCTAAAATTTCTACTGATGATTTTATTTTTTTTTCTGCCATGCATATTACACCATTGCATCTGTCATAGGTAAGATTAGACTAACGTGATATTTATTATTAAATTCATCAACATCTGATTGTTCTACAATACTAGCAAAATCAGCAAAAGCGTCTTCGTTGTAGTATATTAATTGTACTATATTATCTTCTACTTCTGCAGGAATTTTACCCCTAAATTCTTCATAAGACATATCTACTGTAGATTGATTTTCGCCTGTTTCTGCCATATTCATACTAGCTTGCATAGGTTGTGCACCGTTCATACCAGTACCATCTTGATAACCAACTCTACCACCCTTTGCTTTTGGATAATAAGCTTCAGCTTCTTCTTTAGCATCTGCTAAGGAAATTCCTTTATTCATTACGCCGTCAGCCTTTTTGTTTTTAGTTTGGTATATTATAAGAGCTAGTGCATCAACTTTTTCTGCTCTTGTTTGTTTAACAGGCATTTTTCTAGCTATTTCATATTTATCTTCTGCTATTTTTCTTTTTATATTTTGTATATCTTCTTGAACACTTTTTTTTGTTTCACCAGGTAATAATAATGCTGGGTTATCTATCTTAGCTTGCAATTGATCTAAACCAAATTTATATTTAGCGTCTACTGCTTTGTATTGTTTATCTAATTCTATTTCTTTAGAGTTAATTAAAGCTTGCATTTCTAATGCATTTACTTGCTCTTCTCCTCTGATAAGAGCAGCCTCTTCAGACTCGAGACCCGATAATTTAGCTAAGTCTCGTTTATCTTGTCTTACATTTCTTTTCTCTTCTAATATATTAGCCTGGTTATAACCCATCTCTCCAATAGTTTTATAACTACCATCCTCGTTTTTAACATTTGAATACTCCCCAAAAGATTCAACTACATCATTTAACCATTCATTTTTTTTAGGTGCAAAGATTTCTGTTTTTTCTACTGTCAAATCTTCTAAAGTTTTAGGATCCTCGAACCCTGTTCTATTACCCATTGGATTTCCATGAATCATTCCTCCACCAATGGTTCCACCACCATAGTAACCACCTCTAGGTACATCGTAAGGAGACGTGATGCCAGTCCCTTGAGCCTGGAAACTTGATCCTCCTCTCCTGAACATAGGTCTTTTTAAAATTTTATTATACATAATTAAAGTTTTGCCCCAGTGAATTGATCAAATAATGGTTTTTGTCCTCCACCAAAACCTCCCAGAGTTTTCATCATATTACCAAAGCCACCAATACCTGTAGCCATTGGACTAGCTTGGAATTTCTGTGTTGGTGATCCAGGCATTGCTCCTGCAATACCTCCGTAAATATTTGCCACATCTTGAATTCTATTCATTGGTAATGTGTAGGCTGTTTGGTTAGCTGCGGCCATTTGATTTAATTTTTGTTGTTCTAATGCTTGATCCTGTGCACCAACTGCTTCTAGTCCTGCAATTTCTTGTCCCGCTAATCCGGATTGGAATCCAGCCATTCCTTGGAGATTACCTAGTTGTTGTTGCTGTTGTTGTAATGCTTGATTATATCCTTGACCATGTAAACCTGCTAACATTGCAGCTCTGTTTCTATCAGATTCGGATTGGTAGTTTGACATTTCAATTCCTTGTCTCCCTCCACCAAAAGCGCCTGCTTGGAAAGCGTTGTCTCTAATTTGTTGTCTTCCTCTACCTGCTTGAACATCATACTCTTGCATAGTCGTATCTATGATTTCTTTTTGGTAAGGAGACATAAAGTCTTTATATCCTTGAGATGGATCTAATAATTGTTGTTGAGCAATTTGATCTACGTAAGGTTGGTAACTTGCAATTCCTGTGCCACCGGTAAAGCCGGTAAGCATACCACTAGTATCTCTTTGAATGGCACCCATGCCATACATGTCCGCCAGTTTTTGCTGTGATTTTTGTTGAAAGCCTGTAGGACCTGCAACTTTTGCAGTCATCTTACCGACGTCAACAGGAGTTCCTAGTTGCCCGATACCATATTTAAGAATATTCTGTCCGTAAGGTTGTAATACTCCTGATGGTAATAATCCTGCGGATGAGTATTGATCTGTTGCCATTACGCTATCATCCTTTTATTTTGTGGTCGTGCTTCTAAATGTTTCATTGTGTCATACATTCTTTGTGCACCTTTATTAATGCTTCCACCGCCTGCAGCTCTTACTGCATCGGCTGTCATTACAAATTCGTTTTTAGATAATCTTGCTGGAACATCATCTGCTTTTTCTTTTCCTCCAATTGGAACAAAGCCACCAGTAGTTCTATAATCTTTTTCCATGCCACCTAGGTTCATGATGCCACCATTATCTTTTCTAATTCTTCCGCCTTTTTTCATATGAATATCTCCATAAAAATCTTCAAAATATTCTTGTGGAGAACTATAACCTAGTGGAATTCCTTCTTGTATAAACTCTATAACAATTTTTTTATTAATACCCTTATACATAGGATCGTTTGGATCATACTTATCGCTAGCCATTTGTCCTTCAATTTCTGTCATGCTATCAGTAACAACTTCTTCACCACCGTCGGGTAATGTAATTGATTGTGCCATAGTTTCTTGATCCATAACTGGGCCTGGACCAAAGGCATACCCAGGTCTTCCACCGTGTCTCAAACCTGCGATACCACCAGACGCTCCTGTCATTAGATGTTGGATAGCTGCATCTTGTTCTCCTTGTGTTGGTTTATAAGGTGGATTGTTAAACGGCTTTTCAGGATATTCATCCAAAGAAAAATTACCTTTAGCCATCTTCGTGTCTCCTTGAACTTCTCCTTGAGATAGTTTTCTGTTTTTAAACCATTCTATTACTTCGTCCATATCTATTGGATCACGGCCATTGCTTAATTTAAAAATTCTTACCGCATCCTCAGCTGTAAGGTCTTTAGGTATTTCTGCCATAGGACCAATGGGAACGCCTTCTTCTTGTCTAAGTTCAAAATCACCTAAGAATTCTGGTTCTATAATTTCTATATCATCCTCTTCTTCTACAAAACCTTGGCTAGCATATCTCTTTCTTTGTCTGTTAGGTAAATTCATTAAACCACCTCTAGCTGCAACTGCAGTAAAATCTGTAACATCAGCTTTAGATGTTGGAACGTTTGACACTGTCATAGGTGTAAGATTCACGTCGATAGCCGCTTGTGCCTCTTGGCCGGCGTTCGCAACGTCTTGCATATACTTGTTATACGCACCTTCCTCTATGTCCATTCTACGTTGCTGATCCTTAGAATCGATATAGTATTTAGCGGCTGCACCTCCAACTTTAGCGAGGTCTTTCCAATTGTCTTTTGCCCACTTGATAATATCCATGATTTCTAATTCCTTAATGTATGATTATATATGAAAATCGCAGGGATTACACCTGAATCTATCACTGTACTTGTTTTTTTGTTCATCGTCAATATCTTATAGGTTCCCTGTACCTGCTCCTAGATTAATTTTAGCTATTTTTAGATTCACGTCTCTTCTTATGTGTTCTCTTTTAGTGGCTGTAGCCTCGTCATTTACATCGTCGTCAGCTTCCTTGTCAGAGAAGTACTCTTTACCTGTCTCTATATTAGTTAAAGTTATCTCACACTCAGGTGTAATGACATGGGTTTTTTTACCATCTATTATCTTGTATTCGCTCTTTGCTTCGGTTTCTATAAAAGGCATAATTTCCTAGGTTCTACTTGTTTCTAACACAGATGCGGTCATTGTTATAGCATTAGCTTGGCTCGTTTGCAGCTGAATTTTATCGCCTGCTTCTAAAATTAATATATTATTAAACGTCAATA
>Ga0255048_10002571_pt1 | contig 11476 bp, 7 predicted proteins | sample JV7_2_2_MG_FD_183619 | JGI IMG/M metagenome (GOLD analysis project Ga0255048, IMG submission 183619) | Seawater microbial communities from Jervis Inlet, British Columbia, Canada - JV7_2_2 | ecosystem: Environmental > Aquatic > Marine > Inlet | place: Canada: British Columbia | collected 2016-10-06
TGCGGGGTCCACGGCGACGGACATTCGAGCAAAACCTGCTCCTTCTCTTCCGAACCAGTGTCCTGGACTTAGTGCTAGTCCGGTGTCTGTCAGCCATTGTGCCAATTCTGGAACATCGAGTTCGAGGTAGCGGAAGTCCAGCCATGCCAAGTAGGTCGCCTGTTGGGGCATCACCTCGATCCTGTTCAAGCCTTCGCTGAGCCTCTCGACGTTTGCCACTGTGAGTTTGAGGAGGTCGTCGAGCCAGGGGCCGCCTTCTTGATAGGCCGTCTCGAACGCCGCGGTCGCAAACACGTTGTTGCGTGTGAGGTGTAACTGTCTGCTGACTGTCTCGAATTGGCTAGCGATATCGGCATTGTCGGTTATCAGGAGGGTGTCGCAGACTCCAGCGAGTCCGAATGTCTTGATCGGTCCATGGGTAGCCGCCCAGGTGACCCCAGAGTCTTCAGCGACGTCACCGAAAGGTGTGAAAGGGTATGGCGGATGGGCGAGGTCGGCATGGATCTCATCCGAGATCACCACCACGTTGTTGTCAGCGCATATGCGAGCGACCGAGTCGAGTTCCGTCCTGGACCACAGCCTCCCAACAGGATTGTGAGGGTTGCAGAGGATCATCAACCGGGTCGCCGGGTCGGATGCCTTTTCGAACAGACCGTCAAGATCCATCTGATACCCATCTCGGGTGAGAGTCAAAGGATTGCGAACCACTCTGCGATTCGACGAGGTGATTAGAGGCTTGAAGTCTGTGAAGACAGGCGGCTGAATAATCACACCTTCACCCGGATCGCTCAGTTCATTGATCAGCACTGCGATCGAAGTGCCAACACTGGGACTGACAAGGGTGGAAAGTCCACCGCTGTCCCAACCGTGTCGTTCAGACATCCAGGTCCAGAAGGCAGATTTGGCACTGTCTGGCCGCGTCTCGTAGCCGTACCACCCCAATGCCGCACGCTCCTCGATCGCGGTCAGAATCGGTGGGGCCAACGGTACGTAGGGTTCAGCGATCCAGAGTGGAAGAAGCGCGTCTGAACCAAACAGCGCGCCCAGACGACTGCTATCAGACGCCGTCGATCGCGGGGAGATGTTGGCTGGATGAGACACCGCAAGAGTGTGGCACCGTCCGCACACAACAGCACATGTGCTGCGTGCTCCGCACCCCACCATGCCGGTTGTGGGCGGGGTGTCTGTTCAATTTAGGGTGAAGCCAGCGACAGCAGTTTGGCCACTCTCTCCGTGTGCGAATCTGAGCCCAGTCGCTCGAATTCGACTTTGGCTGCTTTCAGCTCCATTGCGGCCAAGGCCTTTGCACCATCAGCGATGTAGGCAACGCCCATATCAGCGTGGGCAGTCGCCGACTCGAAAGGAAGCCCGAGACGCGTATAGATCTTGGTCGCTTCCTTCAGCTCCGTGATCGCCTTGGAGGGGATTCCAGTCGCTAGTTCTATGTTGCCTCGAGCCTGGGATGCTTGCGCTTTGAAAAGGTCGGAACGCGCCAACTCGGAGATCTCAGCTAGTTCGACCAGTGCCTGTTCGGCCCGCTGACTGTCTCCGTCATCAAGGCTCAACTGTATAACTGCAGGAAGAAACCGGGCACGATCGAGTTTCGACAATTGCGGTTCAGATAACGCACGCTCGAGGAGATCTCGGGCCGAAGTGAGATCACCTTGATGCGCCAGAATCAGGGCATACCCAGGAACCGGTTCCCTTCCTCTCGTTAGGGCCTCTTGGAACGCGTTTTCGGCGTCCTCGATGTCGCCAGCACGTAGGCGCATCTCGCCGTACTGGTACCACGCTTCACCACTGACGTCGGTGTATAGCCCCAATTCGTTCGAAGCCTTCATCACTTCCGACTCCGCACCCACCCAGTCTCCGTTTTTCCACATAAGTTCTGCTTTGAAAATTCGGCAGATACCCGGATATGACGACATCTCGTGGTCGCGGCACCACCGGTTTGCCGCCTCGCTCCACTCGGCCGCTCGTCGAACATCACCGGTCTGGTCGCAGACAGAAAGCATGTTGCAATAGCTTCGTCCAACGATCATCGGATTCGCATCTCCTGCAACGGCGGCCAGCATGGCTTCATCCATTAACGGCATGCCTGTGTCCATGTCGCCGCTGGCTACCAAGAAACGACCTTGATCTTGAAGGGCGAGTACCTCGAGGTTTCCGTCAGAATTCGCCTGGCCGATCTCTAGGACTCGCCGCGATAACTCTAAGGACCGCTCCAGATCGGCATCACGCTCAAAAGCCTCAACTGCATGCCACCGGAGGAGATAGCCCTTAGCCACCGAATCCTCGTCAGACTCAAGGAGTCGCTCTGCTCTCTTGATCCAGCCTGTGGCCACCTCAGATGCCAGGTTGTGCGACATGAGCTCGGCGACCTCAATTGCCGCGATGGAAGCTCCCTGGGCGTTGCTCTCGGCGAGATAGGCGTTGTAGGTCTGCTCGAATCGATCGATGACCTTCTCATCTGTGCCCAACCACCAAAGGGCGAATCCCATCATCTCGTGTAATTCTCCGCTCAGTTCCTGGCGCTCCTCCAACTCGACTAGAAGATCATGAACTTTGGACCACTGTTTCGCCTTGTATGCCGCCCTGACGCGATCTGCAAGATCTGCCGATTCCTCAACAACTGAATCCAACGGAGGAAACTCTCGATTCAGACCCTCAGCCACCACTTGGTAGATGGTTTCGGGCCGATCGAGATCCTTCAAGTATTGGGTCCCGAGACTCAACAGTTCGACTCCCTGCGGCAGCTCGTCAGCCAGCAGTTGTTGCGTGGCTGAGCATGTCAACAGCTGACCTCCATGACCAACCGCCATTAATCGGGCAGTACGATTGAGAGCGGGCCCGAAGTAGTCGTCGTTTCGAACCTGGGCAGTACCGGTATGCAGCCCCATCCGAACGCCTATCGGCGACTCGGTTGCCCATCGAGCCGCTCCAAGTTGACGCTGCGCAGCTATCGCACATTCAAGACCCGCTTGAGGACTCACGAACGAAGCGCAGAAGGAATCGCCGCCGGTCTTGAACACGACACCTTGGTGCCCATGAACGGAATCGTTGATGATTCGGTCGTGGAGAGACAACGCCTCCCGCATGGCCTTAGCGTCGTCCTCCCACAGCCTCGTGGAGCCTTCGATGTCAGTGAAGAGAAAGGTAATTGCGCCTGTCGGTAGCGCCTGAACAGCAGGAGACATGGATCGCACACTACAGAGCCGATGGCGTAACACCCCTGTCACGACAGTCGTACATAACGGCACTCGTGGGCGCGATTCGGTGTGACAAATGACCGCACATATGCCGGTTGTGGGCGGGGATTTGCGGAAGCTGCGTAGCGTTGAGAATTCGAAGTCAACGATCGGGGTCCGTTAGATCGAAAAGGGAAAGTTTCGCCGGGGGCCACTCCGCGGCGCCTCAAGCAGGATCGCTACCGATCTGGAGGGGAGTGACTACCGATCGGTATCGGCGATTCTCCCAAGCCAGGTCGGCTTGCTGCTGGCAACAGTGGGCCTGTGGTCGGTTGCCGTATTTGGCTCGGTTTTCGAATTGGCAGTTGAGCCCGCGTTTGTCGTGGCCCATGGCCTCTCTGCCGCGGAAACAGTCGTTTTCGGAGTCGGGTTGGTGGCTGGGTTACCGCTGCTCGCCGCGACGGGATGCTGGACGGTCGGCCGGGTCACCAACACAACGGTCGCCTGGACCCTGACCGTGTCGATCCTTGCCGGATTGGCGGTCACAGGTTTGCTTAGGGGACTGGGTTGGTTGTCGTTCGGCATTGGTGTCGCTGTTGGAGTTCTGGTTCATATTCGGCGCTGGCACCAAACTCTTGCGTTGACTGTCCTGGTGACCTTCGTAGCACTCATTGTCTGGTTCGGCCCCTCCGAGGTGGGAGCCTATATCCGAACAGGCGACGTTGTGGGTGCAGTGCCAGCGACCGTGCCAAGCCCGGTGCCTGTGGTGGTCATTGTCTTCGACGAGTTGCCGGTGCACGCCCTTCTGAGTGCCGATTTGACCGTCAACGCAGAACGATTCCCAGCCTTCGCTGAGCTCGCCCGGCAGTCGACCTTCTTCCGGCTCGCTTCGAGCGTGTCGCCACAGACCTCCGACTCGGTACCTGCACTGATATCGGGTGTCGAATCGCACCCCAAACGCGCCCCGGTCAGCGCCAACTACCCGACGTCGATCCTGAGCTTGTTCTCCCGTTCCCACGAAGTGTTCGCATCCGAGGCATTCACCCAGTTATGCGACGGCGAAAACTGTGCCGGGACGGCAGAACCAAGTGACGGCGTGGCCCTCCTGATCGAAGACACCGCCGTCTACCTTGCTGATGCGGTGTTGCCGTTCTACGAGAATGGAGCTGTCCTTCGCTCGTGGAGCCACTTCCGGTCGGGTTCGAGGACCACGGGTACAGCCGGGGAGAATGATTCTCTGTCGGTTGACAGCGTGGCTGGTGGTTGGACCGCAGAGACCGAGGCGGCCCGGCTCCGCGCCCTCTTCGCCACCGAACCCACCGGCAACCGTCCGCCCCTCTACTTCCTCCACTCTGTCTTGCCACATCAGCCCTACGTCTTGACCACTGACGGCACGGCCTATTCGAAGGTCGACCTGCCCGGCACTGTGGGAGGCACCGTTTGGCCGGATGACGAGCGCATCCGACTCATTGGTTGGCAGCGCCTTCAGATGCAGCTGGTTGCCACCGACAAGCTGCTGGGCGAGGCCGTCGAACTGCTGAGCAAAGGCAGCCTGTGGGACGAGGCCATTGTCATAGTCACAGCTGACCACGGCCTCACCTTCGAGCCCGGTCCCACCCGTCAGCCCGGCAGCGCCCCACTGGAAGTCACAGCTGTTCCGCTTTTCATCAAGACTCCTGGCGGCACAGACGTCGGGGTGTCGGATCTCCCAGCCCTAACCATCGACATCGCACCCACACTGATGGCATTGCAGGGCGGACAACCCAACGCCTTTGGATTCGACGGCGTCGATCTATATGGAGGTGACATCCCCAATGTTCGAAAGGACTCATACTTGTCGGGCGGTCGACACCTCACACCGGTCCAAGACATCGAAGAACTCCGCCAGCTGGTCGTGCTTCGCTCAGAGTGGATCAGCACGACCAACGGGCCGTCACAGCTCTTCCGACTAGGTGCCTCGGGCTCACTTGTCGGCGAACCGCCACCGAGGTCAGCGTCACTCCTGAACGGCGCAGAGGCCAGCCTTCCCCTTGACTTGGCCTCTCAGACCGCCGACAGCTCACATCTCGTCGCTTTATTCACCGTCGTTGGCTATGACGGCGACGAGCTCCTGATTGTTGTCAACGACATCATCGCCGGCATCGGTATTCGAGTAGGCCAGTCAGAGTTCCACGCCGCCGTCGACCCGTACCTCGTACCGGACGTTGTCACATCGATAGAGATACTCACCCCGAATGGGGCGCTCATCGACAGCCGATGATCCGAACGAGTGATCTATCCAGACACTGACTCCGGCAAAACAACACTCCAAATAATCGCCGACCTCCTCAACGGCACACCCTGAGAGGGAAGTCGAAATGCTGTCTGAAGCGAGAAGACCATCACCAGTTTGTCGAGTGTCACCCCGCACAAAACGGCAATTATGGGCACCTATTCAGGGTGGCAAGTGGGCGCAGATAATGCCGGTTGTCGGCGGCTTCTGGTAGCGAGGGCTGCCCTGGTAGTCGTCCCTTGAATATTTACTTTCTTGCCCAGGTGATGGCGTGAACTGGAGTGACTTCGACGATTCCTGTCTCGGTGAATCCGTGGCGTTGGTACAGGTCGAGGTAGTAGTCCACTGGTAGAAGTTGGTCATCGATCAATGCTTCGAAGAACTGGATGCCTGACATGACCCGCCCCGGCACAGTCTTTATGCCGTCTCCGGTCTTGGGAAATGGGAAATCTGAGTTTAGGAAGTAGCCACCGGGTTTCAGAGCCTGATGGACGGCTGCTGTCACCCTTTCTATGTCGCGGCATTCGTGCATCGACACGTTGATTGTTATCGCATCGAACTCCTCTTCGGCGTCGAGGTCCTCCATCCCGGAATGGATGAAACGCACTCTGCTGCCCAGTCCGGAGTCTTCGATCAGCGACCGAGCCGAGTCCAGCGAATGAGCGTCGCCGTCGAGGCCGACAAGATCAAGACCGGGATACTCGGAGCCGAGACGCACGAGACCAACACCGGTCCCGCAAGCTAATTCGAGAGCTTTGCCCCCAGCGACGAGACGGTCAGTAGCTCCAGGAACCTCGGAGATACCACCCGGTATGAACCGTGTGTTGAAAGCCCCTCCCGTCTCTCCGACCGCCGCGATCCAAGCCGGACTGGTCTGATCCCACCAGATCCGCTCACCGGACTCCAAGTTCTTACCAAAGGTGTCGAAGACCTCCGGCTGGGTCAACACCTTGAAGAGACCTCCAAGATATCCCGGCGAACTCTTGTCGAGAAGCAACACCTCAATGTGGGGAGCCAGGGTGTATGCACCCTGGTCGTGGCCTTCCAACACGCCAGCGGCGAACGCCGACCGGCACCACACCTCGGAATACAACCCGTCTATCCCTGCGGATTCGGCAAGATCCGTCGAACTGATCGGACCCCGCTCAGAAATAACCTCAAACAGGCCATGATCGAGGCCGATTCGGATAGTCCTCGTTGCGACATAGCCGGCTGCGTTGCCCAGCAACGCCCCTGCCTGTTCTTGCGGCTCCATGTTTCTCTCCCTCTAAGCGATACCTGTAGGGCGACCGTAACCAGTCGTCGAAACATACGAGAAACCCTGTCCAATCCAGGACTACCAACAAGAATCAGACCCGCACACAACAGCACTTATGTACGCCCAGGTCAACCGCACATAATGCCGGTTATGGGCGGGGTCATGGTCGAAATCCTCTATTGGGGTGTCGTAAATGTTGAGAGCATGGGAGGGCATATACTCGATTCGCCAACTGCTCAAGGGGGTGGGCCTGCTTGAACAAGATCATCCCAGTCGATGATGCGATGGCTCTTGTGGCCTCGGGAGATACCGTCGCGGTTGCGGGTTACGGGACCAATGGTGTACCCGAGAAGCTGCTCGTCGGGCTTGAGGAGAGGTTCGTTGCGACGGCTGAACCCAATGACCTCACTCTGATGTTCGCGGGAGGAATCGGCGACGGAGCAGAGCGAGGTTTGAATCGACTTGGCCACCAGGGTTTGTTGAAACGGGTGGTCGGCGGTCATTTTGGGTTGATCCCGAAGATCGAGCAACTTGCTCGTGACAATCTGATTGAGGCGTACAACTTCCCGGAGGGTGTGATTGTTCATCTCTACCGCAATATTGCTGGAGGGAAGAAGGGCGCTCTATCCCGAGTGGGGCTTGAGACGTTCGTGGATCCCAGGCTCGAGGGGGCCAAGCTCAACGATGCTGCTCAAGAGGATCTGGTTGAGCTATTGCATCTGAACGATGAAGAGATCCTCTACTTCACTGGGGCCCCGGTCGACGTCGCCCTGATAAGGGGTACCACTGCGGATCCTGAGGGAAACATCAGTCTTGAGAGGGAGTCGCTGAGTCTCGAGAATCTCTCACTGGCGATGGCTGCTCGTAATTCGGGTGGGGTGGTCATCTGTCAGGTGGAGCGGATCGCCCAGCTCAACTCTATCGACGCCCGCCAGGTCCGAATCCCCGGAATCATGGTCGACTGCGTGGTGCTATCCGAGCCGGAGTACCACATGCAGAACTTTGACTATCAGTACAACCCGGGGCTGTCTGGTGAGATCCGAGTGCCTTTGGAGACGGTGCCGCCGCTCCCGCTCGATGAGAAGAAGGTGGTGCTGAGGAGGGCTGCGATGGAGCTCACGTCGTCGGCCATTGTCAACCTTGGTGTCGGGATGGCGTCGGGAGTGGGGAACATCGCCAACGAGGAGAAGATCTCGGATCGGATCATGCTCACCGTCGACCCAGGCGTCTTTGGTGGCGTGCCGATATCGGGGGACGGCTTCGGCGCCTCCCTGAATTTTGTCGCTTCGATTGATCACGAGACCCAGTTCGATTTCATTGATGGTGGCGGTCTCGACATCGCCTGTCTCGGGTTCGCCGAAGCAGACGGTGCCGGCAATGTGAACGCCAGCAGGTTCTCAGGTCGATACTCGGGTTGTGGTGGGTTCATAAATATCTCGCAAAACAGCAAGGAGGTGGTGTTCGTAGGCACATTCACCTCCGGCGGACTCAAAACTGAGATATTCAATGGAGAATTGCACATCGTCGAGGAGGGGAATTACCCCAAGTTCGTCGATTCGGTCGGTCAGGTCACTTTCTCTGGGGCTCGTGCCGGTCGCGAAGGCCGAAAAATCGTTTACGTCACAGAGCGATGCGTGTTTGCGCTGAGACAAGACGGGCTGGAGTTGATTGAGGTCGCACCGGGAATCGACCTGGAGAAAGACATCGTCAGCAGGCTCCCATTTGAGCCGATCATCCACGACCCCAAACCCATGGATAGTGCTTTGTTCCACTCGGAGCCGATGGGCCTTCGGGAACGGCTTAGTGATATCGGTATCGAAGACCGGCTCACCTATGAGCCGGAGACCAATACAGTTTTCATGGACTTCGCCGGGATGCGGGTGAACACCACTGAAGAGGTCGACCGCATTCAAATCGCAGTCGATACGGTATTGGGACCCATCGGCCACCGTGTCAATTCGATCGTCAACTACGACTCTTTCTGGGTGGACCCCGAGGTAGCGGACTACTACCTCGACCTGGTCCGTCACGTCGAAGAAACCTATTACCTCAAGGTCTCCCGCTATACGACCAACGGTTTTATGCGAATCAAGCTCGCTCGGGGTCTCGAGGAGCGTCACATCTCGTCTGATGTCGCTCATTCCTATGTGGAGGCCAGGGAGTCTCTCGGCAAGGCGCCATCTTGAGTTAGCGGTGTGAACGACCTTCTGTTGCTGCCACATGCGATCTACTCGCTTACTCCGGGGTCTGGGCGTGCATGTGGCACTGTGCAGCATGCGCTGAAGTTGGCGACCTACCTCGAAACCAACTGAAGCGGACGGCGACTCCTGCTGACAGGACAACGCACATAACGGCACTTGTGTGCGGCTCGGACGAGTTCCGGGTGAATGTCCTTCAGGTTGTGAACTGGCTGGATTCTGGCGTCAGAATGGCTGAGGTCAGATCGGCTTGTGGCTGGTGTTCGGAGAGAAGGGCCAGCAGGTCATTGGTGGCTGTTGTCACGTCCGCCAGCGCTTCTCGATGCTGACCCTCGACGGTGATTAACGCTTCCACAGTGGAAGGCCGGGCCGCACTTTGTGCGCTCTGTCGCCAACACCAGCGACGGGCGCTGACTACACCATCGTCGTCGACGAACACCACTTCCCCAGGCTCAGGATGCGAGATCGTGTCGCTTCCCAGGTCGATGAACCTTTCGCTTCCAAGCGCGAAACGAACAGTGGTCGTTCCTACCACTGAATGTTGGTCGAAAACGGCGACGGGAAGGTGGCAACGCAGCGAGACAAGGTTGGCTATATCAACCAAGGGGTTGATTGAAGGGACGTTCCCTTGCTTGGTGAGACGTCTGAGGAGTGCTTCGGCGGCATTGCGGTATTGGGTTGGTTTCACCCCGAAAGCGGCGAAGGTACGACGCCACGCCACCAAACTTTCGATTTCCGAGACGGGAGTATCCCTGAGTTCTTCTCCAACCGACCGTTGTTCTGTCTCAAATGCGGCCAGCAGACTCGGGGAAGTCGAAGTGTTAACCAAACCGGTTGCATGGATCACACCTCCCCGAGTCGTCGGGAACTGTTCGATGATCTCGTTCGAATAGCGGAGGTAGGCCACGACGAGATTCTGACACGATCACACTACGCGTCGAACTCAAGACTGGACCGGCCGTCGATCGGACAACGTCCATCGTGGCCCGCACCCACGTGCCGTTGTGTGCGGCGGGTTAGGAGGTGTATTCGATGTCGCCTTCGAACGTCTCCTCGACTGTGCTTGCGTCGGGGAGGACAAAAGAGATGCGCCCTTCACCTTGTAGACCGGCGAAGTCGTCTGAGCTTTCCAGAACATTCCATCTGGAAGTGTCAGTGGGATCATAGATGATGGTGAAAGTCCCCGTATTTGGGCCGGACTCACAAGTCATGACATTGTCCTTCTTCCCGAAGGTCTCCGAGTTCATTGACACCAAGGTTCCGCTGGAACACCCAAGGGCGTCAGCGCCGACTGTGACCTCGAAAGTCCCCTGAAGAGGCGTAACGCTTCGATCGATGTCGGTCTTGATGGTGACCGGTCCCGCTGTCGGTGTTGGCTGATCGACGACCGGTGCTTCCTCAGTGTTCTGAGCGGCGAAAATGATCGCCACTCCGATGACGGCGGCCACTCCGGCTGCTATCAGCCACGGCATCATCGACCTCTTGGTACTTGTTGGTTCTGTTTGTTTCGTGTCTAGGTTTGTCACTTCGCTGCTCCTTGTTGTGAGGGTTGCGAGGTAGACGGCGCTATCGGATTGGTCGACGGTCAGTGTGTCGGGATCCTGTATCGGATTTCCTTCACGAATGAGCGCCAGTACCTGGGTTTCGTAGTTCACCGTTCACCTCCCTTCTGGGCAGCGGGGGCAGCTGACTTCTCGAGTCGTTGCTCGAGTCGTTGTTCGTACTCACGGGTCAATCGTTTCTTCGCACGAAAAAGGCGTTGGCGAACGGTGTTCTCGTCGATTTGCAGGACGGCTGAGATTTCGGGATTGGACAGTTCTTCCCAGACCGAGAGTTTGATTATCTCCCGGTCGTTTGAGTTGAGCCGCTCGAGGATTTGGAGAGCTTCTCGGACTTCTTCACGGACGATTATCTGATCCGGGATCGAAACCCCAGACGAAACACCGATCGATTCGAGTTTGGACTCAAGCTTCCGACGCCTCGAAGCGCCCCGCCAATGATTCGACGTGACCAGATAAGCGATCCTGTAAAGCCACGGACGGATGCCATCCGCGGTAGGAGCATCGCTGATCCGCCGCCAAACAGCCAAGTACACGTCAGCGACCACATCATCAACAATGTCGGCGGTTACTCGTCTTCTGCAGTACGCATAGACATGTCTCTGGTGCTCTTCGTACAACGACGCAAACAGAGCCGCTTCATTAGGACTCATGGTCCGAGTTCGATTCCCAACACACCCCTCATGTATCCGGCAACCTACGCACCGTTACACCCCAAATTCGAACATCGGGTTCAAGACCCCGCAGATCGAAGCCCGTAACAAACCCTTCCGAGAGGACACATACACACCAAGCAACGGGGGTTGCGACGGACGAAACCGGGTCAGGCCAACCCGGAATCGTCCAAAACAGCCCGCCCATAACCGGCATTATTTTCGGACCGCCTGGGGCATACCTATGTGCCGTCATGTGCGGGTGGCGTGGGTCTGGTGCTGTGGACCTGCGGTCACCTCCGTTGGTCAGTGAAGTCGCGGGCGAACCCGTGCAAGGAGCATCAAACC
>Ga0255048_10002572_pt1 | contig 11475 bp, 14 predicted proteins | sample JV7_2_2_MG_FD_183619 | JGI IMG/M metagenome (GOLD analysis project Ga0255048, IMG submission 183619) | Seawater microbial communities from Jervis Inlet, British Columbia, Canada - JV7_2_2 | ecosystem: Environmental > Aquatic > Marine > Inlet | place: Canada: British Columbia | collected 2016-10-06
CATAGTAAACAAGATACATATCAAGATCAAGACGCTATAGAAAGAAGAGAGAGAGATATTTCTAGCCAACGAAGATTTCAATTAATTAGAGATTGGGCAGGTAATAGAGGACTTTATGACAAAGGCGATACTAAAACTCAGTTCTGTAAGTTAATGGAAGAAGCAGGGGAATTAGGTAGAGCTATACTTAAAAACGATGATGAAGAGTTTGTAGATGCTATCGGTGATATGGTAGTTGTGTTAACTAACTTAGCTCATTTAGGAGGGACTACAATTGAAGAATGTATTGATTCAGCTTATAACGAGATTAAAGATCGTAAAGGCGGAATGAAGAATGGAACGTTCGTAAAAGACTAATGACAGCTCTAGGTATTATTATAGCACAGACAGTAGCAATTATTTATATTTTAATATTATATTATAATGACAAAAAAAGAAATTAAATTTAGAGATCCTGTAGTTGAACATGTTGTAGATAAGTTCGTAGAACGTTCTAACGTTGGTTTTAAGAAATATAAACAGACATTAGATACTGAACGTAAGACTGGGGTTAAAGACTTAGCAGGATATCTTAACGATGTTCAAGAGGAGTTAATGGATGCAATATTATATATTCAGGCAGCAAGAGAAGAGTTGGCTGAAGCTAAAGACAAAGTCTATGGCAAGAATGTAAATGGATTACCATACTATGTCTCGGATATTGCGTCGTAAGAAACGTGGTCCGGTAAGAGCAAAAAAGAAAGTTGTAGATGGTATAGAGTTTAAGTCAGGGCTCGAAGCATATATGTATACAGCTTTGAAAGAAGCAGGAATACAGGCAGAGTACGAAGGGGTTAAATATGAATTAACCCCTTCATTTGACTTTAAAAACAAAGTTTATGAAAGACAAGCAAACGGAAAAGGGGAGTACAAAGATCGTGGAAGCAAAAAAATACTTAGAATCTCTTACACACCTGATTTTACAGGAAAAGGATTTATCATTGAGTGTAAAGGAAGGGCAAACGAATCTTTTCCTATACGCTGGAAACTATTTAAGAAGTATGTCAGCGAACGACTTAATCGCGTTACTCTATATAAACCACAAAATCAAAAAGAATGCGACGAAACCGTGAGCTTAATTCTTGGGAAAAGAAAGACTTAGCAAGACGCAAATATGCGGAACGCCAACTTCAGAAATTTATTGATTGGAGTATTGAATCAAAAGGTCGTTTAAAATACAAAGATTTAATAAAATATAGTAATAAATATAAAACCAAATGAAAGAACAAACTTTATTAGAAATGAAGAATAAAATAGAGTCAATGACTAGGATTATTCAACATTTAATAAATGAAATTACACACTTAAGAGAGTTAAGTGTAGGAACACTCGAAACTGTTAAGCTTATGGATAGTTACGAGGACGCTATTGAAAAATTAAAAAAATCAATGGAAGATAATGTAAAACAAAAACAGAAGAAAGAGGAAAATGGAACTATCAAATAAGATTTTATCAGATATTACAGTGCATATGAAATATGCAAAATATAGACCTGAATTAAACCGTAGAGAAACATGGGAAGAACTTGTTACTCGTAATAAACATATGCACCAAAAAAAATATCCAAATCTTAAAGACCAAATTGAAAATGTTTACAAATTAGTTTATGAAAAAAAGATTCTCCCGTCTATGCGTTCTCTTCAGTTCGGAGGGAAGCCTATTGAGATATCGCCTAATCGCGTTTATAATTGTGCTTATCTACCTATTGATCATATTGAATCGTTTAATGAGGTTATGTTTTTACTACTTGGTGGAACCGGAGTGGGATATTCTGTTCAAGAACATCATGTTAAAAAATTAGAACCAGTTAATAAACCATACACTAAGAGAACCAGAAGATTTTTAATAGGGGATTCTATAGAAGGATGGGCAGATTCTATTAAAGTGTTAATGAAATCTTATTTAGGTGAAAGAAGAAGTTCACGAGTAGAGTTTGATTACTCTGATATACGCCCAAAGGGCGCGATGTTAGTAACGTCTGGAGGTAAAGCCCCAGGACCACAACCACTTAAAGAATGTATAGTAAAGATAACAGGAGTCTTAGATTCAAAGGAAGATGGAGATACACTCTCCACTATAGAAGTACACGATATAGTTTGCCATATTGCAGACGCCGTATTAGCTGGTGGGATCCGACGCGCGGCTCTGATCAGTTTGTTCTCGGCAGACGACGATCAGATGATCTCATGCAAATCTGGAAATTGGTGGGAAACAAACCCACAAAGAGGAAGGGCAAATAATTCAGCTGTTCTAATGAGACATAAAATTACCAAAGAGTTTTTTATGGATATTTGGAAACGTGTAGAACTTAGTAATGCTGGTGAACCCGGTATATACTTTAATAACGATAAAGACTGGGGTACAAACCCTTGTTGCGAAATAGCTTTACGACCATATCAGTTTTGTAACTTATGTGAAGTAAATGCTAGTGATATAGAATCACAAGAAGATTTAAATGAACGAGTGAAAGCAGCTGCATTTATTGGTACACTCCAAGCAGGTTACACTGACTTTCATTATTTAAGAGAAATATGGAGAGAGACAACAGTGAAAGACGCTTTAATAGGCGTCTCGATGACTGGGATAGGCTCGGGTACGGTGTTAGGATACGACATGAAGAAAGCCGCTCAATTAGTAAAACGAGAAAACGCAAGAGTCGCGAAAGCGATTGGAATTAATCCAGCAGCTAGATGTACTACTGTAAAGCCTGCTGGAACAACTTCTCTTGCATTAGGAACCTCATCTGGTATCCATGCTTGGCATAACGATTATTATGTCCGTAGAGTGAGAGTTGGAAAAAATGAATCTATTTATAAATATTTAATAGATAATCACCCAGAGTTAATAGAAGATGAATTCTTTAGACCTCATGACACTGCTGTAATTAGTATACCACAGAAAGCTCCTGAAGGTGCGATCTTAAGAGATGAATCACCATTTGATTTGTTAGATAGAATTAAACGTGTAGCATCAGAATGGGTAAAACCAGGTCATAGAAAAGGATCTAATACCCATAATGTTTCAGCAACCGTAAGTTTGAAAGCAGATCAATGGAGTTACGCAGGGGAGTGGATGTGGGATAATAGAGAACATTATAATGGTCTTTCTGTCTTACCTTATGATGGTGGTAATTATACTCAAGCTCCATTTGAAGATATAAGTAAATCTAAATATGAATATATGTTAAAATCGTTAACCGATATAGATTTAGCTAAAGTATTAGAAACTGAAGACAACACTGACCTAACTGGTGAACTTGCTTGTGCTGGTGGATCGTGTGAAATAAAATAAAATGGGACGCAAAAATTTAAACACACCTCCACCAGGTTATAAATATAATGAAGCTTCTATAAGAAGAGGCAGAGGAGGTCGTATAACAAAAATAATGCCTACTATTACTCCTACCTCTTCTATAAATAATCATCCATATGATATCAATGCTACTAACGTATCAATTTTAATACCAGCATTTAATTGTGTAGATTTTATTGAGGGGTGTTTAGATTCAATAAAAAACCAAACAAAAGAAGCTCATAGAATATTAGTGGGAGTGGATGGATGTAACAAAACACTTAAAAAGCTTAAATCTATATCACATAAGTATTGTAATTTAGAAATATTTTATTCCTCTATTAACTCTGGTCCTTATAAAGTAATGAATTCATTAATTTCAAAAATTCCTAATGAAGAATATTTTATATTTTTTGGAGCTGATGATACCATGTATCCTCATTTAATTGAAACCATGGCTGTTGATAATCTTCCTAAAGTATCTAAACATGATGGAATTTTGTTTATTCAAAAAGGAGTATTTTGTGAAAAAATAGGTGGATATAGACCATGGCGTTGTGCAGGAGATACTGATGCTTTATTTCGATTAAGAATAGCTACTGGAAGAGTAAGACGTATTCCAGTTTTATTTAATCGAGGAATACATGAAAATCAGTTAACAAAAACTACTAAATTAAATAATTTACGACAACACTATATTGGAATAATAGAAGAAAACGAAAAAAAAGAAAATCCTGACATTTTTATTAAACCTGAATTTGCTAATTTAAGTGAAGTAAATATTAACAATCCCAAAGTGATATCTGTAAATCTAGCAACTTATCCAGGTAGAATAAATTCTTTTATAACTTGTATTACTCCTTTATTAAATTATAAAACAATAAATAAAATTAGAGTATATTTAAATGAATTTGAAAAAATACCTAAACAATTTCCTATTGATCCTAAAATAGAATATGTAATGAATGTTCCTAATATTAAAGATTCAGGAAAATTTCATTGGGTTCATCGTAATAATAATGAATATTATTTTACTGTTGATGATGATATTTTGTATCCAGAAGATTATTTTAAAGAACATATTAAATTATTAAAAAAATATAATAACGAAGCGTTTATAACTTTACATGGAAAAAGATTACCTTCTTTACCTAAAAACTTTCATGATGTATTAAAGCCAATGTATCATTGTTTAAAACAAACTACTTTTGATGTAAAAGTAAACATAGGAGGAACGGGAGTTATGGTATTTGATAATAGTAAAATAAAAATTCCTAATAATCTTTTTCAAACTCATGGAATGTGTGATTTATGGATTGCAAAATATGCTCAACAAAAGAATATTCCTATTATTTGTAGAGCTCATGAAAAGAATCACATTCTACCTATTGATATATTAAACAAAGATACTTTATTTGAAAAAAGACACTTAATGTGGAATGATCAAATTAAAATACTACAATCAATTCCATGGAATCAACTTAAAAATAAAAAAATATGAAAGTATCTATAATTATTCCTTACAATATTAATAGAGGATATTTAGAACAAGCTATAGAAAGTGTTAAAAACCAAACATATAAAAATATTGAACTTTTAATAGAAGCAGGTGATTGTTCAGTGGGAGTTAACTTAAATAGAGGAATTAAAAAATCAACAGGAGATTTAATCCGATATGTATCAGAAGATGATTTATTGCCTCCTAATAGTATAAAAGATACAGTTGAGTTTTTTAATAAAAATAAAAATATAGATTTTATTCAATCTAATGCTTTGACTTTTTTTGAAGATAAAAGAGAAACTATTTTATGGGAACCTCCTCATACTATTCCTACGTTAGAGCAAATGCTAAATAAATATTTAATTCATGGAGGAACTGTAGTGTACAAAAAAAAATGTTTTGATAATTATATGTTTGATGAAAGTTTATGGACAGGTGAAGAATATGATTTTAATTTATGGTTATTAAAAAATAAATATAAAATTGGATATTTAAATTCTATTACCTATAAATATAGAAGACATATAAAACAAAAATCTATTCCTTTAGGAATAAAAGACGTAGAATACCAAAAAAAACGTACTATAGAAAAAGAAAAAATTAAACGTAGATATACATGAAACATTATATTTTAACTAGATGGAATCAACTTCATGACAATTCTCATGTGTATAATTTTAAAGGTATAACAGATCCTGAAAAATGGAACGAAGAAAGAATGAACTTGTTTGAAAAATATTGTTTATTTTCTGTGAATGCTCAAGTTAATAAAGACTTTACTTGGGTTTTAGCATTTAACAGCAAGACTCCTAAAAAGTATTATGAAAAATATCAAAAATATCCTTATATTAAAATAATTTTTGATATGCATCCTTTCACTTATATGAATAAAATATATGGAAAAGAAATAAAAAAAGGAGACTGGATAGCAACTACTAGATTAGATAATGATGATTGTCTTCATCCTAATTATATAAAAGAAGTTAAAAGCAAATTCGATAATAAATATGCTTTAGTAGATACAGCTGGTTGTCAATTTGATGTAAAAAATAATACTTTTCATGATTCTGGTAGAAGATATCCTAATAGTCCTTTCTTAACAGTTTTCGAAAAAGCAGGAGAATTTTCTGATCATCCAATTCATACTGCTTATTATAAATCTCATACTAATTTGCATTTATCTTTTAAAGAAAGATCGCGGATATTAATAAGTGATAAAGGGAAATTATATTGTCAAATTATACATGATAATAATGTTTGTAATAAAATAAATGGAGAAAAAATATCTATAAAAAATAATTTTTTTAAATAATGGATTTATTAACTAAACTTGCTAACAAGTATGGATGTGATAAAGGAACTGTTCATCGTGGGAAACATGGTTATACTTTTTACTACTTTAACAAATGGAAAGAGATTAGATATAAAGTTAAAAATATATTTGAAATAGGAATAAATCAAGGTGCTTCATTAAGAATGTTAAGAGATTTTTTCCCAAACGCAACAATATATGCGATAGATGTTTTACCAGAACGAATATTCCAAAGTGAAAGAATTAAAACATATTTATGTAATGCTACAGAAGAAACGGATTTAAATAATCTTCTTAAAGGGATAAACTTTGATATTATATTAGACGACGGCGGTCATAATAATATAGATCAACAATTATCATTATCTTATTTATTTAAATATTTAAAACATGGAGGAATGTATATTATTGAAGATTTACAAACATCTTTATACAAACACCGTTGGGAATCATCTCAATTTAGCAAACTTGATAGCTTACCTCCTAATCATGAAGATACTTGTTTAAACATGTTAAAAAGATATATTTCAGATGGGGAAATAATTACTCCATTTATTAAAGAAGATTACAAAAGGTATTTAGATGAAAATATAAAAAACTTAGAAATAATAGCTGCTCAATCTTTAAGAAAAAATTTAGATATAAAAAACAATGATAGACACATAACTTCATTTATAATAAAAAAATAATGGATATTGGATATAAATATATAGTAAGTGAAAAACATAAATTTATATGTTATGAAATAATGAAATCATGTACAGGAACTCTTAGAGGATATTTTATTATTAATCCAGCAGAAAAATATGAAGCATTTCAAATATCAGGAAAAACTAAACCTCAAAGTATAATTGATTATGAAAATAAAAATTATTTTAAATTTGCTTTTGTACGTAATCCTTGGGCGCGAATAGTTAGTTGTTGGTTAAATAAAATTTATTATTATAAAATTCCTGGAAAACCTAAAGCTACAGGAATAGTACATAAAGAACTTACTCCTGATACTACATTTGAAGAATTTGTTAACTTTATTTATAAAACTCCAGATGATATAGCAGATTGTCATTTTAGATCTATTCATAAATCCATTCCACGTAAAGATATATTTATAGGAAAAGCAGAATCATTTGATAAAGATTTTAAAACAATTATAAGCACATTAGGATTAACTCTTCATTCTATTAAACGACGCAATACTACATATGATAAAAATGATACAAAACCTTGGAAAGAATATTATACTCCTGATTTAGTTAATAAAATATCAGAAAGATATAAAGAAGATATTATGTTATATAAGTATTCATTTGAAAATGGATAATTTAAATATATTAACTAGAACTTCTAATAGACCTTTAGGTTTTAACAAGTGTTTTAATTCTATTAAAAATCAAACTTATCCTCATATTACTCATTTAGTAAGTTATGATACAGAAAAAGATTTAGAGTATTTAAAAAAATACAATGTAAAAAAAATTAAAGTAAATAAACGTAATGACAAATTACCTCCTTTAAATAATGATAAACGATTTTGGTATACTCCTTATAATTTATATTGTAATGATCTTTTATCTCACGTGGGTGAGGGATGGATATTGTTTGTAGATGATGATGATTTTTTATCTAATTCTAAAGTAATTGAAAACTTAATGTTTGAATTAAATAATAAAAACACGTTATATATTGTTAAAATGAGAAATGCTCTTAATGAAATAATTCCTCGTTTATTTAAAAAACAAAAAATACGAAGAGGAAATATAGGGACTAGTTGCATTGTTTTTCATAGTAAATTTAAAAATATAAAATGGGATTCTTTTAAATGTGCTGATTTTCGCTTTATACAAAAACTTTTAAACACAATAGAAAATTGCAAATGGATAGATTTAGAAGTAGTAACATTAGGCAATACCGGTAATTTAGGAAAAAGAGAAGATATAAAATAAAAGGGGACCTCGTTTGAGATCCCCTTTTTGGTTACAGGAACTTTGGGTATGGTGCCCATTATTTTATGTTCCTAAATTCTTGAAAATTTACCGAATTTATCATCAGCTCCTTTGTCATATCGTATTTTTCCCCATTCATGTTCTCTTTCTGTATATCCTTTATTTCTTGTTACAGTAGATTTAATTTCTCCACTTTTCTTGTATCTCTGAACTTGTCCTGATTTTTTATTCCAATCTTTTTTACTTACTTCTACAAGTTTACCTTCAATAAAATTTTTATAAAGAGGATCTTTGATTGTCTGCATTAGTGCGTAAGTTTTAGCTAAATCTTTTCTTTCTTTCATTTGTTTTTCTTTTTATGTAATTCTCCATCTATTTCTTTACACCAGTAAAGGATTTCATCTACTTTCTCTTCTAACTCATCTACGTGTTCAGTAACCCATTGTTGTTTTAAATCGTATTCCATCCGCTTTATTTCAGCTGGAGGAAGTGTTTTTGCGTCGTCTATATCCGACTGTAATGAATAGTACATTCCTACAAACATTGATGTTATCACAATTAAACTTACTACAGTTTTAATATCAATCTTAAATTCAGTTCCTTCTCCTATTTTCATTATTAATTTTTAACGCTATATCTTTGTAAACCTCACTGTCCATGCAGTGTTTATTAAGCCAATTTTGTGAGTGAGCTTTGGAAAACTCCCATTTAAATTTAGGATTATGGCCAGCGCCACCTGACACACCATATCCATGTTTAATTCCAATTGCATATACTTCTTCATCAAAAGAAATAGTTTTAGTAGTTAAATATTTTTGAGCATGTTTGTGATATAGATGTATATCCAAAAATACATCTTCATCGGCTACGAAACTATATTTATAAGGTAACTTTATTAAAGTGCAAAAAGCCGAAGCTCTACCATTATGTTTTAAATGGCGTAATCCTTTTTCTATAATATGATAATAATAAGTTTCATTAACACCAAGTACATCAGGTTGATCATGTTCTAACCACTTGTTATACATCCATTCTAAATAATTAGGATGATACCAATCATCATCTTCCCAAAGAAATAATACATTACAACCTCGTTTTGAAGCTTCTTGTATTCCTATTCTATATCTAGCTCCTAAATCTTTCTTATCTGATACAGGAGGATAGTCCACCATTATTATTTCATCTGGTTGTAGAGTTTGACTTTTTATTATCTCATTGTATTGATCTACAAACAATGGTCTATCTCCTCTAGTGGGTGTTAAAATACCTATGGTGTGACTGCTTCGCCCCATTTCTCAGTTGTTTTATATCCACCCTTTGCTTTTCCCCAATCACTATCTGTTTCGTTTCCTCCTACAGCTTGTCCCCATATTAGTTCTTCCATTTTCTTAGCTTTTAATTGCCATTCTGGCCATCCTAACAACAAAGCTATCCTCATCCAAGTATCGGTATCCTCTGCTAATGCTAATTGTACATTATCCATTTTTAACAATAATCTATCTAAAGGAATGTTAGTTGTTGCAGATATCACTTTTGCAGCTGCGTCATAAGCTGGATTATCAATATCAAATCCCATGTCCAGCATAGCTTGTCTTCTTTTCTTAGAATCGAAATTCCATGCTGCTTGTTTAATTCTAGAGATTTTAGAATAAATTACAGGAGATATTTTAATTAATTCCCAACTAGCATTAGTTACATCTACTCTTCCTTTTTCTTTACTTAATTCTTTATGAACTTTTAAACCATAATTTTTTAATACACTAAAAATATGTCCACCTATACCTAATCCTCTTAAAATAGTATCTGCCATCCCATTAACTGTATGAATAATTTTATCTTCTTTAAATTTAGGATCATCATCGTCATCTCCAAATCCTAAAGCAAATACAGCAGCATGAGCGGCTTGAAACCATAAATTTTGTATTACACCATAATATAAAATTTTAGATACATTAGATTTAGTATCTCCTCGTCCATTAGCAATGTCTTGCATAGCTTTCTTTTGAATTCTAACATATTGCATTTGAGTATTAGCCCAGTTTAAAGTTAATCTTCCTAATGTACTAGCTTGTTGAGAGGAGATTTTATCTGGACGAGAGGATTGTTGATTCTCTTCAGATATTTCCATAAATTCTTCATATGCTTGAGCTTCAGCCTCTTTTTCCGTCATATCAGGATTTGTCTTCATTAAATCCTTTATTCTATTTCTATAGAAAGTAGCTCCTCCAGAAGCAATAGCAAAACTATCCATGAACTTTGTAGGAGTATATCCTTTTTCTATAATATAACTTACAATGGCTTTAGCTTTATTGTTAGCGGTTTCAGCTGCTAACGCTACTTCGTTCTCATTTATGTCCATTGCTAATCCTCCTCGTCTTGCTACTAGATAATCAGAATTCATTAGTTTAACAAAGTCTTTTGAATATTGAGGAATATTACTAATAGCAGCTCCTGCTTTAGCTGGATTATTAAAAGACCAATTTAAAAAATTAACATTAGAAATAGCTTGAAGTAAAGCAGAACGCATATTTAAAAACATCACAACACCTTGAGCATTGTTTAAATAATCTAATGCTTTATTAGCTAATCTACTATTACTATACAATCTATTACTTCCTGATTCCATTCTAGACAATGAATTACGTAATGCTTCTACGTATTTAGGTCCTAATGCGGCTTCTAGTTTATTCATATTTTTCTCTGAAAAGATAAGATCTACATTTTCTTTCCATTGAGATAAATACTCAGGTCGTTTTATTTTATTTAATCCTTCTATTAAATCCGTTGTTAATGTACCAGCTACCCAGCTATTGTCAGGTTTGATATATTGTCCTTTATTTACTTTAATAACTTGTTCTGCAAATACTTTTAATATAGGATCATTTTCAATAATATCATTCAACTCTTTTAAATCTGTTTTACTAAGACCTGGTATATCATAACCCATTGCCGTCCAAATATAAGTTCGTACTGCATTTTCATTAGTAAATCCTGTGTGATTTTTCTTTTTCAAAGTTTTAGGAACATTCAAATCTTTTTTAAGTTTCCTAAAATCATTCATCATGTTAACTTTAGCACTTGCCATATCTGACATTGCTCTTGCAAATGGTTTAAATAAATGATCGTCAAACCATTTGTAGGCTGCATCTCCTTTTTTACCTTTACCTAAAAGTGGATACATTAATCCTTTAAAATCTTCAGCTGAAAACGGATGAATTCTTACACGTTGATTTTCTACACCTCTTGCTTTAGCTTTTGCTTTAGAAAATTCTTTATAAGATTCTATTCCTATAGCATGTTCTATAATGTTATTAAAATCTTCATTTAAATTATTAGAAAATTTAAATTTAGCTTGTTGGACATTAGATTTTACATCAATAACATCTAAT
>Ga0255048_10002573_pt1 | contig 11473 bp, 31 predicted proteins | sample JV7_2_2_MG_FD_183619 | JGI IMG/M metagenome (GOLD analysis project Ga0255048, IMG submission 183619) | Seawater microbial communities from Jervis Inlet, British Columbia, Canada - JV7_2_2 | ecosystem: Environmental > Aquatic > Marine > Inlet | place: Canada: British Columbia | collected 2016-10-06
AAGCTTGACAATGGTTCTGGGATATTATAAGATTTTAAAAACTAACAAAAAGGAGAAATAATGAAGTTCGAAAAACCCAAAAAGAAAAAAATTGATTGGTACGGCGCAGCTGTGACGGTGCCATTTGATTGCCAAATATATCCTGAAAAAGAAGTTAAGATCGCTAACAGGTTCAGTGGTGAAGAGACTACGATGCCCGGCTACGCTGCAGCTGTCTATGATACCATCATTGGCGCAGAGCGCTTTGAAGACTGGGACACGGTCCGGGCTGGCCTGGATTGGTTCAAACAATATTTTGCCGCTCAATATATGGTGGTTCTAGATTGACCATAAGATCCAAACATAATAATTTATTAAATTACTTTATACACGACCGCCGGGACCTGAGCCCGGCGTACGTGGCCAGCTGTGAAAAGTTCTTTAACAACCTGAAGTTGAAAAATAAAAAAAAGAGTAAGAGCTCAAGCGTCCAAGCGCCCAAGCTTGACAGGTCCCAAGCTATAAGATATTATAGGATATAAAATTATGTTAAAAAAAGAAGCTAGAAAAATAACCGGCGGGCTGTCTGCTCCGTCCAAGATGCCCGGACCGGCGCACAACCTGCCAGCCTGGAGATGCATCACAGGCGTGAAGCTGCAGAAGGTCCCCGGCTCTGTCTGCGCTGGCTGTTACGCCATGAAAGGCCGCTACAGGTTCAGGAACGTAAAGGAAGCCCTGGAGCGTAGGCAGCAAGCATTGCAGGACCCGCGCTGGGTTGACGCCATGGTGACCCTAATCACAGGTGAGCCCTGGTTCAGGTGGCACGACAGCGGCGACATCCAGAGCCCTGAGCATCTAAAAAATATTTTTGAAGTGTGCAAGTGTACACCAGGGACCCGGCACTGGATGCCAACTAGAGAAGTAAAATTTTTAAGGCTTATGGATCCGGCCGTAATTCCAACAAATTTAATTATTAGAATAAGCTCACATATGATTGACCAGGGACCAGTCAACAGCTGGCCGTGGACTAGTACTGTGTCAACGAAGCCTGAAGACAGGACCTGCCCGGCGCCTGATCAGGGGAACGAGTGCGGCAGCTGCCGCGCCTGCTGGTCCAGGGACACAGCTAACATATGTTACGGTAAACACTAACAGAGATGGATATGACTCACGTATGGAGACACCCGAATTTTTATAAAAAATTAAGAGCACAAGCTCGCAAGCTTACAAGCTCTCAAGCTTCTGGGTCACAAGCTCCCAACCTTCCCTTAAGGGCTCAAGCTGAAGTCCCTGTCCCACAAGATCCAGGATCCAAGCACCAGGGTACAAGCGAACCTTCCCCTTGTCCAGGGTACAAGCAACAAGAATAAATGTATTCAAATTATGTTTCATGTGAAAGCTAATTTGATGGGGTGAAAAGCGTATTTTGTTACCTTTTGTTACCTTTAATTCAACGGTGAAAAAGTTGCCACTAGGAGCGTAACCCAATAGATCAGGAGTGCCGAATAAAGCCTTATTTTCCAGCCTTGTCCAGATAATTTTAGTTGTATTTCTTTTAAGCTCATGCCAAAATTTAGTCTCCGGTTTTACCAAGGTAACCTCTAACTAAAGTTTGCCTATGATCTTGGGCATTTTCCAAGTGCCACCAAGTTTTACACCTTTAAGATTTAAAATATGGGTGTCTCTATCCCCAATCATTCTAGAATGCAACAACTGAATTTCAGAAAGGTCTAATTTTTCTCCATTAGGCATTTCAATTTGCACTCTGGCATTCTGGGCTGCAGGTGACACTAAAAACTTATCTAAATACTGTCGTAGTTCTTTTGCTTTCATCTATTGCGTTTATATAAGATTTTATATATAAAGCAAGTATGACTAAACCAGGACCAAAACCTATGGTAAAGCCTAGATGGCACCCCATGGATGACCTTACGGAGATGCAGCGAAGATTTGTAGACTACATGGTATACAACCAAGGTAGATCTACCTTTACTGATGCAGCACTAGCAGCCGGATACAGCCCCGCTAGAGCTAGAATCGAAGGGTCCGAACTAATGGATAATCCCAAAATTATAAAATATCTACGTTATAAACTGAATGAAGTTAATAGATCATATACTGTAACAAAAAATAACTATGTCCTAACACAACAGGTGTTATCAAAGAAATTAGAAGATGCAGGTAAGGTAGAGAAATGCTTAGGCTTTCAAAATCTTATTGGTAAAGCAACAGGACAATTTATTGAGACTCACATACACGGTAATTTAAGCGACCTATCTAAGGAAGAAAAACTAGATCAAATCAAAAGACTAAAAGAAATTAAGGAAGAACGTGTGACAGGGATCTCTTCTAAAAAACTTATAGAAAAATACTCAGACAAGTAGTTTCGTCGTCTTCACAATACAACCAATAGGAAAAATATTACGGTCAGAAAATGATACATCTTTCTCCTCATATGACGCGAATGTCCAAACAAATTTGGAAGTTTTTTTGTATATGTATGCATGTGTTATCATTTTGCTGGATTCGAATTTATCAAATTCTTCTGCTGATGCATGGCCGGCATCGCCCGTTATGTCGACCCACTCGATGCGATAGAAATAATAACGCTTCGAGCCAATCTTAACATGTTTAAACTTTGATTTCTTATTTCGGGTCATACTGATTGTATACTCCTAGATTTATAAAATAAAAATATATAATCCAAAATTCTAATTCTATACCCCTTAAATCGTTGGTATTGCTTGCTTTTTGATACTTTTGTACCAATTGTACCAAATGAAATATGAGGGTCTTGGTACAAAAATGAACGATTAAGTGTTGGTATACAATAATAATTTGATTTGTACCAATTGTACCTCACTTTTAAAAATAAAAAAAATAAAAAAAATTTTTTCATAGAAAAAAGGTATACAATTGGTTAAAAGGCCAATTAATGGCTAATTTACTATATTTTTTCATCACTTTTTGTACCTTGAGCTTGTTTTTGCTGTGGTACATTTTTGTAATATTGGTCTATTCTGCGCAAGAAATCGTGTTGGTGCTTTACAAACTCCTTACCCTCAACTTCAAATTTCTGAAAAAGTAGATCTTTACTACACATTAGGATCACGCCAGATTGAATGCGTGTTCCATACACGTAATTGTGAGCCATGCAATACGCCCCAAGTTGACTAAAATAGTCGGGTATCCACTCACGCTTCTTCGGTTTGTTAGTTTGTTTAAAATCTATTATGGCTGGTTTGCCTTCGTAGACTCCTACAATATCAGTAGCACCGGCATACAACCCTGGATAGTAGAGGGTGACCTCTTGGCCCCACACCTCTTCCAGGTCCCCGAGCCCTGATTCTATAATCTTTTTAGCCATGGGTTCTGCTTCCTTACCTATGCTTGTTAGGTCCTTGTGCCCTGAACCATTAATATAACACTCCAGATACTTGTGCATGGCTGTACCACGCATCGCTGCAATATCTCTAACCCTATCTGCCGCCTGAGCTCCCATCCTCGCCTTCCAATCAGCGAGAGATTTCTTCTTCTCTTCACTCTGAGTCGCTGAAAGTATAGTCGTAACACTTGGTAACTTGTCGTTACCAATATCATAGTGTCGTTTACCATTGATCAATGACCTCATTGACTTCGGGTAAGTAAATTGTTTATTCCAGATCATCTCGATCCTTTTTTAATGTTGGCTATATGCTCCATAGGTTGAAGATTACTTTTATCCCAACACAATATAAACTGTAAAGGGCAATTAGCATCCCATTTAGTAATAGCTATAATATGATCTACATCCCAACCATTTTTACCATAATTCTCTCTTGTCATCCACGGTTCCCATGATTCACAATTCTTTAAGTGTTGAAATAACTCCTCAACACTGCAACCAATTATATTCATAGTGGAAGCTGCTTTTCTTTTCCCTGCTAAAGCGCTTGTCATACCACATCTCATGTTATGTTGTAGTCTGACAATAGGGTCACTGAGTCTTCCTTTATAGTATTTGCGCATGTGTTCTCTATTTTTTATACGCCATTCTTTATGTTTTTTGTTAATGTGTTCTTTATTTTTTAAATGGTATTCTTTCGCTCGTTCTTTATTTTCTAAACGCCATTCTTTATTTTTTTTGTTAATGTGTTCTTTATTTTTTAAATGGTATGCTTTACTGTATTCTTTAATGTATTCTCTATTTTTTAAACGGTATTTTTTATTTCGTTCCTTAATGTGTTCTTTATTTTCTAAACGCCATTGTTTATTGTATTCTTTCTTATTGAATGTCATTTGTTTCCTTCTTTTTATTTTTTCTAGCCTTACGTCGAGCTCTCGCCATTGCATTTTGTCTATCTCTAAATCTTCTCCATAAATCACCATCGTAAACTGTTCCATATAATTTATCAGTTTTTTTCAAACCAAAAATGTGAGTATAACCATTAATTTTGCATCGCCAAGTCATCCGGCTCCTTTTTTTAAATTATCAATTGCCCATAAAGGACGAAGATTAGTGTAATGAAAACATTTTTTTTGAACCTCTAGGTCCATAAAATTAAAATTTTTTTTAAAATAGTTAATAGAAATGTGATGATCTACATGCCAACCATCCACTGTATTGTTTTTTCTTGTCATTCCAGGTTCAAAATATTTTTCTAAATGCTCCCACACAGTTTCAACATTTGTGACTCCTAATAATTCTAAAGTAGAAAGGGTTTTTCTTCCTGCTTCTCTTCCTCCCAATACGTGATGAATTCGACGTCTAAGCACAGCTATTAAATGAAAGGTGGGATCTGCGCGTCTCTTAATAGAGAGTTCCCTTCTACGTTTTCTAGCTTCAGGGGTTCTGGCTTCTGCATTAACTCTTTCTCCATTCTTCTCGCGCCATTTTATCTGACGAGTGTTAATTACATCTATATTTTTAAGGTGATATTGTTTATTATATTTTGATATTTTTTCTTTATTTCTTATGTTGTAAGATTTGTACATTTCTTTATATCCGGTTGAAGGGTCAGCATATACTTCTCTTTTTTTTCTATTAACCTCTTCTTTATTTTCATTACGAATTTTTCTTGCTCGGGATCTAATTTTTTCCCTATTCTTTAAATAATAAGCGTGTTGTTGTAGGTGGAAGAATTTTTTGTTTTTGGAATACTTTTCTCTTCTCTCCTTGCTATGTTGCTCGCTATTCTGGTGCCATCGCTCTAGGGCCTTTCTGTTAATCTCTTCCCTATTTTTAAGGCGATATTCCCCCTGCCTCACGCGTATCTCTTCTCTATTGTTTAAACGGTATTCTTTACCAGCTTTTCTTATCTTTTCTTTATTTTTTAAATAATATTTGTGCTTGTATTCTTTCTCGGTCATCCACCCCATGTTATCTCCTTTTGTTGTTTAGTTTCATTTCATAATGATACATTAGTGTTAAAATTTCTTCCATGTTTACTCTTTTCGTTCATTGGCTTGTCTGACTGATTCTTGATAGCTCTCATTGAGTTCCTTCTTCTCCTTTTCCGCTTCTTCTAAAAAATCTTTCTTCAAAGGGTCTTCTGTTTTTTGAAAAATTTTATTATAATTTTTTCTATAGGAATCGTTGGAAACCCTTGATTTTCCATCCCATTTTCGACCTTTAGATTTCTCTACCATTATTTTTTATTAGGGTAAATAGGTATGCCTTCTTTAATACTAGCTAGTGGAACACTATCAGTAATGTTACCGGCAACTGAAATTCTAGTCACATCAGAAGAAAAAGGTGCAACATAATGTTTTACCCAAGCAGGAAATATCCACATATCTTTTACCTTCGGCATGATAGCTTGATAAGTTATAGCTTGTCTTGTTCCTTCACCGTAAAGAAAACTAATTCCACCAGGACCAGATGATTTACCTTTATACTCTTCCTGTTCTTTTTTAATTTCTTCTGGAATTGTTAAATAAATTACAAAACTTAAAGTATCTGAATGATCATGAGGTGGATTAAACTCATTCTTCTTCATATAGTTTATCCACATCTCTCTAATATTATATTGAGGGGGCTGTGGTGGTTTTTTATTACTCCAACGAATTCTTGCTTCATCATATACTCCAATACATTCTGCCATGTAAGGCATTAATATATTTTTATCTCTAAAACTGTATTCCTCTTTCATAATGCCGGCTAATTTATCTTGAATACCTTGCGACTCAACACGAGACGCTTCACCTTCTTTTAATAATAATTGATGGAACTCATCTGTTATTTGAATTCTCATAACACATGGTCCCCAATTTAATACACTATAAGTGGTGCCGGCGGGTTGTGGTTTGTTTGGGTTTTCTGTTTTCATATTGCTCCATTTGTATTTAGGTTAAATGATTTTGTTAATCTGTAGCTATCTAAATCAACAACCTTATCATTCTCCTTAACCCCTTGATAGTGGTCCAGGATTTGTTTTACCTTTTCCAATTTCGTAATTGAGTATGGATAAATTAAACAACAAACATAATAGGCTTCTCTAAATGTACATCGCCATCTGTACTGCATTAAATATTTAGTGCCATCTTTACGAAGTCCTTTACGAGGTTTTTTATTAACCGTTCCACACTTAACTAATTGATGTACCCAGTTAATGACCATAGGATCGGTCATGGTAATCTCCATGCTAATACGCCAAGAGTTTGAAATTCTATAACCTTTCCCTTTATGTTTCTTTTTCTTTTCTGATCCTTGCTTGTAATAGATTGAACCTTCGCCATCAAAGAGGCCGGCTAGATATGATATTTCACTTTCCCTCATTATCACTCTTTAACATTATTCTTAAGTTGTCATTCTCTTCGGACAACCTATCTATTTCTTTATTTAAAGTTATTTTTTGAGCTTCTAAATCCAGGATTGCTGTGCCTGCTTCTCTACACTTCCCCTGCATAAACTCTATTTGTTTCTTTTGTTTACTAATAGTTTCTTCAAGGTCATTAGGGCCTCTTATAACTCTTTTAACATCTTCTTCAGTTACCGTCATCGTGTCCTCCTTTTACCACCCATTTTAATACAGTTGTTGCAGGATCAAAAGAATCAAACTCATACTTACTGCAACCGGTGGATACCGTCAGAATCAATATAAATATCATCACGCTGTTCCGCATCTATTTCTCCTTGTGAATCACAGACACCACACTGGGCTGTGACTTCTTCTTTCGCTAGTTTATAAGGTACTCTTATATATCCATTGCCCTTACAATTCGGACAAATTACTCTCTTAGTCTTCTTTTCTGACTTTTCCATTTAACTTCCTCACTTTCTCATTCACTAAAATATTTATAGTTTGTGATCTACTTAGTATTGTATTTGGAACAATCTTTTTTCTTAATATATCAATATTGTCATAAGTCTTATGTGACAGAGACACATTTTTATATTTTGTTATATCAGTCATAACTGCTATACTCCTTTCTTATTATTTTTATCATATGGGATTTATCTCATTTATTACAATAGGTGTCAATGAAAATATTATTAACATTAATAATATGTAGCTATACTTCAGGTACATGTCTTCCTCCTTATGAATGGCCTATGGCATATAATGACATGTATGATTGTTTTCAGGCAGGTTATCAAAATTCTTTTAAAAGGATGGAACTGTTTGGACGTGATGAAGTTAATAAACATCAACTTTATATTAGGTTTACTTGTGCACCCGCTACTACTACTTAATTTATTATTCATAATAACTCTTATAGTTTCCGTGCACGTACTCCTATAAGAGCAAAGGCTCCAGATCTACCCCCTACTGTATTTCAGAGGTCTCAGATTGCCGTACAGAGGCTAGCGCGAGGCGTTACTTGGACGGAGGTCCTTTTCAATTCTGTTCGTTGTTCCACTTCAGGAGCAACAGGATGATAAATAAATAAATTATGCATATCAATCCTAAACTTATAAAAATCATTCTATAATATTATCCGGTATACTTAACATTCTATCAGGATCTTGGAAGCACATAAATCCTTGCCAGGTCCCTGATCCGTTATTCATAAACCACGCATTAAGAACTTTACCACCTTCTTCAAAAACGTAGGTGGCTACTCCTTCTTTATGGGCAGCGCCATATTCCAGACACTCCCACAGTGTAACTGGTCTTACAAATTCTAATATCTCTTTTATCAGTGTTCCGTCGAACTGAAGTATTAACATCACTAGATAATGTACCTGTTCTTCCATCTGCAAATTCCTTCACTAATTTATACCATAAATCTTTATATTTAGGGTCCTTAGTTTTTTCCCATAGGTTTGCTAGTTCTTCTATCTTCTTTGTCGTCACCTGTCTTCCTTCCAAAAGCAATTATTTTCTTGAGCCCTGGTGCCTGTATCTCTAATTTTGCATAAGGTCTCCAGGCGTCTTTAATCAAGTTCAACTCAATTAATAAATTAGTCCACTGCTTAGTACTAATGTTTTTGCTTGTTATCGTTAGTTTTCTTAAACTCATAATATCCTCCTCTCAGATGAAGTAGGGATAATTGATCTACAACTTTTTCTATTATTTCACATAGTCCATCTCTATGTCCTTCAGGTGTAGTCGTTTCAACAGAAAGTAATTTCTCCAGTTTTTCTCTTGTTTCTTTAAAAGCTTTTTCGTTTCTTTCAATTAGTTTATCTATCATATTTTTTTACCTCTCAATATGTTGTGTATAACTTCACGTCCTTTCTTGTTATTATAGTTTAACGAACCCGTCCATTTTGGGTTTGTGTTTACTATAGACTTTAATAATTTCTTAAAAGACATTGATTCCTTTTCTTCTGCCTCTTTACCTTCTTCTGTTACTGTAAATTTATATTTCATACTGTCCTTTCTTTCTGTATATATAGTATTTTATAGGATTCTTGTCAACCCCTATCTGCCCTGAGCACGATATTTTTTAAAACTTCTACGTTTATGCTTATTCATGGTTGAAGTATTGGGATGACGTCCTTGGGAGCTACCTTTTTGAATACGGACATGTGCCTCTTTACGATATAATCCCTTAGCTTTCGCCATTACCAGTCTCTAACGTATGGTTTCCTACCATCAGGTGGATGTATTACTCGTACGTAGTCTATTTTACCATTAACATGTTGCTTACAGTCATGACCACACGTCAGACATCTATAAAATTCTTTGGTGATACCCACTAGAGAAGTAAATTCGCTACATGTGGGACATGTTCCACTAACTATCTCCGCTGTCCATCTTATATTTTTGTCGTTCATAGGCCTTCTTATTCTTTATCACACGTTGGTGATAACGTCCATCACTTAAATCTTGAGCAATAGGGTTCTTTCTTCTGTTCTTTTTAAGAAAAAAAGCGTAATGCTTTCTGTTCATTTACTTATTGGTATAACCGGATGAATCATACTTATCTTTAACAATTTTAACTATTCTAAATCTTGGTGGATCACTCGTCTTATCTTCTTCAATAATAGCCTCTACTTCTCCGCATTGCATACGGATATTTTCAGGATTCACCGATCTCTCGACCTGGCGCTTGGCCTTAAGGCAGGAGCTCATCTTCTGATCCTGAATGTATGTGTGCTCGATCAATCCTTGTTGGTAAAACATACAAAGTACGATCACGCCGCTAATGACTGTTTCCATTACCAAACTCCCTTTGTTTATCTTTTAATTTTTCTACATCTGATTGTAGTTTATCAACAGCTTTTTCTAAAGCTTTAATTCCGACTTCATTATGTAACATTGAGTCGACACGTTCTTGAAGCTTGTCCGTTTGTTTATATAATTCCTCAATTAACATAAATTGTTCTGAATCAGCCGGAAGACTTCCTAAAAGTCCCCGTGGCCATTTTATTCGGAACTCTGAATTCATTTCGAGATCCTTCTCCATGATCTGTAGTTTAGTGGCGTGTGTATTTAATTTTTCTTGTATACCGAAAAAAGCCCAGGTCCCGATCGCGACGAGGGCGATGAGGCTGGCTACCGTTTTCATCGGCATTTGAACGGCTGCTTCTTCTGAAATTTTGAGTGCCATTAATTGTAATTATATCCTGTGTTTCCGGATTCTAATTTTTCAATCATTTATTTGTTCCTCTCCTGGATGTTCACAGACTTCACAATCACATTCTCCACTAAACGCACTTGGTGGTCCACCCCATGTTGAATGTTTGTCGTACAAACAATGGCACGGACATTTACAATGAATACATCTGACATCTGTATCTTCCCTCATTTTTTATTCCATGCTGTGATGATTTTGTCATTCATTATTGGCAGCTTTCGCATTCTCCTGTGTCGTCTATTACTAAACCACCTTCGTTTTCAAAACTTTGATCTTCTTCTCTACCATTGCATTCACAGTTAGTACATTCACCTTCCGCGTTTGGACAGTGGCACATTTTATTACATTTTTTACACCATCGTTCAGTCATCTTTTCCTCTAGGTAAACCACTAGCCAACCAATCTAAAAATTTCTTGAATGGCCATAGTAAAAATCCTAAAATTTTTTTTATCATAGGACCCTCCCATTATTTATTAAAATATTATAGCGCCGATAATAACACCGACAACAAAACCAACTAGGTATTCTCTATATAATAGAGACCATTGTTGAATTTTAACTTTTATCTTTTCCATTTTTTTCCTCCAGGTTTGTATAGTGGTAGTCGTAACTACCTTCCTCATGTTCATCAGTAATCCATTTAGAGGTAGTTTCAACAGACCATGTTTTTGTATTAACTAATCTGTTTATTAAATTCTCTGATGGATCTGCAGCTAACGATGGGTCAAATACTCGTAACCTATTGTTGGGCTGTATTGCATAGTTGCCATCATCTAATTCAATTACATGACCGCACTTATGTTGGTCGGGCTTATCTGAATAACCAAAGTTTAATTCATTATAGTCACCCGGGCACCAATCAATGGTGAACAAATATGTTCCTTCTCTCTTCACTTTGCGCCTAGATATATAAATCATCTTAGCACCTTTTAAGTGATAAAAAGTTGTAACGCCGATATTATAACTGAAACTGTCCCACATTACCAGCTCATTTAATGGTAGTTCTTTTACATCTGGTTTAGTACAAAATGCAGATATTGGGGCTCTCCACCATAGTCCACCGTCCTCCATCATGTAATGAAATAAAGGTACTTGGCCTGGGATAGAACTAAATCCAAATATTACGCAAGGAAAATATTTATTATGAGAATCTTTTTGATCTCGGAGATAGTTTCCACGAACGTAGCATTCTATTATAGGTATGTTGGCATTTAAGTACATAATTAATCATTTATCTCCCCCCAGTTATCACCTGATTCATAATCAACTTTATTAGGAACTTCCAGTGTAACCGCGTTTTCCATAATCTCGATGACTCTTTTAGCTTGTGCCTCATTTTCAATAGACAAATCTAATTCATCGTGAATTTGTATATGCGGTATTATACCTTCTTTGTAAAGCTCTAACATAGATTTTTTAGTCATGTCAGCTGCGCTACCTTGAATTAATTTATTTAATGCTTTGTATGTATATGCTCTTCTAAT
>Ga0255048_10002574_pt1 | contig 11469 bp, 13 predicted proteins | sample JV7_2_2_MG_FD_183619 | JGI IMG/M metagenome (GOLD analysis project Ga0255048, IMG submission 183619) | Seawater microbial communities from Jervis Inlet, British Columbia, Canada - JV7_2_2 | ecosystem: Environmental > Aquatic > Marine > Inlet | place: Canada: British Columbia | collected 2016-10-06
AGTGTATGACCGTTTTTGGCGATATACAATTTGCACTGCAAATCGTAATCCATACTCCAAATTTCGGACAAGCGAAAGCGCCGGGGAAATCAATCCCCGACGTTCTCGATTCTGATTTGCAGTGCAAATCGTATCAGGCTGCGGCGGCTTTCTCCGCATCGTCATGCAATTCCGATTTATCGCAATGCGCCGTGATCAATTCTGCGGCAAGGCGTAGCATGGCGATGCTGGGAAACTTCTTAATAAGAGATTTCACAAGTTTGTGGATTTTGTCGCTGTCGGTTTGCTCGCTGTCCAGCAACTCCCGATATGCTTTGTGGGTTTCTGTCCAGTTGGGAGTGATCATTTCCGGCGCTGATTTTTCCAGTCTGCGAACGGCAGCCCTAATTTGCTTAAACTTTGACGGCGCATCGACACTCCCGACAGTCGTTGTCATGGGCTTCCCGTTTTTCAAAATACGCTGTCCCTCGGGAGTGCAAATTTCCACTCTTACTTTCAGCCCCAAGTCATCCGCAATTTCTTCCAGAATGCCGGAAACCGTGGAAGTGCTGCGGTCGGCATGTTCAATGGCAATTTCGTAGAACTCCTGCGTGGCGGCTTTTGTGCCATTGCTGGCACTCTTTCCAGATGCCTCAGCATCCGACAGTTTCGCATAGGCTTCAAGAATGTTCCTGAGTGCTGTATCTGACATTTTCGTCTCCATGTTGCGATTTGCAGTGCAAATCTGATTTATCTAGTTGCGAACGATTCGCAATTGGAAAAGTGGTCGAGGCCGATAGTACCAAATCAAGATAGGGCTGTAAACACCTATCCATAACCCGTTGATATATAAGGGTTATTTTGGGCAATGATGACAGGTGTGCGGTGCACAAAGTAGTCCACAATCGGACCTATCTGTAAGCCGTTGAAATATAAGGCATAATTGGGATGATGATATTCCACTTCCTAAGCCCTTCGCAGGTGCGAGATGTCATCATGTGCAGTGCAGCATAGGTGTGGTATATATAGCACAGTCAAGGGAATAATGCACAAGAGGCACATGTGCGACGATTTAACACGGGGGAATGCAATTGAGAATCATCCGCAACTAGACCAGTGGGGGAATGCAAGTGATTCTCATTCGCAACTAGACTTAGATGCACACTGGAATCATTCCAAGGTATCGATATTCCCCACAATACTGACTGACCGGATAGTATGCTATGGGGGTGGGGAAAAAAATTCCGGCCACGCACGGGAGAACTATATATATCTAAGGGGGACCAAAGTGAACAAAATAACAGGGGTAAAATATAAAATAAAAAGGGTACCCATAGTGTTGCATAAATACCACAGTTCGGTACTTCTTAGTTATTTTATTAATATACCTATTGTAGATATTAATAATGTAGTGTATAATATACTATAGAGATACTTTAAAGTGTATTAGTATATATTATTATATTTTACTAATATATTATTAGTATATTATTAATATATCTATTGTAGATATTCATATTATAGTGTATAATGGTACTATGGAGAATCTTAATAGTAACTATATAGAACAATATGTCAACCTTGAGATATTGTTAAAACAACAAGTTGATGGTCAATGTCATGATGACTTCCTTTCTTTTGTCCGACTGGTGGCACCCTCAATTGTTCCTGACTTCAGGATGGGTAATCATATAAAAGTTATCTCTGATAAGCTTCAGCAGGTACAGGATGGTCAAATAAAAAGACTGATGGTCTTTCTTCCTCCCCGTTCCAGCAAGTCTGTTGTCTGTTCCAAGTTGTTCCCTGCATGGTATCTGGGCAGAAACCCTGAACATGAGATCCTTAGCATCTCCCACAGTGATCAACTTGCCAGTGACTTTGGCAGGTCAGTCCGAGACATAGTAAATACCGAAGAATATCAGAAGGTATTCAGGGGTGTCTCCCTCAGAAGTGATGTCAGGGCTGCTGGTAAGTGGAAAACAAACCATAATGGTACATACTATGCTGCCGGTGTCCGCTCACAGATTGCAGGTCGAGGTGCCCATGTAGCAATACTTGATGATGCCATGTCAGAGGAAGATGCGATCTCCAGTGCCGGTAGAAGGTTCATCAAAGAATGGTATCCTGCCGGACTCAGAACTCGTATCATGCCTGATGGTGCCATTGTCATAATAAATACACGGTATCACTATGATGATCTCTGCGGTTGGCTGCTGAAGCAACAGGAGAATATGTCAGACTATGAGACTATTCCATGGGAGGTTGTTAAGATACCTGCATGGCTGGATGAAGATGCATCAGAACTTCTGGATCTTCCTGTTGGGAGTAGTTACTTTCCTGAGTGGAAGCCGGACAGGGTACTCAGAATGGATGAAAATGAAATAAAAGCCAGTAATGGTAGCAGATACTGGAATTCTCTGTACATGCAAGACCCCACACCTGAAGAGGGTGGTCTGATAAAAAAACGGTGGATTCAGGACTGGGATGAGGATGAACCACCTAATTGCGAATTTGTCATACAAACATATGATACTGCTTTCTCCACCAGAACCACAGCAGATTACAGTGTTATTCAGACATGGGGTATTTTCTACTTATATGATAAAGATAAAAATGGTATAGAAGACTATGCGGCTCACCTGATACTGTTAGGGAACATCAAGGGACGCTTTGAATACCCTGAACTTAGAAGACTGGCCCAGAAACTTTATAACAACCACAAGCCTGATGTCTGTATGGTAGAAAAAAAGGCATCCGGTCAGTCTCTGATTCAGGATATGAGAAGAGCGGGACTCCCAGTAATGGAATATAATCCTGACAGGGATAAGGTATCCAGAGTTTATGCGGCCAGTCCCATCATGGAGGCTGGAAGACTATGGATACCCAAGAGTAAGAAGTGGGCAGATGATCTTATAGAAGAGTTGGTACGCTTTCCCAATGCAGCCCATGATGATCAGGTTGATGCCCTTACAATGGCAGTTCACTATATGAAAGAATCTTGGCATCTGATGCATCCTGAAGATCCTGAGGAAGAAGAAGACAGACCTCGCAAAGGAAGAGCAACATACTGGAATGTTTAATAAGAATTTGGGATTTAAGCATTTATGTGTTATAATAAATGCAGGGAACAATTTTTAAGCAGGGAAATTTATGGCAACTGAAAGAAATCCATATGATATGATGCCTGAAGAAGTAGGCAATGTTATCTCTATGCCCATGCCAGAGGAAGAGAGTGGTGCTACATTTGAGCTTGATCCTGAAGATGGCGGTGTCACCGTAGACTTTTCCGAGGAAACTGTGGAAATGGAAGCCTCAGAAGAGATTTCCGAATGGTACGGCGATATCTCTGAAATTCTGGATGATGGCGAACTTGACTCCATTGCCAGTGATGTTATTGAAAATTTCCAATCTGATAAAGATTCCCGTGCTGACTGGGAGTCCATGTTTGAAAGTGGCTTTGATCTTCTTGGTCTTAAGCTTGAGCAGGGTTCAGAACCTTTTGAGGGAGCATGTACTGCTGTACATCCCCTGCTCATAGAATCGGCTGTTAAATTCCAGTCCAAAGCTTCAGGTGAGCTTTTCCCATCCATTGGTCCCATCAAGACACAGATATTTGGTAAGACTACCCCTGAAAAAGAAGAACAGGCTAATCGTGTCAAGAACTTTATGAACTATCAAGTAACAGAGCAGATGCCTGAATACTTTGATGAGTTTGAAAGAATGTTGTTCCACCTACCGATTATTGGATCGGCCTTTAAGAAGTTGTACTATGATGCAACCACAAAGCGCCCCCGTTCTGAGTTTATCCCCATTGATCAATTCTATATTTCTTATTATGCCACTGATCTTGCCAATGCAGATCGATATACCCATGTAATATATCGCAGTCCTGTTGAGATGGCACGAGAGATCAATGCCGGTGTTTATCAGGATGTTGATCTTCCCACACCATCAGCCAGTGATATTACATCATTTGCAGAAAAGATGGATACTATTATTGGTTTGTCCCCCTCCTCAGATAACGATCCTCAGTATGTATTGCTGGAACAGCACTGTTATCTTGATATTGAAGACGATGATATTCCTCTCCCCTATATTGTTACTGTTGAGCATCAGTCTCGGCAGATTCTGAGTATCCGTAGAAACTATAAGCAAGATGATCCGAACAAAGAAAAAATAAGTCACTTTGTGCATTATAGATTTGTTCCGGGCTTTGGTTTCTATGGTCTTGGTCTTATTCACTTCCTTGGTAATTTGACTATGAGTGCCACTGCGGCGATGCGTTCGCTGATAGATGCAGGGCAATTTGCAAATTTACCGGGAGGGTTTAAGGCTAAGGGAGTGCGGATAGTTGGCGACAATTCTCCAATTGCTCCCGGCGAGTTCAAGGAGGTTGAGGCAACCGGTATAGATTTGTCAAAGGCTATTGTTCCCCTTCCCTATAAAGAGCCTTCCCAAACTCTATTCAATATGCTGAATTTCGTGGCTGCTGCTGGGCAGAAGTTTGCGGACAGTACGGAGCAGGTTATCTCCGATGCTGCCTCCTATGGACCTGTTGGAACCACAATGGCACTTCTTGAGGCCAGCAGTAAGTTCTTCAGTGCCATCCATAAACGTCTGCACAAGTCGCAGAAAGATGAGTTCAGAATTCTGGCCCGTATTGATTATGATTATCTTCCTGAAGAATATCCCTATGATGTCCCCAACGAAGATCGCAGCATCTTCAAGAAAGATTTTGATGGGCGTATAGATATTATTCCGGTCAGTGATCCTAATATTCCCAGCAATGCTCATCGCATGATGCTGGCAAATATGGCCCTGCAAATGGCACAGCAGTCTCCTCCGGGAATGTTCAATCTGGAAGCACTGAATCGTACTATTCTTAATGCATCTAACATGCCAAATGTTGATGAAATTCTGCCAATAAAAATTGAACCGCATGAACTTGATCCTGTATCTGATATTATGGCAGCCACAAAGGGTATCCCCATTGCCGCATTCCCCGGCCAGAACCATGACGCACATATTCAGATCAAGATGAATTATCTGCAAGATCCTATGAATGGTGCTAATCCTATTATGCAGCGTATTGTTCCAATTATTCAGGCCAACATGCAAGAGCATTCTATTATGAAGTATCAGGAACAGATAAACGGCATGACCGAGCAGATGATGCAACAGGCACCTCCCGGACAGGAACAGACCCCCTCAACAGTTGAGATGGTCATGGCACAGGCCGCACAGCAAATATTGCAGGCCAACTCAAAACCGCCTCCCCCCACCCCTGAGCAACAGCTTGTTTCTTTGGAGCAGGAAAAGGTCAGCTTTGAACGAGAGAAGCTACAATCTGATACCATGGTTCAGGCTGCTGAGCTGGAACTTAAGACAAAGAAACTTAAGCTTGAAGAAGCCGATCAGATTATTGATCTTCTTAAGGTAAATGCCAGTAATAGTATGAAGGAAGAAAAAAGCGAACTTGATCGTCAGGCCAAACAACGCATTAAAGAGCTTGATATTGAAGGTAAACTTAATCTTGAAGAATTTAAAGTTACAGCAGAGAATGAAAGAGAAGTTGCCAGAAGTGTCAAAGATATGTTACAGGCAAAAATGAAAGATGATAAAGATATGGAAGAAAAGGCTCTTGAAGCCTTAACACAATTAGCAGTATCTCAGAAGGAGAATAACTATGATGAAGAAGGGTAAGGGATATCCTGAACATGTAAAGGATAAGTCTAAGAGTTTTGGTGATCCATGGGCCGCAGGTGTTTATGGTACCAAAGCAATTCGCAGTGAATTTAATGAGTGGGAAGATTCAAGTTGGAAGTTTCCTGAGCCTGTTAAGAAGACCCGCCAAAATAAATGAACATCTGGGACGAAGTAATCAAAGGTTTAAATGAAGAAATTGATAATCTTAGAATTACATTGTCAAACGGTTCTGCGGAAGATTATTCCCACTACCGTCAGATTGTAGGGTCTATCACAGGTATTGAGTGGTCAAGAGACAACTTAATTGATATTGTAAAAAAACGTATGTATACGGAGGATGACTAAAGAGATGCAACAAGTAAATATGGGCGGGGCGCTTAAGAACGATCTTTGGATTACTGATATTGAAGATGTTCCTGATCCCTCACCACTGCCAGAACTGCCGGGTTTTCATGTTCTGGTACGACCTGTTTCGGTAAAAAGTGTAACAAAGGGTGGTATTCTGCTGCCCGACTCTACCAAAGATGATATGTCTTATCTAACCACTGTGGCACAGGTTATCTCTCTTGGTGACTTGGCATATATGGATAAGGATAAGTTTCCGGGTGGTGCATGGTGCAGCGTAGGTGACTATGTTTGCTATGGTAAGCATGCCGGAACCAAGCTTTTTTATAAGGGTGTACGCCTTATTCTGCTCTTTGATGATCAGATTATAATGCGGGTAGAAGATCCCAAAGATCTTGATCCCACCTTTAATCTAGGAAAGGGGTCAAACTAATTTGGGAAAAGAAGTATAGTGTGGTATAATATTATTAACGTAAATCGTTTGTATCGTTAGCAACGGAGAAAAAAATGTCGGAAAAAGATGGCTGGAATGATATTGAAGTTTCAGAAGATAAAATAGAATACGAAATTGAAGAAGATGCTCCCGCAGAAATTGAGGAGCAGCCTGTAGTTGAGGCTCAAAAAGAAGATCCCTCTCACTACATGGAAACTTTGGAAGAAGAAACAGAAGAAGAACCAGAACTTAAGGGTATAGAAACCAAGGGTGCTGAGAAAAGAATTAGACAGCTTATTCGTCAACGTAAAGATCGTGAAGAAGAAGTTGAAAAACTGCAAGAAAATAATAGACAGCTTCTTGAAACACTGAATCGAAAAGACCAAGAAGTCTTCCATGTCAGTAAAAATAGTCTGGAAGTATCTGAGAAGCAGTTAACAGACAAAATAGATATGGCACGACAGGCTTATCTGGAAGCTTTTGAAGAAGGCGACAAGGACAGAGTACTTAAAGCACAGGAGATGCTTAATGAGGCTCAGGTTGATCTGAAGAATGTTGCCTCTGTTAAATCTCGTTATTCCGGGGAATATGTCGCACCTCCAGTCCCGCCGCCTGCTCAGGTACCGCAACGCAGAGACAGACGAGCAGAAGAGTGGGCAGGCACTAATAAGTGGTTTGGCGAAGATAAGGTAATGACTGCTGCTGCTCTGGCAATTGATTCCGATCTTAAAGAACAAGGATACAGTCCAGATGATGAAGATTTCTATGAAGAAGTGGATAACAGGATTAAAGACGCTTTTCCACATAAGTTTGGAGAAGCTGCGGAACGTGTGCAGGAAAACACGAGAAAACCTGCTCAGGTGGTATCGGGGGCTTCACGCTCGTCTCCGAACTCTAATAGGAAGATAAAGCTTTCAAAAGAAGATGTACATCTTGCTAATAAATGGGGTATCCCACTTGAAAAGTATGCCGCCGAAAAGCTTAAAATTACGCAAGCTGACGGCGAATATACAAATATTAATTAGAGACGTGGAGGAAATAAAATGAATACACGAAATGAATTACGTAGTAGTGACGTTCGGGAAAATAATATGAGAGAAGATGATTGGACTTTTGAGGAGCCTAATGCACTTGAGATACCAGACTCGGTTAAAGCTAGGTTTGATTCTGAGGGCATGGCTTATCGTTGGATACGTATATCCGTCAGAGGTGTTGATGATGTTCTTAATGTGGGTAAACGACTTCAAGAAGGTTGGGTGCTTGTAACTCCTGATGAGGTTCCTGAATTAACCATTACATCCTTCGTAAGGGATGAAGGCCGGTATCAAGGTGCAGTCTGTCGTGGGGACTTGGCTTTGGCGAAAATGCCCGCCGGAAAGGTTAGAGCTAAGAGAAGGTTCTATGAAGATAAATCGAATGCCATGATGGATGCAGTTAATGCACAACTTATGAAAAATTCAGATTCAAGAATGCCTATCACAAACTCTAGCCGCTCAGTAACAACCAGAGGAAGACAACCGTCCTTTCAGGACTAACTTCCTCATAATCAAGGAGATGAAACATGTCTACTACTAAAGCATTTCGTGGTTTCGTCCCGGCTCGCAAAAAAGGTGGTGGCTACAATAATGAAGCCGTCACGGACATGATTACGTTGACCTCTACGGGTCAGGCGCAGTCGCCCACCAACAACATTTTCACGGGTGATCCGGTCGTTCTTCCGGGCACAAACTTTGCAACTATCTCACCCTTTATTGCTACTACTCTTAAGCCTTCCGGGGTTTTTATGGGTTGTCAGTATGTTGAAAATGGCGAACCGAAATTTTCCCGTTACTGGAACGGGGGAACGTCCGCCACGGACATTAAATTCTTTGTAATCACTGATCCTGATCAGACGTATTACATTCAGGCTTCTCTGTCGCTTTCTGCGGCTGAGCTTGCCATTGTTGCAAACTACAATGTAACCGTCAGCTCCACTGCGAGTTCCGGCAACACTGTAACGGGTCAGTCAAGCTATTACTTGATGGGCAGTTCCGGTGCGGAAACTCAGTTGGCTGTGCGTGTTATTGGCAGAGCTAAGTATCCTGATGAAAAGGATTCGGATGCATACCCGATTGTGGAATGTTGGATTAACAATCATCGTGATCGTTTTGTAACGGCCACGGCGTCAACGGCTTAATAGGGAGGATTTATTATGGCTATTAATAGAGCTAGTATTAGCAAAGAACTCCTTCCGGGCCTTAACGCCGTTTTCGGAATGGAGTATGGGGAGGTTAATAACGAACATGAACCTCTTTATGATATTGAAAATTCCGACAGAGCTTTTGAAGAAGAAGTCCTCTTCACCGGCTTTGGCACCGCCCCTGTAAAGGGTGAGGGTGCTGGCGTTTCTTATGATGACGCACAGGAAAGCTACACGGCTCGGTACACTGCCGAAACCGTTGCGCTTGCCTTTGCTGTCACTGAAGAAGCCATGGAAGATAACCTGTATGACACGTTTGCGAAGCTTCGTGCCAGAGGTCTTGCCCGTGCGATGGCGAATACCAAGCAGGTTAAAGCGGCTAATCTTTTCACGAATGGTTTCTCTGATACCATTGGTGATGGTGCTGCATTTTTCTCGGCGACTCATCCGACGATCTCGGATGGAAGTCAGTCTAATCTTATGGCTGCTGCCGATCTTACGGAAGCGACTCTGGAGACCGCCCTTACTTCAATTCAGAAGATCAAAGATGATCGTGGTATTCTGATTGGTGCAAGTGCGATTTCACTTCATATCCCGGTTGATTCGTGGGCGATTGCGGATCGTATTATGAGTAGCCCCGGTAACACTCAGGCGAGTGCTGCTGCTGCTAACCCGAATACGAATGCTATCAATGCGGTTCGGCATATGGGAATGATTCCTGAAGGTTACTTTATCAATCGTCGGTTCACCGACACTGATTCCTACTTCATCAAAACTGATGTTCCGAATGGTACGAAAATGTTCGTCCGTTCGCCTCTTCAGACGAAAATGGAGCCGGACTTTGATACGGGCAATCTTCGGTTCAAGGCACGGGAGCGTTATAGCTTCGGTGTTTCCGATTGGCGTGGCTACTTCGGTAGTGCCGGTTAATAAAGTATGTGGGAGGGTGGTCTAGTGCCACTCTCCTGCTACTTTAATCAGAGGAGATATTATGGCTTCAAATATTAAAGTAGCCCAGAATGTAAGCAGTGATGGTGCAATTATAACCGGATTTCGTTATATAGATACTAATCTTACGCTGGGCGATGAGGGTACTGGCAGCAGCCCCACCCCCTCCACCACTCGTGTTATTGCTATGCATGTATATTCCACCATTGTTGGAGATATTATTATCAAAGGCACGAAGCAGATCACGAATAAAACGGCTGTTGGAACCGCCATCAGATGGCGTGTTGGCGCAACTGATTCACAGGATACTTATATTGGAGATATGGGCGTGGGTGTACATGGGATTGTAAGTCTTGCAACCTCTGGCGCTGCGGCGATGGCACCTACTATTACACTATATGTTGGCTAGTCATGGCTACCTATACATACTTAAAAACGGATATTATCAATACAACTGAGAATGACTCCACGGAGTTTGCGACTCAAGTTCCATATTTTATTAATAAAGCAGAACTCCGAATTACCAAAGATCTGGATGATGTTGGTCTGGATGAGTTTGCCACTGTCTCAGTTTCATCAGGGAATGCAGCAACTGTTTCTTTGAATGATCGTGTGCGTATTGTTCGCAATGTAAATTATAAAGTTAGCACAGGAACTACTGTGACTAATCTTCTTCAGCGTACTGTTGAGTATGTGAATGACTACTGGCCTGTCAGTGCATCAACTGGTAATCCCAGATATTATGCACGACGCACCAACTCCAGTATTAAAATAGTACCTACCCCAGTTTCAGTAATGACTGTTGAAATACAGTCCGCATCACAACCCCTTGCATTGGCATCGGCAACAGGCACAAGTGTTACCACAAGTAACTACTTCAGTGAATACTGTTACGATGCCTTATTTTATGGTTCTCTTATAGAAGCCACGATGTATATGAAGGATTTTCAGACACTTCCCATATGGCAAGCAGAATACCAAAATTCAATTCAAACATTGCGTAATCAGGCCAGACGCACCAGACAGGATGATATGGAAGTTGCAGCTTCTCCTGCCGGTGGTCCTGACACTATTACTCAAGCAGGATCATAGGAGAATAGCATGACTAAAAAAAGGAATTTTAATTATGGGTAAAGTAAATCCGGGTAAAAAAACTCTTGGTAGGATGGAAGTTATAAAAAAGAATCCTGAAAAAGGACGAGGTATAAAGAATGTAGCTATTGTTAAGCAAGATCCTAAAGATAGTGGAAGACTAGGAACAAGAAAACAAACAGGTAATAAGGTTGGCAATGTTGTAGGAAGGTCTGCTACAACTGGAGAAGTTAGGACCAGAAAAAATACTAATCTAAGTAAGTTTCCTAAACCTAAACCTATGATACCCACACTAGCAGGTGCAGCCCTTGCTCTTGCTCCGATTGCTTATGAGCAAACAAGAAATCAAGAAAAAGCTGGGAGTGATTCTATGGGTAAAACTATGGTTACTAGACGTAAGGATACTGTTAGAGATATTAAAGGCACACCTGCTGAAACCGCTAATGTTCCAAAATCTGAAAGAAAATCAAAGGCGGCAGAGGAAAAGCCAAAGGCGAAAACCCATCATGAGTTAACTAAAGAGTATGAGACTCATAAAGGCAAAAGTAAACCAGTAGAGCATCCTTCCAGAGGTCGTCTTGGCGCTCAAAGAATTAAAAAAAGAATAGATGAAGCAGCACGGCGAGCTAATCAACGCTCTGAAGCATCAGCTAAACCTGTACCTCGTCCTAAAAAGAAACCACCTGTTCCTAAAAAACCGGTAAATGAAGACAAAATTAGAGAGTCTTTAAGAATAAGAAAAGAAGGTGGTAAAATGACTAGCAAAGTTCCTCTTATTAAACCTAAA
>Ga0255048_10002575_pt1 | contig 11465 bp, 14 predicted proteins | sample JV7_2_2_MG_FD_183619 | JGI IMG/M metagenome (GOLD analysis project Ga0255048, IMG submission 183619) | Seawater microbial communities from Jervis Inlet, British Columbia, Canada - JV7_2_2 | ecosystem: Environmental > Aquatic > Marine > Inlet | place: Canada: British Columbia | collected 2016-10-06
AGATCTGCCTGTCCTTGGGCTCTAAGCGCACGGATTCGTGAACCTTGGTTGCCGTCCTGTGCCGCTGCCCCTCTAGCGAGAGGAATAGCATTTGCACGGGCACGTACTGCCTCTAGAGACTGTGCAAGGACGAGAGCCTCGGCGAAGATCCCAACTTGTTTGCGGGCCTGAGCAACAGAGAGGACGAGATTCTGCTTAACTTGCGCTTGGGCTTTTGCGACCTTAAGATTCTGCTGGAATGCTCGCTCGAAAGAAGTTTCAAGGCGCTTAGTCTCAGCAAGAATTAACTCAGCTTCCTTGATGCGGTCTGCAGTAATCCCCTTCCGCCGGGCATTTACCTTTACTAGTAATGCAGTCTCAACGTCTGCAGTCTTTCGCGCCTCAAGCCGAGCTTGCTTTTGCCGCTCAAGATCTGCCTCACCCTGGGCCTTGATGGCACGGATCCGAGCATTCCGAGCGAAAGCGCTATCGTTCTCCCCCGCGACAGTCGCCTTGGCAGCGTTACGAAGACCAGTTGCGCGTGCAGCTGCGAGATTAGCTGCGGCTGACGCATCTGCGGCAATGGCGTCAGCTTCATTTGCTAAGGTTTCAGCTGCAAGAGCTGCGGTCAGCTTTCGGCTTGCTGCCCTCCGTGCCGATGAGGCTCCCGACGCACTCTTAGCGGAGGTAGCCTTCTTCTCATGAGCAGCAGCAGCATCTTGAAGGGCGATACTAGATGCCCTAGCAAGAGCCGCCTCTTCCTTGAACGCAACAGCCTCTTTACGGAGACCTGTGATGTTGATTGAAGTTGCCTGAGCAAGTAATTTTTGAGCAGCTGCTGATCGTTCGAGCTGACCGCTTAGATTCTTTAAGTTCACTACTGCTGCGCGGGTGGCAGTTGAGACCTGGACTAAGTCCCCTTCAAAATTCTTGAAGGTGGTAGTGATCTTATTGCCGGCAGCATCAATAACCTGCAAAGTCCTGGCGACAAGATCACCAGCTTTGTTAAAAGTTGCAGTCTCCTTCGTGACTGATGCAGTGGCTCTATCAAAATTGATAAATGCAGTAGTAGCCTTATCAATGCCACTAACTAAGCTAGTAGTATTGGCTGTTAATTCTAGGTGTTCATTAGCCATTAGAGTGCAATCCTAAAAGCACCGCGCGGCGGGCGTCCGGTACGTAGCCATTGGCGAATGACAAAACTAGCCTCTTGGACGAAGCGTTCTTGGATGTATGCACGGAAGGCTGCTTCACCCTCGGGTAAGGCACCGTGGACTTCTTCATGTAGTGCAAATTGAAAGGTCTGAGTGTTAAAGGAGAATGCAAATAATGGGCGCTTCTTACTTCCGAAATTAAGGCGGTATGCCTTCTCACCTAAACGGTCACCTTCACTCCGACTTCGTTCGCCTGGAGGATCGCGACGCTGACCAGTTGGAAACTCCGCAAGATCCTTCTTAGGGCGAGAAGGATTCTGAGAAACAATATGAGCACGGACCGCAGCCACACTCCCCCGCCGAACCTGACGGGCCAGTGGGAAGAATGTGGCTGCTGACATCCCTGTGTCGACAAGAACCTCAGTAACGGCTGCCTTCACAAACTTAGAGGCAGCTGTCGCCCAGACAGCAGAAAGGCGGTCATGGAGGGCTTGAGTAATATTTCCAGGGTTTCGGCGACGCTCATTACGATCACGGATCGCCTTCAACCCCACAATCTTAATATCAACTGCCCTACCCATTATGACCTCACTGCTCCAAGCATCTTGTAGAGTTCATTGCGCAACTCCGCTTCTTCGTAGTCCCGGAGTTGATTATACGCAATCAACTTTGCTTTGGCCCAAACACCGTTCGCGTCCCAATCGTCCTTTACACCGGGAGGTTTTAAGCTCCAGCGCTCACAGGCTCGCCAGACGGCGTAGTCTTGTGTTCGGAACTTTGGGATGATTGCGCGTCGGGCGCCTGAGCCTGACCAGCTAAAAAACGCTTTGTTGCCTCGTCGATTTTAGCTTGGTTCAGGCCACAGGCATCCGTCACGCACATCTCCACTCGTGCGATCTCGCCAAGCGAGAAGCCAGATGCTTTCATCTCGTCTTTGTACCCTCCCCAGGTCGATGGATCATCCATCTTGACAGTCTCCCATTCGAGGCTGTCAGTGGCCGTGAGAGATTCTAATAGCATCCAGTAGAACTTGCGAGTGGCCCACTCGTCTATTGCTACTTTGTACTTAGGGTCTTCAACATTCTCCCGAGTCTCACCACCCCGAAGAAGCATCTTCGGAGCTTGTGGCTGAGGATTCAGTTTGTCACACGCCTCATAGTCCAAGACTGCTTTAGCCTTAAACACGATATCCCCGCTTTGTCGTGGAATAACCACAACCTCGATATTGGGGCCGTCGAGCTTTTTACCTTGAATCTTCACAATATTCCTTTTCAGAGATGATAGCAAGCTAACTACTAAACGCTAGGCTGGAGAGACCTGACGATGCTAGCAACCTTGGAGTTACAGCGACCGGAGACCGCGATGGTTCCAGCCCGGAGGTCGTGGTCAAGAGTCTCATACCGGAAGTCCGGCAGGGTGATGAACTCTTGCTCCTGGCGAGGTGCACCAGCACCACAGACAGGCACGTTCTCCGCAATGACATCAATCGCAAACGGGCGACAGATGTCAGGGTCACTGCTGATCCAAGTAGTAGCATTGTTCTGGTTCTTGAGGACATCCTCAACGGTCGGCGGAACGCCCGCCGAATCCGTGTTGCCGGTGATGAACTCCCACAGCAAGTCGAACGACACGTCCATCGGGACTTCGTCGCCTTCACGAACCTCGTCGATCAACCCACGGTTGAGCGTGTACTCGATGGTCCGGTTCTCACTGTAGGTAAGGTTACCCTCACCGACCTTGATGACAATTTCCAATGCAGTCGGCGTGGTGCCATCCTGCAACTTCAGCTCGGTGTTCTTGATGTCGATCTGGGCGAACACTGCAACCCAAACTTTTCGTAACATTTTGTCTCCTTAGGAGGTTTGAAGGGTCATCTCGTAATGGCCCTCAACAGATGCCTGCATCAGATTTGTTTTGGTATCAATTTGTCCAAAGTGGTTGATCTCTACATAGTCCCGTGATTCACGGCTTTGTAGAAGTTGTAGGCAACCAACAAAAGACTGGTCGTCGTCCGGCCCCGATCCCTTCTTATATACCGGGATGCCTTTCTCAAAGGCTGCCGCTGCTACACCAACGTTCTGGTGGATTGTGTGATAGTTCGTGTCATTCATTGCAGACTGTACAAGGATATTGATTTCCAAACCCAAGATGTAACATCCCTTACTAACCTCACGTAAGGTAGGACCATCGGTTCTCATCTCAAAGAAGTCCTTCAAGAGTCGAGTATTGCGATGCTGGCCTTCAATAAAGAGCGGAATGGATTCCGCCGCTGCTGCATCAAAGAAGTGTTTGCTCACTGATGCAAAGATCCACCTGGGCCAGTTTTTGTTCTTCATATTATGGACCAACCGGGGTACTGGAGTCGATCTCCTGTAGTTGAAACAGGAAACCTTTCCGTTGTTCTAGTCGGTCAAAAGACAGAATCTCGTAACGCTTGGAGTCAAACTCAATGTGGTCATTCATATTTGGTTCAAGAGTTTTAGGAAAATCTTTCGCGTCAACAACAATGTTTCGTTTCTTGCGATCAAAGAACGCACCGGCAACGAAGTTGTTATTGGCCGCGATGAAGGTTAGATCATATACAAAGCTACGGTCAGCTCTGTCAGGTAAAACGATTGCGCGTTTAATAGCGTGGGTTGTATAGACTCGTGAGATATCTCCCGTTTCGACGTCGTTTGTTTGACTCACAAACTCATAGAATACAATCGCCTGACCATACTGGCGCTTCAGTCGGTAAAGAATAACCGAAATTTGTCTTAGTGTATTCTGAAACGCCATTGGTTCTCCTTGAAGCTTGGCCGGCCCCCGAAGGGGCCGACCTCACCTTCACCGTTATCCGAGCATCACTGCGCCGAGATCGACGTCGAGGACCTTGACACCACAGAGCAGGTCACAAGTGACCAGGTGACCCTGCAGGGTCCCGTCGTAGGTCATGGTCACGCGCATGGACAGTCCGTTGAACGAAGCAACGAAGCTGAGCGCACCCGTACCAGCAGCCGGAGCCGCCAGAGGACGAGTAACCAGAGCCAAAGCCTGACGGTGGAACGCGAAGTTGTAGTTACCAGCCGGGCCCGGTGCAACGAAGTGATCGTCAGCAGCCGCAACCTCAAGAGGCCGGTTCAGCAACAGCGCGATGGTCGTCGGAGTCGAAAGAGCACCGTACGTCGGCTCAGTACCCGTCGAGACCGCCGGAGCGATGCTGATGAGCTGACCCGTGTTCGGAGCAATAGCGAATCCATCAATCACCATGTCCTTGGCGTACCCGAGGGCGTAGCCAGCGACAAGGTCAATCTGACCAGGAACGTACTCGACGATGGCGGCATCGTCAACGACCGCAGCCAGGAGGCCAGGTGCGATGACCATTGCAACCGGAGTCGTACCACCAGTCGTGGAGACAACACGCTGTGGAGTGTCGTCGCCAGCGATGGTGATCCACGAACCACTCTGAATCGCCGTGCCCGCGACGCGGCCATCGATGACCAAAGAGGTCGTACCCTTCGGGTAACCAGCGGCGAAGTCGACAGCCAGATCCGTGAGGGTCGTGTTGTCAGCCGCACCACCGGGGATGCTCGGAGTGTTCTGGCTCATCCAGTGGAGGATACCGTACTTCATTCCCAGCGAACCCTGACGCAGTGCCGAACCTTCGTCACCAACCTTGTCGGCGGTGATCCAGGAATCAATCGCCAAGAGATCAGCCTCAGTCTGCGAAGTAATCACCAAGTGGCGACCCTCCATCGGGACCTTGTTCTGGTTCATCTTGTTACGAACCGCGATGACAGTCTCCTTCGTCGGAGTGACACCGAGGCCACCAACCGCGTTCGGGAGGAACTGGTACACCTCGGCCAGCACAACCTCGTCAACCATCTGACCGAGCGAGAGCATAGCCGGCGCGAGCAGGTTATCCCGCAAGCTCTGGAAGCCCTTCGACTCTTCGCCGTCCTTCACGAGGAAGGAAGTGTGCAGGTGCTGGTTCAGCGGCACTGCAACGTTGAGGGAGATCGCGTCCTGGACCGTGACGCTATCAGCATCCGTCTTACGCTTACCAACAAAGCTGGCGGGCAGGCGGGTGTTGACGATGTCACCGAACTGGGCGATCTGGTTCTCGAAGTTGCGGTGGACGAGGTTGCCCACCACCATGTTGTTCTCCAGGAGCATGAGACCCTCCTGGGCCCAAATCTCCGGGACGAACGCATCGAGGTCATTCGCAAAAACTGCGGTCCAAACTTTACCAACAAAAATCATGTTCTCTCCTATTGAAAGTGTACTTGACCCGACTTACGCGCCTTGCGGTAAGCGAGTGGGTCTTTAGCTAACTCGGTGAGGTCAGGCTTACGGCCACCAGGTTGTGAACGCAGTCCTGCACCTCCAGCACCTTCGCCTCGGAAGAGGTTCAGGTATTCGTCTTCATCCTTCATCCTCTTGATCGCATCCGCAGGGGTGAGATCAAGAGTCACAGACTTACCTTCTTTGTCGTTAGCCTGGTAACGTACCTTCGGCTCGAGACGACCAGTTGGTTTGCCTTCACTATCGAGCACCTCAGCAAGCTGAGTATTGGGGCCTAGAATAGCAACAATTTGCCTGGGAGAGAACGCATTGTTGGAAGCCGCTGCGTCCGTTAAGGAACGCTGAATAGTTGAATCAGTAAACTCTTTACGCCAATAGTCTCGCTCCTCAGTGAGAGCATCCTTCTCGGCTTTGTTCAGCTTACGGGTCTTATCCGCAGCCAATTTGCCCTGCTCCTCTTTGGTTAGGAGTTCAGTACGTAGCTGCTCGATGCGAGCATCATACTCCTGGTTCTCCTTCGCCGTAAGCTGAACCTTCGCCCTCATCGCTGAGGCTTCTTCGATTGCCTTCTGAGCAACCACTTGGGCTTTCTTCTTCTCAACAGAGAGAAGCCTGTTGAGCTCCTGCTGCTGCTTCGCGTCGAAAGTCACCTTGCCAGGATCAGCCGGAGGCGGAGCCTCCACAACGGGTGGTGTCTCCACAGCAGGTGGATCACCCTCGCCTTCAAATACTGGCAACCAGATTTTGTTATACCGACCAAACATCAAAAACTCCACCCTGCTTTCGCAGGTCAATTATGCACGATATGCGTGCGGTCAAATCTTCTTTGGATTATAGAATTGTGTACCGCGAGTGTTTGTGATTTGGTCCAAATGTGTTAACAGATGGTCCTCAGCACTCTCCTCGATGGCAGCATCTCGAATCGCTTTAGCCAGTTCCAACTGACTGTCAGAGGTCATAGTCTTTTTGTGACGTTCCACACCAACGATACTGGCTCGGAGAGCGGCTTCACTCTTAGCGTGTAGCATCTTCAACTCATGCTCCCGTGCCTCAGCAGCCTGGATCTTCCGATAGTCAATATACATCTTGATCATAGATCCGATGCCAGTAAAACCCGCGAGGGCAACCATCGACCATGTTTCGTCTGAGACTGCGAGTTCAATCATTTGCCGTCCTCCTCTAGAGCGGAGACACGGAGTTCTAAGACGGGATGTCCAGCAGCGTTAGAATGGGCATTGAGTCGACGCTCAAGGGAAAGGAGCCCTAGTTCTGCACGAGTAAGACGCTCTTCATTCTTCGACATCACAGCTACCTGAACTTTCAGTTCCTGGACGGCACTAGATAACTCCTTGATGTTCCCAGTCATACTATTGAAGAAAGAGGCCCCGACAGCTAGGGCCAGAGCAGACCCACCTTGAAGCACCCAACTGATAATATCTTTTGATGCAAAGCTCTTTGGAGCCGGTTCAGTCATGGTCCCTCAAGGATTCGTCAGAAGTATCAGCGAGCACACGGTGAGCCACTTGTCTGTATTGACGCTTACCAGCTTTGATAAAAACCTTTGAACCCCAGACCAATACTTTGGTCAGAGGATGTTCCATCTCTGTAATGTGCAGTAGAAAGCCTAGACTATCGTAGATCTTGATCTTCACGATGTCCGGCGTAGTTCCATACTGTGTGGGTCCCGGAGGTATGGCTTAAGGAACGTCCAGGCCGTGAAACTTGGGACACCTGCCAACACGTGCGAAGGCTTCACGCTACGGTCATAGGACGACCGTGCGCCACCGTAGCCCTGAGAAGTCATGAACAGATTCTCGAACTCTAGCTCAGGATTCACACCGTCGATAAGTGCAAGAGCAATCTCGATTGATGCATTCTTAACGTCATCTGGAACAACAGTATCCGTATCACGTGGAAACTGGTTGACTTGATCCACGTCATTCTTACAGCCGACGAAGTTAAGACGGTCAATGATGTGAGTCGCCTGACCAAGTGCCTTGTCCTTATCCTCCGAGATTGCGTCATCCCAGCATTCAGTGCCTAGCCGCGAGGCGAAGTAGATGGTCGCATCAATTTGCGTTGCGTAGCTAGGCATTTCCACGGGTCCTATCGGCTTCACTCATCTCAAGATTAGTATCATTTGCAGCAGCACGTTCGTCGCTGCCTTCAGCTGGGTTATTCCCGAGTGCTGGGACTCCGCGAGCCTGTGCAGTTTGAGCCACAACAATCCTAGCAGCACGCTCGGCATGATCCTTGGCCGCTCGCTCCGATTCACCCTTCGGGTAACCACGGAGGCGAGATGCCAACTCATCACCAACGAAACCAGCTTCATGGTCAGACCGAATGATCTCAGGATCTGTGATGATCACAACAGCCTTATCAATCTCTGCGTGCATAGTCTGTAGCTCAGCAAGAGAAACCTTGTGGCCTTGCATGATCGTAATGATATCTTTTGTCGTCTGCTTCTGGAATGTTGGACTAGGAACGGTCGGGGAGATCTTCTGAAGCTCTTCAGCTTCCTTCCGCCGATCAGTATCAGTACGCATCGAGTAGTTGTCAGGGTACTTGACAGTAACCTCACCACCCGCAGCATTCTCATAGAGCCACCAGATGCGCCCGATGTTTCTCTCCCCGAACTCTAGTTCCAGGCCAATGTTTGCTAGCCCACCCTCAAGACCTTGGTTATCACGATCCTTGCTCTCGGCGCTTGCCCGTGTCGAGCCCAGGTTGGTAAGGCTAAGGTTCACGAGCTGACGGATCTCTTGGCGTAGTTCAGCTTGGAGAGCCATGCTAGCCTTCAGAGGCTCAGCGGAAGGGTGGATGAACGCAGGACGTTCTGTACCCATCGGGTAGCGGCGACCCTGGGCGACACCTGTCTTGGCCTGTCGGGCATTTGCCGATGCACCATCAACAGCGGTCCCTGTAGTATCGGCCTGTCGGAGGTGTGAGAGGTCAGAGGCGGGATGGTATTGCTCGGTGTAGAATGGGAAGTTACTCTTCAGGGCGTAGTTGACGTCCGAAGATGCAAGGTTCAGTAGGCTAATCTGGTAGTCAGCCACATCTGTCATGAGCGACGTTTCAAGTTCGAGTAGGACGAACGGGATCTCAGGCAGGTCAAGGATGATCTCATCAATAACGTTGAGACTTCCAGTCACCACGTTAATCGGCGGCTGGGGTGAGGAGACACCTGCGCCCTTCTGGCTGAGACCGAAACGCTTCAGTAGTACTTGAGGCTTCCCGTCGATCTCAATAAGCTTAAGGAGGCGGAAGTTCTCAACCTCACCGTTGATGAGACCCGTGCCCTCGTCAGTCGTGAAGTCATGATCCCGGAGGAGAACAACGTCAAGTTTGTTAATTGAATTGTAGTGCCAGGAGAAGATGTCCTCAGCCTGGTAGTGGTACAAGTACGGCTTGTGCTTCCGAGCATCCGCAAGACTCACTTGCTGCTCTAGCATCTGAGGCTTATCGACATAGACACCGACACGGCCGAGGACCAGCAACTCAGGCAGAATGACCTGCCCAAGGAAACTGTTCATGCTGTTGCCTTTACCGTCGACACCATGGGACAGGCCGGTTACTGCTTGAGTATAGGACTCAGGCCCGTCCTTCCGGGTAATGTCTACCATCCGCTTAAAGATCGCGTTCCTAATATCTAGGATCGCAGCCTTTGCATGGGCTGGCACGTGGGAGACGCGCTTGCGAGTTGCAAAGTCAGTGTCATCTTCGCGAGCGCTGAACTTCTCAAGATACTTGGTCTTGAAGAATTGCCCACCTTCGAAGGCAAGACGAAACTTCTCCCACTCCATGCTCATCAGAGTATGCTGAGGGTGACGAATCTTATGTAACGAGATAGTAGCAGGCACTAGGGAGCCCTCTTAATATCGCTGGATTGAGCGAAGTTGACTGCTAACTGGAGAGCGATCTCACAGTAGTTCCGGGCATGCGCAAAGTGATCCGGTCCAGTTTTGACATAGGATGCGACCGGGTTCCCGACGCTATCAAACTTAATAATACGGACAAGATTCTTTAGCTGCGTCTTATAGGCCATAGGGGTATCAACCGGCAAGCCCATCCTGTTATTACGAATACGACCGAGGGAAAGATCGAGCCAACTTGTACGGTCAACACTAATAGTATGTTGATCCGCTGGGTGAATGGTAATAGATTTACTAGAGATCCCACGAGCGTAGAAACAACACTTAACATGTCCCCAGAACCTTTGAGCGAATTCCAAAGACTTACGACGCTCAGGGTTAGCGTCGATAACACAATAATGGACCTTGTACCGTCGCATTAACTTGTCAAGATCCTCAAAATGCTTAACACTGCCAGTGGTAAGAAGCTTACCCATAGCCGCGTCACTAACATCACCACCTGAGCGCTCCAGACGAAACTCTGTGATCTCGTAGTCGATGCTAGAGCCAACGTCAACACCCATGGTAACGATACAGTTCCCGACCGCGCAGTCGAGCATCTTGAAGCTACTGGTGCAGGACGTTAGGTCTGAATCAGAGATTCGGGCACCCTCCGGCTCATGGGGTAGGCCCATCTTGGAGTTCCAAAACTCCTGCTCGTCACCTGTGTTCTCGTGACCGCGAAGGTAGGAGATCGCAATCTCGTAGGGCTTCACCGTTGCGGAGTAGAGCTGATTCACATGGAAGCCACGGACAATGCGATTCGTAAACTCAGAAACCCACTGGCCCTTACCTAAGTACTCGTGCTTATCCTCATGGACCAGCTTCCCCTTACACTCTTTACATTGCAAATAGCTATCACGGATGGACTCATCAGTGTAATCGTCAGCGGTAATAATCAAACACTCGGGGAAGATGAGCTGTGTCATCTTCGAGCAACGTGGGCAATTGAAGAAGAAGTGATCTTGGCTGGATGCCTTGAACTCCTTGTTGATTCCGAAGTCTTCAATCGTCGGAGTACTGAGTAGGAAAGCTTGCTTAGTGAGCTGCCCACTCATACGTTCGAAGATGAGTGCAATATTCTCCTGAACCATCTCGTCAAGCTCGTCGATAGCAACGAACGAAACAGGGATAGACTTAAGCTGGCTTCTCGAACGCGACCCACGGAGGAACATGTTGGCCGAACCGGCACGTTTGTGACCGATATTCTTGACGTCACTGAACAATTTGCTCAAATGTGGGGACAATTCCAGCGCAGGATCAAAGCGTGCCGTGCTGAAGTCGCTAGCGTCGTTCGATGTCGGCATCACATAGAGGACACTGTCGCCATGTACGTCGATCTTGAAGTAACTCTTGTTCAGAGCAACCTCGGTGAAACACAGCTGAGCGCCCTTCTGGCCGACCATCTTCTCAGCGGTGCAATCGTGCATGCCACGTGCCCAGGGGTGGCGCTTAAAGCTCCAGTTCCCTGGGAATGGCTGGCCCATGACCCGATACTCAGTGGCCCACTTAGAGCAAGAGGTAATAGTCTTACGCTTCAGACCGGCTGAGATTCGCTCAGCTAGTAGTTGTGTCAGTTGATGACTCATCGGTTCCGAGTTGCTGGTCTACCTGGGGCCAGTACCTTGCTCCCATAAAGATCCCAAGAAAAAGGAAGACGATTGGCCCGCCAGTGAAAGAGATGTTGCTCGCGTCCACAGCCAGCGGTCCGGCGACCGACCATGCTGTGAGCTTCAGGTTCATTCGGTCCCGGTTCGGTGCGTTCCAGAACAGGTGTCCGGCTACGACGCCGAAGACATATGGGAGGGTGTAGAAGGCGAGGGCAAGCGCCCGGCAGCACTCGGAGCAGGGGCCACACTCGCGGGCAGGGGTCACAGCCTCCCGCCTGTGGTGAAGCGGACCCCGGAGACCGCCAGGGTCCAAATAACTAAGTCCTGTGCAGGCGTACCGTCACTGTCAAGCTCCAGGGCCATGACGACGCCGTCGCCTTCGTAATAGTCTGAGATGTCCAGCGGCCCGAACTGCATCTTGAGTTGGCGATCCTGAACTGTTCCTGTGGCTGTTGAAACTGCGAAAGTAGTGGCTGCCTTGCTCGTGAAGGTTTCAGCCGCTGTATCCGCCCTAGCTACGGGCA
>Ga0255048_10002576_pt1 | contig 11464 bp, 5 predicted proteins | sample JV7_2_2_MG_FD_183619 | JGI IMG/M metagenome (GOLD analysis project Ga0255048, IMG submission 183619) | Seawater microbial communities from Jervis Inlet, British Columbia, Canada - JV7_2_2 | ecosystem: Environmental > Aquatic > Marine > Inlet | place: Canada: British Columbia | collected 2016-10-06
GATCGAGCCGATCGCGATTGCAGGAGCTGCGTTCGTTCTCCTCGGTGCATGGATCACGTCACGCCGCGAAACGTGACCGTCGCGGTCCGGTGACGTCGCGGCTGTATCGTGCCCGCATGATTCCGATTCTCACAGGTTTCGCCGCTGGTGGCCTGCACGTGTTCTCCGGTGTGGACCATCTCGCTGCTCTCGCTCCAGCGGCGGTGGACAACCCTGCGAACGCTTCCAGAACGGGCACGTTCTGGGGTCTGGGGCACGGGATCGGTGTTGTCATCGTCGGGGGCGTCGGTCTCGTGCTGCGCGGCTTCACTGATATCGGAACGTGGTCGGGTTGGGCTGAGTTCCTTGTTGGCTTCCTGCTTGTCGGAATTGGGATATGGGCGGTGATCAGGTCCAGGAGAGTCGAGATACACGGTCACAAACATGAGCACGCCGATGCAACGCACGAACACCTTCATGCCCACGACCCGGGTGATCGGTCGCATCATCACGCTGCGCTCGGCGTAGGCATCTTCCATGGCATGGCAGGCGGCGGGCACCTGTATGGCGTGCTTCCGGCCCTTGCCCTTCCGACGCCCCAAGCCATCATGTATCTACTGGCCTACCTCGTGGCGTCGGTCATCGCGATGGGTGCGTTTGCGTATGGTGTGGGCGTCCTTGCGGTTCGGTCGGGAACCGAGTGGGTGAAGCGCCTGATGTTCGGATCAGGCGTACTGGCCGCGTCCGTCGGTCTCGTCTGGATCGTCGTGTCCTGGCCCTTTTGAACCCACAGCCGATCAGCCGCGCGATTTCACATGTCCCCAGTGAATGAGGTTATTGGCGGTTTCGACGATGGATGCATCGATGTCCCTGAACTCCATCCCGAGTTCCTCCCTGATCTTCGTCGTGTCAAGGTTCGCAGATCGTCCGAGGTTGGTCTCGAGGAACGACCGTGTGCCGGACGGCTGGAACCTTGCCAGCTGTCGTGTGAGGAACGTCCCGAAACCAGACGTGAGGCTCATCCTTGGGAGCTTGTAGCCGCCGAACCCGTTGGCCCGCAGGACATCGACAGAACGCTGCAGGGATAGGAGTTCTGCTGAGCAGATGTAACGGCCGGACGCGGACTGGTTCTCTGCGGCTCGCACGTGCGCTTCCGCGACGTCGCGCACATCGACACTTGGGAAGGTGATGTCGATCACCGCGGGATACACGCCTCCGTTGAGAAGGTCGGCGATCATTCTGCTCGTGGTGCTGAGACCGGACGTAACGGAAGGGCCTATCACACCGGAGGGGTTGATGACCACAAGATCGAACGACCGGTTCTCATTGTCGATGAAGTCCCAGGCGGCGCGTTCGGCAAGCGTCTTGCTGTAGTGATAGGGATTTCTCACGAGCGACGACTTCTCGTTCCAGTCGTCCTCGGTGAGCAAACGATCGTCCGGCTCGTCCGTGATGGCCGCGAGTGAGGATGTCAGGACAACGCGCCTAGCGCCTGCATCTCTCGCTGCCTTCAGAACGTTGAGCGTCCCGGTGAGCGCCGGATCGACGAGGTCGCGTTGAGGGTCGTCGACATCGAGCACGTACGGGCTCGCCACGTGCATCACGACCTCGCATCCCCGGAACGCTCCGGCGAATCCCTCCGGCACCATGAGGTCTGCAGCGACAAGTTCCAGGCGTCCTTCTGCGCCGGGGAGCTGGATGAGGGGCGCGACCTTGTCGGCGTTGTCCGGATCTCTCACGGTGCCGCGAACCGAGTGCCCGCGATCGAGAAGCACTTGTACGACCTGGGAACCGATGAAGCCAGTGGCACCGGTGACTGCAACGAGCATCTCGATTACCTCCGCGGAATTGGAAAGGACTACATCGTCGGCCATCGAACCCTACGCCAACGCCTGAGTCGTGCAAATCTTCGGACTCTGGAAGGCCACCTTTGTCAGCTTCGACCCGCATTGTGGATCCGCTTGGTCGTCGCCATACACAGCCTTATCTGACGACCAAGGCACTCAGATGCGGGCCGATCTACTCGGCGTGGAGGATCCCTTGCGCGCGAGCAGCCTCGGCGGCGGCTTCGCGGTTCGACACGTCGAGTTTCATGAGGATTGCCGACACATGGTTTTCGACCGTGCGGTTGGAGACGAAGAGCTCGTTTGCGATCTCGATGTTCGTGAGCCCCTGTGCGAGCAGCTCGAGGACCTCAGCCTGTCGGGCGGTCAATCCAGCGGCGTGATCCCGCGTTGCCTGCGACTTGCCACGAGGTACCCTCACACCCTGATCCATGAGGTCACGCCTGACCTTGTTCGCCGTAGCCGCCGCCCCCATGTTCTCAAAGATCCGGGTGGCCTCGATCTGTCCGGCCTCATCGCCATGCATGAGAGCGAGACCTTCCTCGTACGGGATCCCTCTCTCGCGCCAGAACTCGGCTGATTTGTCATGCTCCCCCTTGATGATCCACCCGTAGAAGTCTGCGCTTCCCTCAGGTGCGGAATCGAGTAGCCCAAGTTTCCACATCCAGAACGCAAATGCCCCGCTCGGCCACGGGCGCCCCGCCTGCAATCCCATGTCGAGGACACCCATGAGTCGTTGTAGCCATGCAGGGTCGTCTTCGCCCGATAGCCACATGTACTCAGCGAGAGTGGCGGCCGCGGGATCCATAACGGTGAGCAATTCTGATGTTTCTGCCAGAGACCACATACGGTCGAGGCCAGAACGTGCCTCAGATCGACCCCTTCGCGCCTGCAGTGTCGCCGACACCCGCCACGCCAGTGTTGCAGTTGCGGGCGTCGAGCCGAGAAGCTCTGATGCCGCATCCTCAGCCTCGATCCAGGCTCCCTTCCAAAGCAGGAACTCGCAATACATGGCCTGTGCGTGAGCCTCAAACGCAGGCATCTCATTTCTCACTGCCGTGTCGCGCGCCCGGCGTGCGAAGTCGACGGCGCGCGCCAAGTCGCGGTCATCGCCTGACATCGCGGCCAGGTTGATGAGCCCCCGCACTTCCTCGTACGGATGCCCGCCGCGCTCAGCCAGCCCGAGGCTCTCCTCGACCAGCGACATGCCCTGTGCGTCCCCGCTGCTGTGCCTCATGGAGCCCTCCGTGTTCAATGCCGAGATCGCGGCCACCTCATCGTTGGTTACATCAGCGATTGCTTTCGCCTTGTCGGTGATGAGCAGGGCCATTGGGATGTTCTCGTAATTGAGCCAATTCATGAATGCCTGGATGCTCAGAGCGCGCGCGAGATCCGCGCTCGGACCGTAGGGCTCGAGAATTTCAGCAGCCTCAACGGCGAAGACCAGCGAGTCGGCGTTCTGTAGGTGGGATCTCTTGATGTTGGCTGCGAAGGTCAGAGTGCGCGCCAGAGCGCGATCATCGTCGAGAGATCGTCGGGCTTCGATGGCTCGATCAACGAGCTCGAGGGATGCAGCATCGTCGAGGTAGTACTCCTGCTGCGCCCAATCCTCGAGGATGTCCGCCCGCTCCGTGATCGGGATCCGCTCGAGGTACGGTCCGAGGAGGCGAAAATGCGCCACAGCTTCCCGCGTGCTCTGGATCGCCATTGCACCTCTTGCTGCATTGGGCGCAAACTGAACAATTGCGTCGACATTTTCGGCCTCTCTTGCGTGGTGCACCAGCCGCGAGGGATCCACGTCGACGCCAAGGGAGGTCAACACGTGTTGGTTGAGCTGCCGCCGGTCGGCGGAGGTGAGTGAAGACTCGATCGCACGGCGCTGAAGGTCGTGGAGGAAGGCAACAGTGTCGTCCTCCATCCGAAGAAGACCCTGCCGTACACATTCGGAAAGCTGTTCACGGGAGGGCTGAAGGATCTTGTCGATGAGCGGCTGCTCCGCTTCGCCTGGGATCACTGACACCAGGTCCAGAACTTGCTTTGCATGAGGGGAGATCTTCGCGGCTCTCGCGAGTACTGAGTCTCGGACAGACGTCGGCACGGCTTGAACTCCAGAGGCCAGAACCTCGGATACGAAAAGCGGATTCCCGCCCGTTAGTGAAAGAACTTCGTTGAGATCGAATGATTCGTCCTCGATCATCGAAGCGACAGCTTCGGCCGAGAGCCGTTTGAGCGACATGCGCACAAGATTCTGTGGTGGGAGTTCCCCGATGACCTGACGAAGCGGATGATCGGCATCGACTTCGATGTCGCGATACGTGAGGATCAGGAGTCCGTTTGCTCGTGCAATGCGGCGTCCGAGGAACTTGATGAGGTCGAGCGTGGCCTCATCTGCCCACTGCGTGTCCTCGAGGACAAGGACCGTTGGCCGCAGCGAGCGGGACAGAAGGTCGAGGACAGCCTCCATCACGGCCCGGCGATCCCCGGCTGCCAGCGGTCCGGTGATCGACGGTTCCTGGCGCGCGATGTCCCAGATCGGTCCGAGAGGCTGAGGTGTGAGCAGATCGTCGCACGCTCCCAGGAGCGTGTGGGCACGGTCCTGCGAGTCGGCAACGAAACGGTTGATCAGGGTGCTCTTGCCGATTCCAGCCTCTCCTCGAACGAGAACCACTCGTCCGCCCGGCGATCGCGTTTTGTCCACGAGGCGACCCAGTTCTGCCAGTTCGGTTTCCCTCTCGAGGATCATGCTGGTGTCTCGCCTCCCCTGTGCAGCATACGTGCCACGGGCGTGGGTTGTGGATGCATGGCAGGTGGAGTCTGCTGTGACGCGATAATGGGGCAATGAGTGAGAGCAAGCGCACACGGGCAGTCGCTCGCCTTGCGCGCGAGTCCGGTGTGCTGACTGAGTGGGTTGATGCTTGGGGGAACGAGCAGCAAGTCGCAAGAGACGATCTGCTCGGGGTCCTTTCTGTGTTGACCGGCAGACCGCTGAATACCGAAGAGGCCGTATCGGACACCCTTGGTGACATCTCAGCAGATCGTCCACCGATCGAGCCCGTGGTAGTGGCATGGGACGGCGTACTGCGGCCAGTACCAACCGGTTTTCAGATCCGCGAGGCGGTGATTGTGCTCGAGGACGGCAGGGAGGTACCTGTTGGAGTCAGTGGCAGAAGCCTGACCAGCGAGACCCAACTTCCGACGGGGTATCACGAGCTTGTAGTTGATGGAGGCATACATACATCGCACATCTTGTCTGCACCCTCTCGCGCTCACCACTCGCCACGGGATGTTCTGGGTCTTGTTGCACCGACCTATTCGCTTCGACGGTTGCACACCGATGCCGGGGTCGGTTCCGTCGGTGATCTGGCTGCGCTCGCAGAACTGTGCCATGTTGTGGGGGTCGACGTCGTTGGAACCCTTCCCCTCCTCGCCGCTTTCGACGACCAACCTTCGCCGTACTCCCCCGCTTCCCGTCGTGCCTGGAACGAGATGTTCGTCGACTTCGGAAACATCCCGGATTGGGATGAGCCTGGTCCCGTCGGATCCGAGGGCTCGACGTGGGTCGATTACGACGCCACCGGGAGAACAATACGCTCTGACCTCCTGCGGTATTCGGCCCACGTGACCGTGACACCGCGGCTTCGTGCCCAGGTCGAAGCGTATCTGAAGCGCGAACCCGAGATGCGACGCTATGCCGAGTTCAGAGCGCTCGCCGATGTCCACGGTCGGAACTGGCGCGCCTGGGGCGATTCGCTGGTGCCGGACCGCGAGCGGGTTGGGTACCACGAGACCGTGCAGTGGGTCATGGACAAGCAACTAACGAATCTGTCCTGTGGATTGAGGGATCGAGGCCAGTACTTGTATCTCGACCTTCCGATCGGTTGCCATGCCGATGGTTACGACATCTGGGACGACCCTGGCCTGTTTGCCTCAGCGAGCCTTGGCGCTCCGCCCGACACACTCTTCGTTGGTGGTCAGGACTGGGGTCTCCCTGCCTCCATTCCGAGCCTCGCCCGAAAGGACGGTCACGCGAACTTCCGAAGGGCAGTCCAGCGCCAACTTTCGGTCGCAGGTCTCCTTCGCATCGATCATGTGATGGGAATCCACCGAGCCTGGTGGGTTCCTCACGGAGCGGGAGCGACGCAAGGCGCATACGTGATGCAGGCTGCTGAGGAAATGTTCGCGATCATCTGCATCGAATCGGTCAGGGCATGTGCAGGTGTCGTTGGAGAGAACCTTGGTACGGTCCCACCCGAGATCAGAGATGGCCTCTCCCATCATGGCCTGCTTGGGATAACCATGGCGGGCAATGGTGCGACAGAACCGAAGCCAACGGAGCTTGTTGCGCTGTCGAGCCATGACACCCCCACGTTCGCTGCGTGGTGGAAAGCGCTCGATGTGGAGGATCTCGAGGACCTTGGAGTCTTCGATGATCGGCGGGCTACCGCCGAGCGTGACAGCCGAGCGCTCGACGTCGGGCAACTTCGAGGACGTTTCGGAACCGACTCATCGAAAGAGACTCAGGACGCTCTGATGACATGGATGGCCCAGTCCGACGCTGCGGTGGCTCTTGTCAACCTCGATGACCTGCTATTGGAGGAGCGACGACAGAACATCCCGGGCACCTATCTGGAGCGACCGAACTGGCGGCTTCGCCACGACAGAACCCTCGACGACTTGTCGTCCGATGCCACCTTCTCCGAGCACCTCCGTGGTCTGGGTGAATCTCGTCGCGCAGACGCGAAGATCTGAGGGTGACAAGATGGGCTGTCAGGTCGAGTGACGATAGGATGCATGCTTCTTCGCACCTAAGGACTCGAACGTGAAAGATACGACCACGCGCAGCGAGCTCGAGGCAGACCTCGTTGCTGTGGCAAGCAACTACTCCTGGACCTGGGATCGACGTAGCCGGGATCTATTCGGGCAGTTCCCGGCAGCAAGTGCCCACCTCCATCCCCTACAGCAGGTTCGCGCGTTCACGGACTCGGACTATGACGAGTACCTGACAGATGGAGCGTTTCTCAGGGAGACGAAGAGCGCAGTAGCGCGTATCCCTACTCCAGAACGATCTCCTAACGCCGAGATCGCGTACTTCTCACCTGAGTTCGGTGTTTCAGAGAGGCTTCCGCAGTATTCGGGCGGCCTCGGCGTTCTCGCCGGGGATCATCTCAAAGGTGCGAGTGATCTCGAACTTCCCCTTGTTGGGGTCGGGGTGTTCTACCGCGACGGGTTCTTCCATCAATCGATCTTGGACGACCGCCAGCGCGAGCATTACGAACGTCACGATCCTCGCTCCCTGGGCCTCGAACAGATGCCTGTGATCGTCGACATCACCATGGATGACCGCATCGTCAAGGCCCGCGTATGGCGCGCAGATGTTGGTAGAACCAAGTTGTACCTGCTCGACACGGATCTCGATCTCAACGACGAGGAAGGACGAAGGGTATCGGACCGCCTCTACGGCGGCAATGGAGAGCACCGTATCCGTCAGGAGCTACTGATGGGCGTCGGAGGGGTACGGGCTCTGCGTCAGCTCGGGTACGACCCGGACGTGTTCCACCTCAACGAGGGACACGCAGGGTTCTTGGCGCTGGAACTGATCGGTGAGGAGGTGGACAGGGGTCTGTCGCTTCGTGAAGCTATCGAAGAGATACGTCCACGAATCGTGTTCACTACCCATACGCCGGTATCAGCAGGCATCGACCGGTTCCCACGTGATCTCATGAAGCGATACCTTGGTGTGTGGTCACGTCGATACGGAGTCACGACGGACGAGCTGTGCGCATTGGCGCACATGCCTGGCGAAGAGGACACGTTCAACACGGCGGTCTTCTGTCTCAATGTCGCCGGGCGCTCCAATGGCGTTTCGAAGCTGCACGGTGAGGTGAGCCGGAAGATGTTCGCTGGTGTTCGGGGAGGACCCGAGATCACCTCGGTGACCAACGGCGTCCATGCGAGCACATGGGTGGACAACGAACTTCAACAGACGTTCGAAGAGTCGATGGGTGCCGATTGGGGCTGTGGCGTTCACTCCGCATGGGAAGCAGTCGACACGATCGACAATGAGCGCGTCAGGGCGATTCGTGTCGATGGACGGCAACGACTCATTGATCTTGTTTCCGATCGGATCGGCAAGAATCATCGCCTTGACCCGAACGTGCTCACCATCGGGTTTGCGAGACGCTTTGCGACCTACAAACGAGCCGACCTGCTTCTCAAGGAAACCGACCGCCTCTCAGCACTGCTCAAGGACGAGAATCGTCCCGTCCAGTACGTGTTTGCAGGAAAGGCCCACCCGGCCGATCAACCAGGGAAAGGTGTTCTCAATCGGGTGGTCGCCTTCGCGTCCAGCGAGGCGGCGAATGGCCGGTTCGTCTTCATCCCCGACTATGAGATGGCCGTCGCCAAGGCGATGTACGCTGGCTGCGATGTGTGGTTGAACAACCCGATTCGACCGAATGAGGCGTGTGGCACAAGCGGCGAGAAAGCTGCGCTCAACGGTGGACTCAACCTCTCGGTCCTTGATGGATGGTGGGACGAATGCTTCGACGGTGAGAACGGGTGGAGCATCGAGATGTCGAGCGCTGAGAACCCCGATAACAGGGACGGCGAAGAAGCCTCGATGTTGTATCAAGTGTTCGCGGACGAGGTGATTCCCTTGTTCTATGAAGGCGGCGTGACGCCAAGCGATGCATGGCTGGACAAGATGCGACACAGCTGGAAGACGCTCGGGCCCTTTGTCACTGCGGCTCGCATGGTTGACGAGTACGACAAGCGCCTATACCGACCAGCCGCTGACTCTTGACCGCGCTGATCTGGCCCGGGACCGCGTACCCGCAGGGTGCCACCCATGAAGGGTCTGGAACAAACTTCGCTCTCTTCGCCGAGAACGCCGAACGCGTCGAGGTGTGCCTGTTCGATGACGACGGGTTTGAAACGAGACTGCGACTTCCCGAGACCACTGCCTTCGTGCACCACGGCTACGTGCCAGGGGTGAAACCAGGTCAACGATACGGTTTTCGTGTTCACGGTCCGTGGGCACCGGAACGAGGTCACCTGTTCAACCCGGACAAGCTTCTCGTGGATCCGTACGCAAAGGCGATCGAGGGCTCGATCGTGTGGTCGGACGTTGTGTTCGCATACGAACAGGGCGGGAACGGCCGAATTGACGAACGTGACAGTGCCCCGAACATGCCGCGATCGATCGTCGTCGACAGCAACTTCGATTGGGGTGACGACTCTTCGCCGAAACGACCTCTGTACGAGTCGGTCATCTACGAGACGCATCTGAAGGGCATCTCTCAGCTACATCCTGGGGTTCCGTCGGGTTTGAGGGGAACGTACGCTGGAATGGCGAGCCAACCGATCGTGGACCATCTGGTCACGCTCGGAATCACCGCCGTCGAGCTTCAGCCAATTCATCACTTCGTGCCCGAGCATTCGGTTGTTGAACGAGGCCTGACCAACTATTGGGGTTACAGCACGATCGGCTTCTTCGCTCCTCACGGTCCCTACTCCGCGTCGGGAGATCGTGGCGAGCAGGTGAATGAGTTCAAGCAATTGGTCAAGACGCTCCACGCGGCGGGCATCGAGGTGATCCTCGACGTTGTCTACAACCACACGGGCGAAGGCGGACCCTTCGGACCATCGTTGTCGTTCCGTGGGATTGACAACGCGTCGTACTACCGCCTTGATCCCAACGATCCCAGTCGTTACGTGGACTACACAGGCACTGGCAATTCGCTCAACGTGAGACATCCCCAGGTCCTCACACTCATCATGGACAGCCTTCGGTACTGGATCGAAGAGATGCATGTTGATGGCTACCGTTTCGATCTTGCATCCGCATTGGCGAGAGATCTCCACGATGTCGACAAACTCGCGTCGTTCTTTGATCTGATCCACCAGGATCCGGTTGTCAGTCAAGTGAAGCTGATCGCTGAACCTTGGGACGTCGGCGTCGGTGGTTACCAGGTCGGGAACTTCCCAACCCTGTGGAGTGAGTGGAACGGCAAGTACCGCGACGGGGTTCGGGACTACTGGCGAGGCAAGGACTGGATGCTTGCCGACTTCGCCTTCCGCTTCACAGGGAGTTCTGATCTCTATGGTTTCGAGGGCCGCCTCCCGCATGCGTCGATCAACTTCGTCACCGCCCACGACGGATTCACGCTTCGTGACCTTGTGTCATACGACGAGAGGCACAACGATGCGAACCTCGAGGACGGTCGAGACGGGGACATCCACAATCGATCGTGGAACTCCGGAGTCGAAGGTGAGACCGACGTCCCGAGGGTCAACCTCGTTCGCCGCCGAAGGGCGCGTGCGATGCTCACGACGCTCATGCTCTCCCAGGGCGTGCCGATGCTGCTCGGAGGCGATGAGTTCGGCCGCACGCAACAGGGGAACAACAACGCCTATTGCCAAGACAACGAGGTGTCGTGGTACGACTGGGACGCGGTTGATGGAGAGCTGTTCGAGTACACACGGGAGCTGATCAGGATCCGCAGGGAGCATCCTGTCTTTCGGAGGAGGCGATGGTTCGAGGGCCGCAGCGTCACAGGATCGAACAGGAACGATATCGCGTGGTATGACACGGACGGGTCGCCGATGTCCCAGGACGACTGGCGCCGTGGCTATGCGAAGTCCTTTGCCGTGTACCTGAACGGGAAGGGCATCTTGACGCCCGACGAACAGGGGGAGCGCGTCATCGATGACAGCTTCCTCGTTCTCTTCAACGCCCATTCCGAACCGGTGCACTTCAGGATGCCGGAGGATCTGGTGGGCCTTCAGTGGGAGATCGTGCTCTACTCCGCAACGGGGCTCGGTGCTGAGATGCCCGACGAAGCTCCAGAGGCAGGCAACGTCGAAGGTTGGTCTGTGCTACTGCTCAGGAAGCGCAACGGAGTGACGGCTTGAAGATTCAATTTGCCGCCGCGGAGTTTGCTCCACTCGTTCGTGTCGGTGGTCTTGCAGAGGCCTGTGCCGGTCTCGTGCACGCGTTGAGGCACCAGGGAATGGATGTCGAGGTTGTGGTCCCCGACTATTTCGGGACGCCTCTCGACCGCGAGACCACGACACGCCTTGACGTGCCGTCATGGGCAGCGCCTGCCGTTGCGCGCAGCGGTGTTTCCCCGGACGTGGGCAAGATCACGTTGATCGACGTTCCGGGGATCACACGCGATCACCCCTACACCGACGCGAATGGGCGCGGTTGGCCGAACAACCCCGACCGGTTCTTCGCATTCTCAGCTGCGGTATCGGCGCTTGCAGCCCAGCGCTCACCGGACGTATTGCATTGCAACGACTGGCACACGGCAGCTGCACTTGGTTTCCTCACTGAATCGGTGCCGAGCGTGCTGACGATCCATTCCCTGGGATATCAGGGCTGGACCTCGGGCGGATGGCTCGAGCGGATTCCACGCCATCGAGAGTTGTTCGAGGCGCAGGGTGGCACGAATCCGATGGCAGGCGGCATCCAACTCGCTGACAGAGTTGTCGCCGTCAGCCCAACGTACGCCGACGAGATTCGAAGGGTGGAGACCGGGTCAGGGCTACATGAGCCCTTGGTGGCGCTACGAGATCGACTCATGGGTATACGGAACGGCATCAACACGTCTGTGTGGGATCCCTCGACAGATGTCAAC
>Ga0255048_10002577_pt1 | contig 11463 bp, 26 predicted proteins | sample JV7_2_2_MG_FD_183619 | JGI IMG/M metagenome (GOLD analysis project Ga0255048, IMG submission 183619) | Seawater microbial communities from Jervis Inlet, British Columbia, Canada - JV7_2_2 | ecosystem: Environmental > Aquatic > Marine > Inlet | place: Canada: British Columbia | collected 2016-10-06
TGCGAGAACTGTAAACACAGTGTTGTTCACATTGAGCGTGATCGTCAAGCCTACTACACTTGCCACGTTTACGCTGAACCTGTGGACGTACGAGGGTCCGCGACTTGTCCCTTGTTTGAATACTTCCTACCAAAAGGAGAACGGAAATGATCGAACTAACAGTTGAACAACAAGGTGCTATCGCGGCCATTGAAGCGTGGTACAAGGGTGACAAGCAGATTTTTAAACTGTTTGGACCTGCCGGTTCCGGTAAGTCGTTCCTTTCGTATGCCATTCTTGAGACATTGGGTGTCCCTTTTGTCCAAGTGGTTTACACCGGTAAAGGCGCACAGGTCTTGAAGGAGAAGTCTGGGCATCCGACGCACACGATCCATCGAGCCATTTACAAATGCGTTTCACCTCCTGGCCGACCGCCAACATACGTGTTCAATGACAAATCGCCTTTGAGTAAAGTGCCGCTTACTGTCGTCGATGAGGGCGGTATGGTCGGAGCGCGGATCGTTGCTGACCTTAAACGCGCAGCAAACCGTATCTTGGTCCTCGGCGATCCACACCAATTGCCCCCGATTAAAGACAGTCTGTCTGAGTTGCAGAAGAATCCTGATTATCAGCTCACGGAGATTCACCGTCAAGCAGAGGGTTCCCCGATCCTCGAAATGGCGACGAGAGCGCGGAACGGGTTACACGTTCCGACGACTGTGAATCATCGTGATGTTAACTACGAAGATTACGATGTCGTCCTCGTCGGTCGAAATAATACGCGTAAAGCTATTATCCAGTCGGAACGTAAGCGCCAAGGTCTACCAGGCAATCGTGTCGAAGTTGGCGAGCGTCTGATCTGTATTCGCAACAATCACGACCTCGGTATCATGAACGGTACGATGTGGCACGTTCTCGGAGTCAGGGGTGAGCAACTGCTCGTCGCTTCCGAGGACGATGCCGAGCCTATTACCGTGGACTACGACCCGAAGGTTCTGTTCGAGAAAATTACGTGGCAGAAATCAGATCACCTGCTCAACAAAGGAGCGGCGTTCTTCTACTTCTCAAATGCGATTACGGTCCACAAGGCCCAAGGTTCGGAGTGGGATAGTGTCCTACTCGTCGATGAGAGTTTCTGCTTCCGCGATAACGCGAGGAAGTGGCTCTACACAGGAATCACCCGCGCAGCTAAACACTTGGATATTGTACGATGAAAGTAAAAGCGAAACTGTTACACGAACACGTACCCGCAACTCAACCTGACGAACTTCTCGAAGTCGTCGGCTAATTTAACAGCACGAAGCTGTTGAAGTAACAACCAACCAAGGAGCAAGTATGAACATCTTGCAAGCCCTCGAAAACGTACGCGAAAAAGTACGTGCCGCCCGCGCCAGTCATCCGTCACTGGATACCAGTATCCTGTCGGACCTCGACGCGATTATCGCCGAAGCCGGTACCTTGCAGGACCGCGCGCCGGAAGACGACATGCCGGAACTGGAAGACGACATGCCGGAAGACGACATGCCGGACGGTCCTGAGCCGTTTCAAGTCGGTTAAACAACTAGGCGACCTAAACATTGTTTAGGTCGCCGCCCCTTTTTGGAGAACACAATGCACTACGGTAAACACCACAAGACAGGTTCGATTCTTCGCATCGACGAAAACGGTCAACCTGTGAAACGACTTCGGATTTCAAAGAAAAAGCGTCGCGTGTTACGTGACCTTAAGAAACAGGCGCGCGACCCGCAACTCACACATGAGGCGCGCGAAGAGATTGTCGCGAAAGTTAAACGACTCTTACGCGCCACTTGACAAATAACTCAGATGTGGTATAATGGTATTTCACCCTCAACCAAGGACACGAGATGCTTGAATGGCTACTGACTGAGACTAACCACGTTGTAACGCGGCACGAAGTAATTTGTTTTATGCTTCTGCTCGTTTACAGCATCACAACCGCCCTAACATTGTTATGGCGGTTTCTTCAAGACCGGCGCTACGGGCCGCGGAGACGCTACCAAGACTGGAAGCGCTTCCAGTACGCCCAGATGTACGGCGGCTCAATCAAAACGCTGGCGGACCAACTCAATGTAACCGAAGACGCCGTAGAGCGTCTTACGAAAGCAGGTAAAGATAATGGCTAAACGACAACTACTTCAAAAAATTGGATACGGCAAAGAAACGATGTCCATGGCCGCTGGCTACTTAGTCAGCGAGAAACTGGACGGTATCAGAGTCTTCTGGGACGGCGGCGTCACACGAGGCCAACCAAAAGCTGACGTGCCGTGGGCCAACACCGAGAAAGACGATCGCTTCGTTAAGAAGCAAGTCTCGACGGGCCTCTGGACGAAAGACGGACACCCTGTGTACGCTCCCGATTACTGGCTCGACGCATTGCCGAAAGTCTTCGTGGAAGGTGAGTTGTACCTCGGACGCGGGTTATTTGAGAAGCTTGTCGGGATCGCTCGAAAGCAAACACCCGTAGGCCACGAATGGCAGGGCGTTAAACTTGTCGCCTTCGACGCGCCACACGTTCTTGAAATGCTCGGACCAGGAAAAGTCTCCTACCGCAACTACAACACAATGTTCGACGGAAATGCTGTGGACCTGATCTTCGGGGAAGTGGCGTGCATTGCAGAACATCTCGACTTTGAGGAACGTGCGAAGTGGCTCGCGGACCGCTGGCCGACATGCGTTGATCAACGTTTGTTGTTCTCGACAGGGTTGATGAGACAGTTCTTCAAAGAGGTAACTGATTCCGGCGGAGAGGGCATCGTCCTTAAAGCCCGCAGTAACTTCTGGACGCCTCACCTTGCGAAGAACGCTTTCAAGATCGTTCCTATCCACACTTCCGAGGGAATACTCAAAGGTTTCAAAACGGGTAAAGTCGGTAAGGAGGGACGCACTCTTGGCAAAATCGGTTCGCTGATCTTGGACTGGGGCGGCAAGCGTTTGGACGTTTCCGGTATGGATGCGCCACTCCGCGAGTTTGAGACAGGAGCTATGGAAACATGGGCCGAGGAACATCCTGGCGTTGACGCGCCATCTGACTTCTCCGGCGATTTCTTCGATGTTGGGATGCGAGTACAGTTCGAGTACAAAGAGTTGTCGGCATACGGGGTGCCAAAGAACGCGCGTTACAAAAGGATTCGCCATGAAGACTAACGAAGAGTGGAGAAAGGCACAGAAGGCGCTCAGAGCTAAGATAGCTCGCGACGTCAAAGAGCGCAAGGCGCAACCGGAAACGGCCGTACACCCGCAAAGAACTCAGGTTCAGCGTGACGCGCTTCGGGCGAAAAAAGCTAAAGCTAAGCGTGCCGAAGCCAAGGCTAAGCGCGAGGCCGTGATCAAAGCGAAACAGTTCAAGGAGAAAGCGCCCCAGATTAAAGCGTTTTGCACCTACGCTTTGGCCACGTACCCAGAACAAAAGCCCTTAGTGGGATTGGTCGAAAAGCTGGCCGCAGGTGTGCCGAAAGGAACGCGGGCCGCGAACCTAAACATTGTTATGGTTCATCGGTCCGAGTCCATTGTCGCGCTGTTCGAGGTCGTTTGGCGTGGTTCGTTCGGCCACCCCGATAACGCCACGATCAACGCGATACAAGCCTACATCGCCAGTATCGAGCGATGCTCGCTCGCCTGTCACAAAGGTTTTCAGGAACGTGGCCCTCGCCTGCCTAAAAGAAAATCTTTTGGTCTTCCAGCCGACGGATACAAAGTAACAACCATTAACAAGAACCGTGGAGAATAACGTGAATAGTAATCAAGTACGTGTCCAGCAATTCATGGCGAAAGCCAAACAACCTATCGCCTTCATCCCTCAGTTACCCGATGAGGCGACCCGACGCCTCGCGGCGCGATTGGTTCTGTCCGAGGCACTCGAAACTGTCGAAGCCCTTGGGTTTAATCTGACAGCCATCGGGTATGACATCGACCCGCAAGATTTTAATCTTCGCGTTAACCCGTTTCGCGGCAGTGAGCAAGAACAACTCCGCGCCATTGCCGATGGACTGGCTGACGTCGAATACGTCAGCAATTGGACGTGGAGTGCTTGCGGGATGGCTAATCAACCCTTCTATGACGCCGTTTGCGACAACAACGATTTGAAGGTCATCGACCCGAAATTCGACGAGAACGGTAAAGTGAAGAAACCCGAAGGCCACCTGCCGCCGGACCTGTTACGCGTTGTTGAGGAACAGGTCAAACACTCTTTGAGTGTTTGTTCAGACCTACTGATAACAGCAGCGGAAGGAGGTTCGAACTATTGGGCCGACTTCGAGGAACTCGCAGACGGGGCTTATCGTATCGTAGAGCAAGAGCAGAGCGGTGACGCCGTAGTTCTGGCGGAAGTCACACCTCTGATGATGGCTAAAGCCTGTCAGAAAGCTATCGAGCTTTACCCACACAACCACAAAATCATCGCCGATGTGGACCTGCACGACGCTGAAACCGCAGACATCGTGTTGCAGGTCGCTATGTTCGGGGAGCTGGTGTACGGATGAAAGCTAATGCAGTGTACTTAGGCGACGGCGCCTATGCCGAATTAGATGACACCGGAGGCGTGAGAATCTTCACGTCGAACGGTGTAACGGAAGAAAATGAAATCTTCCTTGAACTCCCAATGGTGGGAATCTTAAACAGATACATTGAACGAGAGGTAACGAAATGAACGCATCAGACATCGGAATGACAGAAGAACAGTTTCAAAAAGCTGTTATCAAACAAGCAGCAACGCAATTGTTATTCAACGAGCGCATGGAGGATGGCGAAACTTGGTTGTCCGATAACAACAACGTTCGCGAACTCAAGGACGTCATTCGTGACGCGTCTGCAAATTTCTTTGCCACTTTTGCAGAACCCCTCGCAGCCAAGTGGATCGAGGAACACGTTAAAGATTTGATGTTCCAAGAGACGAATACCTATGGTGAACCCTTGCGTGGCTCGAAACCCAAAACGCTCCGCGAAACCGTGGTAGCTTGTATCGACAAGTTTCTCAATCGGAGCGTTGACGCGAAGGGTAAAGAGTGTCGGACAGGACTGAAAGGTTCTCGGACCTATATCGCTCACGAAGCAATGAAGGCCATTGAGAAAGACGTTTCAACAGAGTGCGCCGCTCAACTGGCCGCCTTGAACGAAACACTGGCTTCTGAAACAGCGAAAGCTCATGCCTCGGTCCTTGAACGCTTGAAGATCGAGGTGCAGTCGTGAACCTACCCTATATCGAGTTTATGCGGCCTAATGGCAAGCAGACAGCGAAAGAGCTTTTGTTATGTGAACCTATGATAACTTCGCACGTCATCGAGAACGCAACGACACTGCTAGAAGCAGGTGTGTCGTTTACAATGGAAACTGGCTCGCTTCTCAGCTCGAAAGAAATCTGGTACGCGGAACTCGGAAATGCGGAGTATATCCACATCGGCGCGTTCAGCGGGGACTTCTTGATCAAAGCGGCCAAGTACCTCGGAGTTGAACTATGAAACTGCAAAACATTATTCCAACAGCAAACCACGGCGAAACTACTCGGTACGTTGTGGTACTCACTGAGTACGAGATGCGCCACGTTACGGGTCAAGCAACCACCCGCAATGTTAACTTTCGGCGCGATCAGAAAACTGTTGATGCCTGTCAGCTTTCCGCTCTCGCAGAAGGTGACGAGGTTGTAATCCACGATGCTTACGAGCAGGTCGAGAAGCTGATCAAGAACTTCCAAGACCTTCGGAAGTCAGTTTCAAGCTCCAAGGCACTGGCAACTCAGTTGGAGAATGCCGTCGCTAAGCTATACGAGGAAGAACTATGAGTAAAACCCACATTGTAGAGATGACGCTTGAAGAGGCGTGCAATGTCGAAATCGGTATTGCACACTGTTCCAAGATGTATGACGAAGGGGCCGTAAAGTACGATGTAAAGCAATACTATCGGATGGAGGCTCAGGCGCTTGTAGCTACAGTGCAAGCATTCTACACCCGATCGCACGAAAAGGAGCAAATCGTACGCTACCCTAAAACGTGGTGGCAGCACTTTAAGCAGCGTTTCTTCTCAAAGAAGATGCTGGTAAAGTGGCCCGTCATTGAAGAGGAAGTTACTGTACGCTTCCACCTCAAATTCCCGCGCTGTCAGTTACCTGAACGGTTGCAGGAGTACAACATTCACGCAGACCTAAACAATGTTTAGGTCACAAACCAAAAAAGAAACGAGAAAACAAGATGCAAAAGAACATAATCATTAACGGCCAAACCGTTGCTATTGAAACCCGTCGCTTCGACAACCAAGACCTGCCCAAACCGCTGGTCGATGCTGTCGAACAAGCTCAACAGGCTGTCGTTGCGTTCCGCGACAAATGCCTCGTCGATCTTCAGGACAAAATCGAAACTTATTACGCAGCGATGCCTGATGACGCGCCGATTGCGTACCCTGTTGCGACGATGGCGGAATCTCTCGGGCGACCGACTACCCTCCAAGACGCCTTGAAGAAAGCCTTTAAACCGAAAGAAAAGGCTGCGACTCAAACCAACGATGGAACCACCATCTTCAACCCGTTGGGTGACAAATGAGAAAGCGGTTATACATTTCACCCACACAGTTGAAGATGTGGGTTGAAGACAAAAAGAAGTATTACCTTAACTACTTGGCGGAAACGAAGATTCCGCGGACGCCCCAAAGCCTGGCCATGGCCTACGGTTCGTCGTTCGATGTTAAGGTTAAGTACGCTCTCGCTCGCCGGTTCAAGGTGAACGAGTTCCTGGCAGAGGACGAAGAAGAAACTTTGGAAGCGCAGATTGAGGTAGCCGGTGTTCGCGAAATGGTGGACGTCGGGGGAGATAACCTGCTTGAAGCTTACAAAGTCTCTGGCGCTTTCGGTGACCTTTGTGCCGAAATTGGCGACGTCCAGAACGGGCTGCGTATGGAGTTCACGGTCATGACAGACATCCACGGCGTGCCGATGATGTTGAAACCTGACTTGTTCTTTAACACGACCGCAGGGATGCCGATGATCGTCGACTGGAAAGTCAACGGCGCGGCCAGCAAAGGCAACACTTCGCCGAAAGCTGGTTTCATCAGATGTCGCGACGGGTGGACGACGGAAACGTCGCCGCACTCCCGAGGCAACATGACGGCGCACAAGAACTGCAACCCTCAGAAAGTCGGTGGCGTGACCGTGAATCTTAACGGTCGCCTCGCGATTGAGTGGGAACGCCAGCTCACCCTGTACGCACTTGGTATGGGCTCAGGTGGGGACACATCTATTGTTGCCGGTATTGAACAATTGGCTTGTAAGCGGTTCAACGGTCTTCCGTATCCCCGCTGCGCAAGTCATCGAGTTCTGATCACTCCAGAGCAGCAAAAGTTCCATGTCGATCAACTGGTCGAACTGTGGGACTGTGTTAACAGCGATCATATCTTCCGGTCGATGTCCAAATCCGATAGCCAAGAGCTTTGCGAACACTACGAAGAAGAAGCAAAGTCTTTGGCCAAAAAGAGCGAATACGCGAATATCTTTCGCAAATGGTAAAAGGAGCCGCCGACCATAACAATGTTGTGGTCGGCGGCATTTATATTATGAAAACATTTCTAACACACCATCTTATTTTCGACCCTCGCGGGCGCGTACTCACGGCCGCGCGGATTCTTGAAGAGTACCCGCGTAAGGAGGACCGCGAGGCACTTTTAAGTCAGTGTCCTTTGCTCCCAGTGAACACTGTCGTCACCAACGAACAGGGTTCATTTCTTCGACACCGTGAGCGGACGTACTGGGCCACGCACAGCGGTCTCAAAGTCTTCACGGCAGCAACACTCTACGAGGACGATGAGTACGTAGGAACCCTCGAAGAGTTCATCGACACGACCATGATTGTGGGCGGCGACCTCGAACAATTCGCGCGGTTCAAAAGCACAACGTTCATGGTGGACCACGAAAAGGGTTGTACTCTCTTCGTGCGAGAGAACGCTCACCAAGCCTTCGGTATCTTTGATCGAGGCATCCAGCCCGTGGAACTCGGTGACGTGTTTGAGATTGACCCCGACCTAAACATTGTTATGGTGGAAGAGTACACGATTTACTCGATACCGTACTACTTTCTCATCACGCTGCACGATAGCATAATGCTGTACAATCGGGCCGAGGAAATCTTTATTGACTTCAACGGTAACGGTTCCGACTTCGAGAACGCCGTGAATCGCATCTTTGAACAAACGGGTGTCGATTTGACAAATATCCAGGATGTGGTATAATAGGGTTAGTAGGTGAGGGCACTTCGGCCCTCACCGCTTAACACAAACAAAAGGACCTAAACAATGTTATTGTTAAACGCAACAGCTCACGACGTTATCGTTCAAGGAACGATAATTCCGTCGAAAGGGGGAACTACTCCCTATCCCCTGTTCCCCGCTCCGCAGAAAGATACGTTGATCATCACCTCTAAAAAGGTGTGCCGCAGCCGTTCAAACGAGCGTGGCGATCTGCGTTACATGTGCGAAGGGAAGGTGACATCGTGGTAACTGAAACAATCCGCGGCTTCGCAGCGACGGAGAAAGGACCTGAAGGCATCTCCAAAAGAGGTATGGTTCAGTTAGTTACAAGCATGGCAATGTTGGAAACAGCATCCTCTGAGGCTAGTGCCAGTATTGACTACCTTAACGGCGGCATGACGCTGTTCGACCCTGTTCGCTACAATGAAAGGCGTCTCGACGAACTCTGCAAGGGTAATGTTGCTGCTGAGGTCCGACGGATCGAGGCTAAACAATCAAAACTATCGGCAAGTGAACGCCGCTTCGTAATGGGGATGTGGAATGCCTAATCACGTAACTGGACCCAATCTCCACAAGGCGCTCAAGACGATCCGCTGTACGTTGGAGACTGACCTTAATCTCCGCGTCCTTCTCGGCGTCAGGTACTTGCGCCGCTACAGTATCAGTGACAGCGATCTTTGGAAAAAGATCAAAGCCGCTGGCGAAGTCTCCATCATTGGCGGGACGATCACCCTCACCACTGAACTGAAGACCGGAACACGAACTTGGAGTTGGACGTGATGGAACTAGCAAAAGCGATTACCGTTGTAGGATTGGCCGCTGTTAGCGCGTGGCTAGAAATCAAGAAGAAGGATGGATCAGGGTGGGCTCTGTTAGCCTGCCTTGTTTTATTCTTAGCGTAAGGAGTTGGACGTGAAACTGTATCTTGAAGAGTATTTTGCAGCAGAGCTGCTGAAAAGAGATTTAGGGAAAGCCCTTGATCGAATACATTTTGGAGAACCGAATATGAAAAAATACATTGGCGAATATGAAGAAGTCTTTGACAAAGAAGGCAAAGTTTACACCGTGATCCCTTGCGGTCCTAACTACGTCACGGTGTTGGATTACGAGTCAAAGCCTGTCGGCACGTTCAAGAACACCAAAATTCTCAAGGACACGCACTTCGTGGCTAAAAAGAGCGAGGTGTTCAAAGAGGGTCAATATTACGCGACCAAGGTTCAGGGGAAGATTCGCAAATTCGTTGACGGTCAATTGTACCACGCGACGGAGAAACCCTACTCACCTGCGGACCATCATATTAGCCGGTGGAAACCCATCAGCTATGTTCCCATCGAGGCACTCGTTCCGAGTGACCTGACTCTAAGCGAGTGTTTCAAAGAGCGTCAGGTTATCAACTATCGAGGAGAACCCTGCATGTTAGCGCATAAAGGGGTAACCTGCCAGTTCCTTATTATCTCGCTGAGAACTTATCGACACCTCGCAACCGTCGGTGATGTCACCTTGGCAGACCTCAATGCTAAATTGTCCTCCACAGAATGGACGAGCCATGAGTGAGTTCAAGTCAGAGCTTCGTAACGAGCCCCAAACCTTCACTCCAGACGAAGGCGGGCTGACTGTCAACGGAAGACCCAGAACCGTGGTCTGTGCTGCCCTACTCTACAAGTGCGGTACTATCATTGTTAGTGTAAGACACTTTGACGCCTTCGCACGTAAACAGGTTGAGCTTCACAAGCTCAAGCATTTCCAACATAAACAAGGGTTCGTGGACCAGTGGGGGAACTTCATGTCCCGCACAGAAGCGTGGCACGTGGCCACTACCAACCGTCAAAAGATTGACCACGACCGTAACGGACCAAAGGGTACTCTGTACTCGGAAGGATTGTATTGATGAAAGTCGTAGCGTTCAGAGCGTTTAATGTTGATGGTGAAATGGTTTCCGCGGAGCAACTGCTTCTCGGAACGCCTGTCGTTGAAGGACACTTCGACGTCGCCCACGAAAAGGTGCCAGCCAATTGGTCTTTCTATAAGGTCAAACCCACCTACGTGATGGTCGGTGAACACCGTTTATCCCTCGGTGCCATTAACATGATGAGAAATATCGGCACTAGTGTCGCGGGCCATGAGAATGCACACAACCAAAAAGCTTTGCTCTACGCCGCGAAGTCTTACGTCAGGAACCGAACATGAGCTACACTACCGACTACTCGGCCCTTGGGCCTAAAGAAGCACAGGAGGCTGCCCTTGCTGACTGCAAGGAGTACCTTGGCGAAGACGTCTATGACCGCAGCCTCGGGATTATCACACTTGAAGTTAAGAGGTGGAAGGAAGAAGGTTACAAGTTGGAAGGTTGTATCACATCAGCGACGTTGCCTTTAGCTTTAATGCTCGGTATCGAAGGCTACCCTGTTAGAGCCATTGTAACCTCAATCTGGGAGACATTATGAACTACAAAGAAACGATTAAGTATATCGACGACGCGCCCATTAAGCAAGCCGTCCGTCGCGTCGAACCTGACTCGACAACGAACCTCGAAACAGCAGTAACTTTTGGCTTGGGCCTTGAGTTCTTTAACGTCGCCACGCGGCCCTTGGAGCAAGGTGATGAGGCTGACGATTGCTTGAAAGATTCTCTTCGTGCCGCCGCTAAGAATCGCTTTTACGGCGGGTTAAGTGGTGTCCTGTTTCAAATCCACTGGCTTGTTGAACACGGCCAATCGACACAAGCCTGTGAAATGCTCAAAATACTTCAAAAGGAGTTATCGTGATCGCTACCCTTTTTCTAACAGCCCACCTAAACATTGTTTGGGTATGGCCTCGACAAGCCGTCGTCCGACGGCGCGAGGACATCGAGCATCCGAAACCAACTAACAAACGCAAGAACGATTGGAACTGATATGCCCTGCGGAAAAGAAATGAAAGTCTGGGTGGCCACCGGCCATTACAGCGCAAAAGAAGTTACCGTTAAGTGCGGTAACACGCAGCCCTCGGGCTACCCCTACCTTTGTGATCCTTGTGAGAAGATTCACGAGAACACTGATTGGCGGGCCGAGGCCCGTGAAAATGGAGAGAACTTCGATGAAGACTATTGATTTTACAACGCTGCGACCGCAGCCAAATGAGATAGCTGCTTTCTTAGCCGCTGTAATGAATCGGACAGAAAGAGGTAAGGAGTGGCCTTACGTTGCGATAGATAATATGCTCTACCAACCCGACCACCCGCAAGACTTTCAAATCCTTATCT
>Ga0255048_10002578_pt1 | contig 11454 bp, 7 predicted proteins | sample JV7_2_2_MG_FD_183619 | JGI IMG/M metagenome (GOLD analysis project Ga0255048, IMG submission 183619) | Seawater microbial communities from Jervis Inlet, British Columbia, Canada - JV7_2_2 | ecosystem: Environmental > Aquatic > Marine > Inlet | place: Canada: British Columbia | collected 2016-10-06
TTGGCGCTGCCCGCCCCCCGTCGCGTGGCACTGCCGGCGCCGGGGGTCCAGTCGGCGCGCGCGCTGACCACGGCCCGCGCGCAGGCCGCGCGCGCCGACCGGCTCTTTCGCTGGGAGCGGTTCGTCGAGACGTTCCTCCCGTTGGAGCGCCAATACATGAAGCGGCTCGCCGGGCGCGGCCAGTTCTTCTTCCAGCTCCGGAAGGAGGTCCTCGGCCACCTTGAGGAGGTGGTGGGCGCGCGCGGGTTCACGGCGCGGGCGCGGACGATCGAGGACGACGTCGCGCGGATCCTGTTCGAGAGCACGAATGCGGAACGCGAGCTGCGCGCCCTGTCGCGCCCGTTCTTCGAGCGTGCCATCACGACCGGGGCCGAGGGCGCGGCCGCCTCCATCGGCGCCGAGGTGATCGGCCTCGATGGGCCGGACGCGCAAGCGTTCCTCGCGCTGAAGGATATCAAGGTGACGCGGGTCACGGACACGCTCGCGGAGGACCTGCGGTTCGAGCTGTTCGACGGGCTGCAGGCCGACGAGAACCTGACCGATCTGGCGGCGCGCGTGCGCGGCGTGTTCAACCAGTACAGCCGGACCGGCGCGACGGCGACCGCGAGCCGGGCACGGACGATCGCGCGGACGGAGATTTCGCAGGGGGTCAACGGCGCGCGGTTCATTGAGTTCCGTGGGCAGGGCGTCGAGCGGCACGCCTGGCTCTCCGCCAACGACGAGGTTGTGCGCTCACCGGCCCGCGGCAACCTCTTCGACCACGACATCACCGGGCAGGAACGCCTCATGGGGCAGCCGTTCGAGAACGGGCTGCTCTTCCCGAACGATCCCGGCTGGACCGGGGACGCGGCGAACGTCGTGAACTGTCGATGCACGACAGAAGCGGTCGTTGATCCATCCGTAACGAAACCAACCCCATAGGGAGACGGTCATATGAGTCACAACACAACCGCCGCGGCGGCGACGCCGGGGCTCGTCCCGTTGCAGTTCCGGACGGATCACAACGCGCTTGCGCGTCGCCAGGCCGAGGAGTTCTGGGCCACGTGGCATGCCACCCAGACGGACGGCGCTGCGCGGCCGTGGTGTCGCGCGGTCAATCTGCACGGCGTGACGCACCACCGGGCACACGCCGACGGCGGACGCACCCTCAAGTTCATCGCCGTGTCTGAGGGCACCAAGCGCGACCAGTCGCAGATCCGCGTGGACGGCATCGACACCGCCAACCTGGAGCGCAACGGCGTCTTCCTCTGGGGGCACGACTATCAGACGCCGCCCATCGGGCGGATCGTCAAGGTCGAGAAGGAGGATCACCTCCATCTCGGCCGCGTGCTCGCCATCGAGGTCGAGCGGCTCCGGACGATCGACGGGACCGACCACATCGAGTTCGCGAACATGATCCTCAACATGTACGAGCGCGGCGACATGCACGCGGTGTCGTTCGGCTGGGTGCCCCTCGAGGTGGAGCCGCTGCTGGACGACGAGGGGGAGTTCCGCGGCTTCGATTTCGTGCGATCCGACGGCTTGGAGACGAGCGCGGTCACCGTGCCCGCCGACCCCGACGCGGGCCTGCAAGACGACATCCAGACGATGATTCAGCGCGGGGTCATCCCGCGCAAGTACATCGACAAGTTCGTCGTGACGGCCGGGCTCCGGCGCGCGGCGTACATTCTGCGCGAGGTGCCGCTCGTGGATGCGACGGCGCCGCCCGCGGCGGAGGTCGGCACGAACACGAGCGGCGTGGAGGCGTCGACGGCGAACGACGACGCAGCGGTAGCGCTTGCCGCCACGCCTGACGACGCGAGCCGACCGATGCCGAAGCCAGGGGCGAGCGAGGACCACGACGAGTTCATCAGCCGCTGCATGGGCGACCTCAAGGGCGAGTTTCCCGACCACGACCAACGGCTCGCGGTGTGCGAGACGCAGTGGCAGGACCGGGCGGGTGCCGGCACCGGGGCGGAGATCGCGGCGGCGCTCCCCCGGGACGATGACGCCATGGGCGAGGCGCGCGCGGCGTTCGAGGAGGCGGTCGGACTGCTCGACACGCTGCGAGAAGAGGGCGGCGAAGACGCGGACGACGAGGCGTACGACCAGCGCGTGGCGGCGCGGCGCGAGCACCTGCTGACGCTGCCGCTGAGCGAGAAGCTGCAGCGCGGGCTCCTCGCGCGAGCGGCGTACGGAGACGAGCCGCCCGAGGACGTGCTGCGGTGGAACCCGCAACTCTCGCGGGCGTGGGATGTGGAGCGGGAGAACTTCCCGCCCGCGTCGCCGTTCCACGCGCTCGCGGCGCGGTATCTCGACTGCGAGATCAAAGAGATCCGCGAGGACGGGGTATTCATCCGCTCGAACCGCATGGGCGCGTGGCTGGAAGCGCTCGACCAGACGCTGCAGGCGCAGGGCTGGGAGATCCTCGACACGAAGAACGTCCGGTCGAACGGCACCGAGCTGCCGCTGGGGACCGAGACGATCAAGCTCAACTCCACGCGGACGGGCACCTATCTGGTGGACGGCACGCGCTTCATGATGCTCGAAGAGAAGTCACGGCGCGTCGTGTTCCGCGTCCAGCCGGATTACTTCGGGCTGGACGTCTGGGGCTACGCTGCGACGCCCCAGGGCGGCGCGGCGCTGGCGCAGCTCCTGGAGCGCACGGCCGAAGTCGCGGCCGGCATGAAACTCCTGAAGGGCGAGGCGTTCTCGATTTCCGGCGCGTTCCTTGAGCGGGCTGCGGTCGGTTGGGACGACCTGTTCCTCGTGCCGGAGAACGAGACCGCGCTGCGCTGGGCGGTCGGCAAGCTGAACGAGAAGGGGATGGAGGCGCCCGCGCGCGGCGTGCTGCTGATGGGGCCCCCAGGCACGGGCAAGACACTCGCCGGGCGCGTGATGATGCGGACGGCGCCCGACACGACCTTCATCTGGGTGTCGAGCCGGGACTTTTACCACATGGGCGCGGTGGGCGGCGTGATCCAGGCGTTCGAGATGGCGCGGGAGCTCGCGCCGTCGATCCTGTTCATCGAGGACATCGACAACTGGATGGACGAGCGGTTCCACGACCTGCTGAAGACCGAGCTCGACGGGCTCGACCAGGCGCGCGGCCTCATCACCGTCATGACCAGCAACGACCCGCAGCGGCTGCCGCCGGCGCTGATCGACCGGCCGGGGCGGTTCCACGAGGTGCTGCAGATCGACCTGCCCGACACCACCAACCGCGATCGCATGCTGCAGCGCTGGATCCCCGCGGCGACGGAGCACGGGCGGGGGGCCGCGGTCGACGCGACGGCGGGCTACTCGGGCGCGTACGTCCGGGAGCTCGCGGAGTTCGCGAACGCGCTGGCCGAGGAGCACGCGCTGACCGCGGACGAGGGACTGCGCGCGGCGCTGCTCAAGCTCGAGAAGCAACGCGCGCTCATCAAGGAGGTGCAGCGCGTGACGTACGCCCCGCGGCGCGAGATCGCGGAGGTGGTGGCGGAGCGGGCCGGGCAGCCGCTCGACCTGCGCGAATCGATCAGCGATGCGAATGCTGCGGTGATTGCGCGCGATGCGGCGCTGATCGAGCGCTTCATGGAGCGCGAGCGAGAGGCGAGCATCGCGTGCTTCGACGCGTTGATCGCACGCGATCCGATGGCGCTGGCGCGGGCGATGGTCGACCTGCCCGACGAGGACCGGGTCGCGCGCGTCGCGAAGCTGCGCGCGGTGATCCGCGACGCGGTGCAACTCATCAACGGCGCTGAGGTGCGGGAGGGCAAGGTGCTCTCGCGGGCCAACGCGACCGACCTCGACCGCATCATCGAACTGGCCCACGCGATCAAGGCGCGGGCCCTCACGGAGGCCCCGGGCGAGGAGTCCGCGGCCGACGACGATCACGAGGCGGACGCGGAGCGCGCGGCGTTGACCGCGCTCACGCGCAGCGTCGAGGAACGGACCAGCAAATTGACACGACGTGAAGACGCCGACGACTTGTACGGCGCGATTTTCCGGCGGACGAAGCAGCTCGAGCGGAGTGCTTCCAAGTCCGCCCCCGATGGCACGCGCGCCTAAACGCGGCGCGTCCCCTTTCGGACAACGACACACCAGCAACCGGAGCAGTTGAGGACACCGCAAGGTGATCGCCGGGACGGGTGAGACACCCCGCCGGCGTGTGGAGGTGGAACTATGAGCGACGCAGTACGCGATCCAGGCGTGCACGTTCCGGAAGGCCGGAGCGAGGACCTAGGACGCATCCGCGACATGATCGAGAAGAGTCTTGACCGTGTCAACTCTGCGCTCGAACGCGCGGAGACCGTCAGCAAGGAGGCGCGCGCCGACGCGGCCGAAGCGCGGACGGAAAATCAGAAGCTCGTGGCGGAGCTCGCGGAGATGCGCGAGCAGCACGAGGAGCAGGTGGTATGGGCGAAGAAGCTCGACGCGCGGCTACCACGGGGTGGCAAGACGTACGAGTCGATGATCGCCGCGGACCCGAATGAGCGCAAGCGCCACGAGCGCCAGCAGTTCGGGATGTGGATGTATGACCAGCTCCGCGCGGACCACGGCCTCAATCCGATCTTCGGGTTCGAGCGCACGCAGACCGAGGGCACGGGCTCCGAGGGCGGCCACGCCGTCCCGACCCCGATCCTCGACGGCGTGGTGTGGCTGCAAGAGGCCGCCGGCTTCGCGCGGTCGAAGTGCACCGTGGTGCAGATGGGATCGGAGACACTCGCTGTTCCCAGCGCCACCGCGGAGCCGACGCTATACTACCCGGGGGAGCTGACCGCACCGAGCGCGGAGTCGCAGGCGGCCCTCGTCACCCCGAACGCGAGTCTCGCGGCGAAGAAGCTGATCGCCTACGACTCGGTCTCGATCGAGCTGCAGGAGGACGCGACCCCCGGCTACATGACTTACCTCGTCGACCGCTTCACGCGTTCCATGACGCTCGAGGAAGACAACAAGCTGTTCAACGCCAACAACTCGCCGACCGGATGGTACGGCGCGCTGAAGAAGAGCGGCGTGGGCGAGCAGGTCCTCGGCACCGGGTCGGTGTCGTTCAGCCAGATCGATCACGACGAGTTGGTCAACACCCTCGACGCTGCCTCCGAGCACATCGGCGATGGCGAGTGGGTCTTCAACCGGAAGGTCCTCCATCACATCCGCAAGGTGAAGGATGACCAGGGGCAGCCGCTGCTCGCGCCGCTGATGGCGGGGGCGCCGAGTACGTTGCTCGGCTTCGTGTGGAACCTGCACTCGAAGATGCCGAAGACGGACACGGTCAGCACGGAGTTCATCGCGTACGGGGACTGGAAGCACGCCTACTTCGGCGACCGCCGGAGCGTGCAGGTGGGCTTCTCCGATGCGGCGGGCAACGTGTTCCAACAGGGCGGACTGATGATGCGTGTCATGGAACGGTACGCCATCACCATCGTGTTGCCGGCGGCATTCGGCCGCCTGAAGAGCGCCGCGAGCTAAGGAGCCCGCGGCTGTAGTTTCCAATGCACCGAGGGACTGCCGTGTCGCCACCCAAGGGGAAACCCCCGAAGGGCGACGCGGCGGTGCTTCGTCCGCGCTGTCCGCAGTGTCACCGTCCGGCGTCGAGCGCCAAGCAAGAGCGCGGCGTCGTGTGGCACTGCGGGCACTGCGGCCATATGTGGCGCGACCTGGCGCGAGCGGGGGCGCGTGACCGGATGCAACGCAAACAGTGGACACGCTAAAGATCCAACTCGAGCACCCCTTCGGTGACGTCGTCGCCGGAGGCACGCGCGGCAACTACTACGGGTACGCCACCGTCGTCCGCGCGCTCCTGGAACACTTGCCGGCGGCGGGCATTGAGATCGTCGCCGAGGCGGAGCTCGCCTTGCTGGCGACGGCGCCGACCGGGTTCGTCCCGGTCCCGGGCCGCCGGAATCTATTGCTGACGATGTTTGAATCCCCGGATATGCCCCACGAGGCGGTCGACCGCGCGCGCCAAGCCGCGGCCCTGATCGTCCCGTCGGATTTCTGTGAGGGCATCTTTCGGCGTTGGTGCCCCGGGACGCCGGTCTACAAGGTGCCGCTCGGGGTCACGCCGGCCCCGCAGGTGGCACGCACGTATCCGCTGGACCGCCCGTTCCGCTGGCTCTGGGTCGGCGCGATGAACCCGCGCAAGGGATGGATTCAGCTCTCCGACGCGTGGGACAAGTATATGCGCGGCGTGCCGGCGGAGTTCTACATCAAGACGACGCGGACAGGGCGCGGCACGGGCGAGGTCCGCCGCCACGGCGCGCAGCTCATCATCGATGAGCGCGACCTCCCTCGCGAGGCGCTGAACGCGCTCTATGGCCTCGCGCACGGCTTCGCGTTTCCGTCGATGTCTGAGGGCTTTGGCCTGTGCGTTGACCCAACAACGCCAATTCAAGTGCCTACCGGTGTGTTACCCATGGCCGACATACAAGTTGGCGATCAGGTGTTGACGCGAAACGGATGGCGCTTAGTCCTCGCCAAGACGGAACGCGATGCTCCTACGCGCTTGCGCGTGCGCTGCGCTGGAACACCCCCACTCGTAGTTACGCCAGAACATCCATTCCTCGCATGGCCCGGTCCTCGAGCGCGCGGGCAACGTTTACGATCGGATCCTATATGGACACGTGCGGATCAACTCGGCGCGGGAAGCTTTGTGGCCGTGCCACGTCCGAAATGGACAGCGCCGCTACCACCGGTCATCGACCTTGCGGCCTGGGACGATCAAGCGTCATCTGACGCTACATCAGTATGGCGCCCGGGGGGATATTCGCCAAGGTCTAGGGAAAGACAGCCTTCACTTCGTGCCATCGCACTTCGGTTTGGCGTCGGTATCCACGTTGCGGAAGATGCGGCGCGTGCGGCAACTGGGCGTTCATTGCCGTCGCGTGGTTCACCGCGCAGTCGTGCGGGCCGCATCGCACTTCTATTGCTTGCGGAGGGATATACCGCCCCACATCCTATTCGGATCACACGATTCGTACCGGTAGACACGGCATTTCTCGACTGTGTCGGCTGGTACCTCGCAGAAGGATCTGCATGCGGTGGCCGTGGTATTGAGTTTTCTCTCGCTCTTCACGAAGAATCTATCGCACGTCGCCTCGCAGCCTACCTGCATCGTGCTTTCGGAGTGAACCCCACTGTCGAACTCATGCCGACGCGCAATGGGTGTCGTGTAGTTGCGTCATCGACAACGTTGGCCGTTTTCTTCAAGACACTGTGCGGAAACGGGGCAGCTCGGAAGCGATTGCATCCGTGGCTTCTCAATAGCGCTGTATCTCTCGGACCACTCGTTGCGGCGTACGTACAAGGGGATGGGCACGTAAACCACGATGGAATCACAATCACGACGGCGTCCCCACATTTGGCGTGGCAGTTACGCATGTGCGGTGCGACTGCGGGGGTGTTCATATCCGTCCGTGGGCTTAAACGACAGATCGCATGGGAGTTGCGCATTGGCGGCGACGCTCTTGATCGCTTTTCTGTTTGGACTGGTCAGCAATGGCGGTTCCGGAAGATTCATCGTGCCGCAGCGCGTTCCGTGCGCGTCACTCCAGAGTATCTCCTGGTGCCTGTGCGAGCAGTACATGAAGTAGGCCCTGGGCACGTCATGGATATTCAAGTTGATGATGCGCACGAATTTGTCGGAGGCGGCGTACTCCTGCACAACACTTTGGCCGAGGCCATGTCGAGCGGCTTACCGTGCGTGACCGTCGCGCATGGCGGCGTCCTCGAGTTCGCGGACCGCCGCACGTGTGCGTTTGCCCGTCACGTATTGCGCCGAATGAAGCCGGGGGAGGACTTCGACTCGTGCGCGCCCGATGGCCGCTATGAGTTCGCGGCGGTCTCCTCTGAGCATCTCGCCCGGGCGATGCTCAAGATCATGCGGGACTACGACGCCGCACTGGCTATGGGGCAGCGCGCCGCGACGCGGATCCGCACACGATTCACTTGGGCGCGCTGCGCCGCAGGCGTAGCCCGGGCGCTCCGCTGCGAAGCGGATCGCATGAGGAGGGCGGCATAGATGGCGACGAGGACCAGCGTCACCCAGACTGAAGATGCAAGCGGCTTTGAGGTTGCCGTCAGCCGCGACGGGTCCAGCTTCGACCGCCAGGAGATGGTGCTGACGGATGCCGACGGCACGCTCCAGGCCATCCAGCGGGACGCGGACAACAATTACGGTACGCAGACGGGCATCGCCCCGGCGGCCTCCGCCACGCTGGTGACTAAGGTCGCGGCGGCGGGCTGGCGGTTCCGCGGCTTCATCGTGACGGGCGACTCGGATGCCGACGTCTTCGTGCAGTTCGATGCCGCGGTGCAATATCGGAAGAAGCTCTCGATCGTCGACCGTGCGCCGGAGCTGCTGCTCCCTGAGCCGGATGCCGATGCGGGGGGCACCACCGTGACGCTGAAGATTACGAATACGGGCAGCGCGAGCGGCGCCTATGAGGGGACACTCCTTGGAAGCTGAAGAACGATCGCGGTTGGTGGCTGGATGGGAGCTCGAGATCGAGCGCGTGGACTATTTGCTCGACGAGCGGCGGCTGCACATCAAGAAGCAGCATTTGCGCACGAAAGAGCTCGTAGTGGAGCAGTCCACGGTGATGCTCAAGATCAAAGAACTGGACGCTAGTTTGGGGACGTTGAACGAGAAACGGGCGGAGCTCGTCGTGAAGCGCGACGAGGCCGCACGCGATGAATAGTAGGAGGAATGTACGATGAGTCTCGCACCACAACCAGTCAAGACAGAAGCGGATGGCGATCTCAAAGCCGTCATTCAGGATTCTGGTGGCACCAATGCGGATGTCACCGCGCACAATGCAACCGCGGCCAATGGGCTCCACGTGCTCGTCGGCCGCGCGATTACGGCGGAGGAAGCGGTCACGACCGCGAACGCGGGCTTCCTCTCGCTGGACCCAGCGAACGGGCGGTTGCGCGTCAGCGTCGAGAACACCGCCGCAGTCACCGTCACGGGCACGGTGACGGTCGACACGGGGCCGGCCGAGGCGGCGGGCCTCTTCGTGCGGATCACCGACGGCGCCGGCGGGCCGGTCGTCGTTGATGCCACCGACACCGTCGCGGCGGGTGCGGGCTTGCAGGTCCTCAATGCGCGGTTCGAGACCACGGCCACAGGCGGCACGGCCACGCGGGCCGGTATGCTCTCGTTGACGACCGGGGGTGATCTGCGGATGACGCTCGACAGCGAGGCTGTGGTCTTGGGCGCGGGGTCGGCCTCGGTCGGGACGCTCGGCGCCAACAGCGGCGTCGACATCGGCGACGTGGATGTCACGTCACTGCCGGCGCTGGTGGCCGGGACGGCGTTGATCGGGAAGATCGACGTGCGGGCGAACGACGATGCGGCGGACGTCATCGCAGCCGGATCGAATGAAGTGGTGGCGGGCGATGCTCTGCAAACCCTGCCCGCGGTCTGCAATGCGTCGAGTCCGACCCAGACTGACACCCGGGCGTGTGGACTCTCCGTCCAGACCGACGGCGCGTTGCGCGTGGCGAGCTCGGTGGCCGCGCCGAGCAACACCGCCCACAACACCGCGACCGGCACCGCGATCGCCGCAGCTGGGACCTCCCTCCTGGAGTCGGCCGACCCCGGGACCTCCGGCACGCGCTACCTCACGAAGTCCATTCTCTCCAGCACGGTCCAGGGGAAGTGGGAACTCCACGTCAAGGAGGCGACCATCCAGGGCGCGGTCCTTGCGACCGTCTACACCTCAAACGTCAATCCGTCGATCATCTTCGAGCCGCCGTGGAAGGAGGCGATCCCGCTCACGCTTGCAGCGACGGCTGATTCCTTTCAGTGGGACTTCACGAACCTGGAGCCGGGTGGCGGCGACAGTGGAGACGCCAGTGCGAGCTTCTTTTACGAGTCCTGATCGTCTTCTGCTTCTGGCCTTGGCGGGCGCGTGCCTGGCGCTCGCCGGGGCCTCTTCCGCGGACGCGGCGCCGCAAGACGTGCGGCTGAGCGCGTGCACGGGGTTGCTGGTGCATGGGCAGATCACCCTAAACGCTACCAACGGGAGTGAGGCGGTGGCGGGCTCACAGGCGATCTGTGCGCTCAATATCAAGGCGGCGTGCGCGAACACCGTCGACGTTATGGTCGGGGCAACCGGGCTGAACTACTCAACGAGCAAGGGGCGGACGCTCGCGCCGTGTGCGAGTCTAGACGTGCCGGTCGAAGATACGGCGGACGTCTTTCTCGACGCGGGCACGACGGCGTCACAGATCGTCGAGTATGTGGGGGTGCTCCAACCATGAGGCGCGGCGCGTTCTTCGTCCTAGTGAGTATCGTGGCGGTGCTGCTGCATGCCTCCGCCAACGCGGGACGCATGCCGGGGAGCATCGGCGGCGCGCACACGGCGCCCGGCGGCACGACGTACTACGTCGATCAGGACGGCGGCAGTGATGCGGCCGATGGCACGACGACGAGCACACCGTGGGCGACCATTGGGAAGGTCAACGGCGTCACGTTCAATCCGGGCGATACGATCCTGTTCGAGCGCGGCGACACGTGGTCGGGCACCGGCTTGGTCATCGGGTGGGACGGGACGCAGGAGGCGCCGATCACCTTCGGGGCGTATGGCGCCGTGGCGGCGCAGCCGATCATCTCCGGTGGGGGCACCGTCGTCAACGTCATCTCGGGCGACGACTTCGACTACATCACGATCCAAGACCTGAACGTCATCGGCTGGGACGACCGCGGCATTTGGAACCAGGACGGGCACGGGTGGACGATCCAACGGAACACGGTAAGCGGCGGCGATGACGTCGCCGCGGATCCCGACGTGGCCATTCGTGTGAGCACCACGGCACTCCCGCTCCTGCGCAATATCGTGATCCGCGACAATACGATCGGCGAGATCAGCAACGACGGGACGCCCACGCAGCGCGATAACATCCTCTACGTTGGCATCCTCACGCAGGGCACCGTCGGCGCGAAGATCCTCCACAACGAGATCGCGACTACCAACGTGATCGGGATCATCGCGGAGGGCGACGGAACCAACAACTCGTGGCGCACGGAGATCGCGCACAACACGATCCACGACTGCTACGGCGGCGGGATTGCCTTGTGGCACGGGAACGAGGCGCGCATCCACGACAACGAGATCCGCGACTTCGCGGGCATGGGCATCGGCGTCGGATCACCGACGTACGGCGCCGGTTCGCTTGACAACTTGATCTACGACAACCGGATCCATGACCTCACGAAAGCGACGAATCTGTGGAACGGCATCGACATCAGCAACACTGCCACCGGGGGCGAGGTATGGGGCAACCATATCTGGGCGGTGTTCCGTCACTGTCTCATGATCGACGGCAACTCGGACAACTGGGACATCCACCACAACGTCCTCGACGCCTCGAATAGCACGGGGGGCGAAGTAGGCGCTGCCGATGCGCGTATGATCTGCCTCGGGAATCGCGCGTCCCTCAATACCGGCTGGGTCTCCGATCACAACGTCTGCATCCCGCACGCCT
>Ga0255048_10002580_pt1 | contig 11446 bp, 23 predicted proteins | sample JV7_2_2_MG_FD_183619 | JGI IMG/M metagenome (GOLD analysis project Ga0255048, IMG submission 183619) | Seawater microbial communities from Jervis Inlet, British Columbia, Canada - JV7_2_2 | ecosystem: Environmental > Aquatic > Marine > Inlet | place: Canada: British Columbia | collected 2016-10-06
TAGCCTTACATCCACCGCATAAGGATTCCCCTTTAACAGACTCTTCTGATTTACAATTTTCACATGTGCTCATATATTTCTCCTTTAGTTGACCATAACTGCGTTTAGGTCTGCTTTTGTAATAGATTCCTCATCATCTTCTACTTCACTATCAAGGTAATTAATTGATTCACGGTCAATGTACATACAAGCAGAAGGAGGGTGATGTACTCTTCCATATCCATTACCTTCGTCATCCTTTGCGTATACTGGGAAAAAATCACCACACTCAGGATTCTCTTCTAATAATTTAACCATACTTGCTACATAATCTTTAAACAACATATTAAAACTCCTTAAAAGGGTCAGCTACACTAATAACATTAGGTATTTCTAGTTCATGCCATAAACGAATCATACAAGGTCGATCATCTACAGCCATTTTCACATTATAATTAGGAGCAATATGTTCCCAAAATAACTCTTCTTTTATTACAGTATCTTTACGCATATCACCTTCAGCTCGCATGAATAAATCCTCTTCCCAAGTATCCATTGTGATAATATAAGTATTTAACCAATCTTCTGTTTCCTTACGGCAAGATGAGTCTCTACCACTTAAGAATATAACTTCCATGTTTTGCTCATGTGCCATATTCATTACCATGTCAATGATAATAGTACGTGGTAAATCTTGACCAACTTTACCCCATTCATAAGGCTTACGGTTATGCATTTCTGCAACAGTCCCGTCAATATCAACAATAATACAATCTTGCTTACTTTCATCAGGGACATAAACTTTACGATTTACATACTTAAGGTATTTACGATACATGGAATAGATTACATCCTTACCAACACCACCTTGTCGATTAGCGTCACGTTTCCAAGCCTCTTCTAAAGTTACATGACATACCTTAACCTGAACGTCATATCCGTAGTCCTCTAACTTCTTAAGCATAGCCTCTCGGTATACAGGATTAAGATTGGTATCAGAGCATACGATGTTCTCTTTCAAACTTGCACTTTGATCTAAGAGTAAGTCAATTCTTTCACTCACCTCATCTTCGTTCTTCTTAGAGAATTTATACTTAGTCCAATCACGAACACCATCATTATGAATCTCAAACCTAACATCATCTCTATTTAGTTCAACCCAATCTTTTTCATTGACTAAGTACGCGGCTTCTTCAGATTTACCTGAAGCAGGAATACCTACGTATACAATTGCTTTCATTTTAAATTCTCCTTAATCAACCTTTCACCCTCATCTGGGTACTTATTAATTAATTTCTTAAGGTTAATAATCTCCTTTTTCTTATCTTCATCTACCACACTAATTAAGTAATCTTTTGTCCCTTTGAAGGAAGTGTGATCAATCTTATTAAAGTAATCAAGTACAACTTTACCTATATTAGTACCATCATTCCCTTGTAGGATTTTAATCTCGTTTTTACTACTAGAATTAAGTACCTTGAGTTGCAGCCTATTAGTTCTGAAGAATTCTTCAATTTTACCAAGTAACTCAATCTTCTCCTGTATTTGCATTTACCGCCTCCTTATGTGTAATACTAAAAGGAGCATTCTCTTTAATTGCTCCCCAACCTACAAACAGTATACACCAACAGACTACTATGACAAGTAATCCCTTACCTTTAATCATACTAAATTCCTCTCCTCTGTAAATTGTAAGGAACAGTAACATAGCTGTAAAGAATAACATAAGCAAACAAGCGACAATAAAACCTATAAGTTCGAACATGTCATAACTCCTTTAACTGTTAGGGTATTTAGATTTAAGATGTTCTAAAGTCTTAAGTTCAAAACGTTTAATTTGTTCTTTGTTATCTTGATAAAGTTTTAAGTTAGCGGCTAGTTTCTTATCAGCTTTATCTTTCTCTTCTCTTAAAGTTATATCATCAATTAAGTGAAGAATACTATAAGCACTCACACCGTCATCTACTAAGTAATTATTACCATTAAGGTGAATCACCGCTATACCGTATTCATTAACTGAGATCTTTATATCCTCATTAAGGAGGAATGTCTTTAACTTAGATAGTTTAGTTTTATCTTCTTCTGGGAACATCTTAATCTCCTTACCGACTACGATTCTTAGGCTTACTTCGAGAAGGCCGTCGAGTGTTCTTCTTTGTACGTGGTGGGGCTTTCTTAGTTTGCTTATTACCATTCCAACCTTTATTACTTCCCTTTGTATTCCCAAAACTCATATTAGTCTTCTTAGTACGATTCACTGTAGGAGTTGATTTAGGTAATGGAGTTGCACGAGGTTTAGGTGTAACCTTCGGTACGAGCTTACTACGGCCTTTCTGAGCTACTTTAACCTTAACTGGTACGTTGGTATTACTTTTACTATTAAGTCCTTCAGACGAACGCTGACGCTGTTTATTGGCTTCTTTTGTACTCAATGACTGCTCTTTACGACGAAGATACTCTTTCTCTGAGATATACTTACCATTCTTATCTCGATATTGACCTGAATCCGTATCACGTTCCCAATTAGAAGAGGAGAACATATTAGCTGCTACCATCCCACCTCCAACTAAAGCTGCACCTAGTAATACATCACCTGCATCAATACCAGAGTTATGGTGATAGCTAGGATTGTTGTTATGGGAGTTATACCCACGATCGTAGTCAGTTACGTAACCATTACGAGATGTATCATAATGTACATTGCCACTCTGAGCACGTATGGCCTTTGCATCTGCATTACCTTGTGCATGGATTAAATTGACTTGTCGTCGATGGGCAGCTTCTTCAGGCGTCTCTACACGAGCTGTGCAGCCTGTAATAGTTAGTAGTGTTAAAATTAGTAATGTTATATATTTCATGATTAATTCCCTCTTTATTTCTTAAGTTTGTGTATCTTATTCTTCTGGTTTATTAATGTCAAGAGATTCTTCTAATTTCCATTTACCTTTCTTAGTGATGTAGAAATCACCTCTACATCCACAACAACAACCTTCACAATAGCCCTTACTAATTAATTTAAGCATTTTAGCTAATACAAGTTTATCTGGACATCCTTCAGGGAATGCAGGAGATATGGAATTGTTATAACCTTTAAACCAAGTATGTGATAATGATGGACGTTTGTTTAAGAACTTAAGTACTACCTTCTCATCGATATCTTTACATTGCAATCTAGGTTTCATTTTATTCATCTCTCTATTATTAAGTTTGTGTATCTTAGTCTTCTAGTTTATCAGGGTCAAGTGTTTATTTAATTACTATTACAAGTATGAGGAAGTCCGTCAGGTTTTAAATGTGGTGACATGACTCCATTGTAACCACGATACCTTACTAAATACTCAACACCATTGATACACCTAACCTCAAAAGATCTACCTGTTTGGTCATGGACGTAGTTACCTATTACAGAAAGACTCATACTCTTTAACATTCTTATCCACTAGAATCCTAACCTCACCGAAATGGAGGTATATAACTATTCAAAAACGTCAGTAAGTATATCAACACCTACAACACCTAAACCTACACCTAATGCAATATCTGTAACTGAAGTACCTTCTTTTCTATTGAAATCTTCATTAGATGTTAATTCAGTGGAATGGTATTTATCGTAATAATCTCGTCTAAGTTTCATGTTAGGTTGTGAGTTAGTACCCTTTTTAAACTTACCAGTAGAATCTAACCATCCTCCTACTATACACCCTGCACAACCTAAATACGCAAGTCCCCAGAATAACATCGTACCTCTAGTATTACTGTCATAGGTAGGCATATTGATCAACCACTGGAAAGGATTTAGAAGTTCCCATGACATATAGGAAAGAAGTAACCAACCAAGAAACCATGTAACCACTATCAATATTGTATAAAACTTTAATAAAAATACTTTCATAATCCACTCTCCAAAATTTCTACTACTACCCACCGACCACTATTAACATTCCTAAAAGCCTCTATGGATTCTATTACACTACTGTAAATGTTACCAGTTTTATCTATCCAACTAACTGAACCATATTTATCAAAACACTTAGACACTAAAGGTTCTGGATTCCATGTATATATAAGCTTAGTGTCATCTCTGTAATGAAAAGTGAACCTACCTTCTAGGATATATGGTTTCTTCATTATAAAGCCTTTAACTTAATTGGAAACAATTCATTATGTAATTCTTTAGCCTTCTTTACTTCACTTTGAAAGTAATTCCAATTAAATTTTGATTGATGACAACTTAGTTGAAATTTTAAATCATTAACAAGAACTTGCAATTCGTCTTCTTTCTCTTTACGTTGTAATAGATTACTCATAATCAAAACTCCACTTTATATTTAAAATTGTTTATTAAAGAAAGATAGTAACCTTCAATCTCTCTATTGTCAAATGTTGCTACAGCTTCGTAGAACTTTTCCTCTTTAATATAAAATCCATCGAAGTTAAAAGTAGTAGGAGTTAATGTAGTACATTTAGTAGTTATCCATGAACCACCTGACTCGTAAACAAGACCTCTCTCTTTAAAAACATAATCCTTGTACTTACCTATACTATTTTCCGGTAAATCAGAAAAATCAAGAGTAAATGAATCTTCTTTTACGTCACTCTCTTTTAAGTACTTATTAATTATTCGTTCTGTGACAGCCAGTCTTTTTAGATTACTCTTTAATTTTATCTTTAATTTACGTACTTTCTCTTCTTTGCTCTTGCGAAATGGTTTTGATCTTTTCTTCTTAGTTTTTAACTTTACATAAATACCTTCTGCTTTCGGAGAAAACACTGCACCTAAGATGTACTGAGTCCCCGAGAAGTGTTGTTCTTTTGAGTCTAGTTTATCACTCTTTGCTATATTAATATTAGCACAACAAAGGACATAGTTATTAAAACTGTCCTCTCCTCCTTTAGATTTTGGAATGAAGTGATCTATATGAAAATCGTCAAAAAGTAAATCTCTTCCTGTATAAAAACATTTACCAGAGAACGACTCATAAACAGCCATTCTGACATCTAAATCAGAAATATTCAATTCCATCGTCAAAACTCCACTTTATATTTAAAATTCATTTCAGTACTGAACACATTAAACCAAGCTTCTCTCATCGAGTCAATAAGTAATTGCTGATCTTCTTTAACAACTACCCATGAATCGTGATAGGGAAGGCACACTTTACCTAACCTAGTAAACTTCTTAATAATGTAAGTACATAACTTACTGTCAATATGTTGTAACTTCTTCCAACCATCTTCATCGAAGAAAGAATCCTTTATCAAACTATTCTTCTCGATCAATGTTTCAATGATTCTAGTGTAACTACCTTTTTCTGACATATCAAGTAAGTTATAAGATTCTTTATCTTTTCTTACCTTATCGACAATAGCTGATATGGCACCACGTTTACTCTTCGAGTATAAGATACACATCATACCAAGTTTACATAAGTTACGTAACTGGGCTTTACCAGAGGCTGTGTGAGGGATTATATCGTCAGGTATGGCATATGGTTCCCATGTAGGAGAAAGTTTCTCTCCGTTGAGTACATGAAGGATACGAGGGTGTAAGTTACAATAGTCCACTTCAGTTACACAATTACCATCAATTTTTATAGTTTTCCTTAAATTACTCTTATTATTCATGAAACCATTCAATGTGTAGAACCTGCCACCACCGTTTAAGCTATTAGCAAATACTCTCTTATAACAAACATTGGCTTTCTTATTATCAATAGTAATTGTGTGGTTATTTAACAGCTTATTGTATTCAGTCATATCCTCTTTGATTAAAGCCACACCTTGATGACCTCGACAATCTGTAACCTTTTCACCAGTTGTGTAATCTTTAATCTCAATGAATTCATCAGGGGTTCTTAATAACACTTCTTTATCTGGTACATTAGGCATCATTCCTTCTAAGGTATCTGACATTAAGAAACATGACATCATAGAACCTTTGAAACCTTTATACATTGTAATCATTCCAGCATCTTCTAAGTCAGATATCAGTCTATGCATTCTAGTTATAGATAATCTTTGTTTATGTATCTTATTCGCAATTGCATACTTCTTAGGATCTAATGAAAGTTGACTACCTTTTGAATGATATCTGTTAGCTCTAAGACAAGCTGTCAATATACACCAAAGTTCTGACCTATTCCTCTTATCAGTGAAAGTTATTAGTAAGTTGAAAACATCCATAATTTTCTTAGAAGGCTTCACTTGTAAGAAGAAATGTTCACATTGAAAAGAGATGTTTATTCTCTCTTGAATTGTCACTGTTTGAAGATAAATCATATAATATATTTATAAAGGTTAGGGCATTACACCGGTCTAGCCTCTACAGCCCCCGTCATCCGTGGATTTGCTCATTTCATTCTCCTCTTTTTCACGTAAATATTCCATCTCAATTTCGAGCCTTTCAGGGTCACTACATTCAGGGTATTTTCGGGCTTCAATTAGGAGGTGAACGTCCATTTTTATGAGAGCTTCAATCATCCGATCAAGAGTAATTCCTTCTCCATTTTGACACTTAATTAGAACTAATTGACTCTTAGACAGTCCTGTCATTTCAACCATCTCATCATAAGAATATCCCTCATCAAAGAGGAATTCATCGAACATTGTACAGAATTGTGTCTTCATTGTGATCATTATTTTTCTACCTTATACCAGAATCGTGGTATTTGTTTAATTTATCCCACTAAGTATACCCCTTCAAAAACCCATGTCAACTCAAAATACATAAATTCCAGGCACAAAAAAGCCCCCAAAAGAGGAGGCTTGTATCATATCAATCTTCCTTATCAAGCTTGTCATAATCAGTCAACATAGTTTTTAAAACATCACGAATATCCTCATCACATCCAGAAGATGACGTAAAACTAGCCCCTGCTTCATACCCTGCCGGATAATCTACACTTAACCCATCTATTAAAGTCTCCATTATCTTTTCGAAAGATTCATACACAAGGTAATCTATCCTCTCATCTTTACGGTAATCCTTCAAAGATTCATCATACCATTCCCAGTTATCAACACCACCAGCCTCAAGGCATCGTAATTTAAGAACTTCTTTTTGTAATGAATCATACTCATCTCCTATTTGTTAATGTAACTAACATCACCATTTACTGTTTTAATGTTACCACTCACCTCATGACAATCAATATTTCCGTTAGTAGTTCTGATATCACCACCGACATGAAAGCATTTAACATCACCGTTAGTAGTTTCAATTTCATTAACATTCCCTTCAATATTAAAAGTCCCATTAGCACAATCTATCACACCAACTTCACCTTTAATATTGAATATATTTTCTAATGTATTGTTAACATCACCTTCGACAACAACCCCATTAACCTTTACAACATTACCTACGATATCTACATTTGATAGGTTACCGTTTAGGTTAAAGGTTCTTCCGTTCACTTGTACTTTGTCTTTACTAAAGAACATTACTTCTTCTCCTATTTCATAAATCTAACTTCAATTGAATCATTATACTTTTATCCGCATAAGCACAAGGTGCACATACAGTTGCCCTCTTACCTCCAACGAATTCCTTTTCACACAGCCAACAACTAAGATGTACATAATAACCAGTACACTAATTCCCTCTTGGTAATCTTTTATCTGGATTAAGGTAGTCAAATGTGTTTTCAGTTATCACAACAACCCCTTCTTCTCGATAACTTCATAATATTCTTTCTCTGCACTGTGAAACCCCTTCCAGAAACTCAAACCATGTTTATGGAGAATCTTAAGGAAAAGTCTATCACCTGCAGCATCTATCTCCTGTTCACATAGTTCTGATAAGAAATGTTCCTCAGATACAATATAAGTTGGAGGGAATTCTAATTTACAACATTCATTAACATTGTTCATAAAACGTGATTCATGTTCTTCTGGTTTCATAATAATTTCCTCAGTCAAACTCAACTAATGTGTGATCAAGACCTTCCAAAGCTTCGTCAATAATAACTTCAATCTTACACCAATCACCACCTCCAAGTCCAGCACCAATCTTAGGGTAACCAATTCGAAGTTCTGTCATATCAAAATGTCGTAAACTTACGGAAATTATTCCAAAAGCATTACGTAAAGCCCCGTAATCTACATGTCGTTTATCCCTTCCAAATCGGTATTGAGTGTAAGCATTGAATATCAACAGACTCTCATCGTTAACACCACACATAGAGATCTTACCTAGTTTAGATTCATCACCCTTTTCAAATGTATTAACATCTGCTGTGTAAGCTTGTGGCCATTCTTCTCGTATTGACTTAGCAATCCCACTGTTCATAGTATGGAAGCAATTACAACCATGAATGATTACATCGAAATGACCTTCTTTTGCAAGGGTTATTAAATTACCTTTAATCTTTTTCATAATATTATTTCCAAATAACGTCATATTTGAACAGAACTTTAGAGAGTTTCTGTATTGAAGGGTAATACTGTTCATTATTATATAAGAAGAATACACCTCCACCTCCCATAACTACCCAGCAATTTACAGGAGGTAAATAAGGCTTTCCTCTCTTCTCAGGAATGTGGTAACTTTCTGGGTACATTATTTTAAATTTCTTTTTCATGAGTCACCATACCAGCAAATTTCCTGACATTCCATTAAAACTTTAGCAGCAACTTTAATATCAGGCTTCCTTTGTAATTTAGTATTAAGGTAAAGAGTTTTTTGAATATACTTATCTTTCTCTTCAGCCCATTTAATCAAGTCATCATATTTCCAGAGACCTGCACGAATGTCTAGTAATTCCTCGGCATCAGGACGTTTCACAATAACACCTTCACCTTTAAGAACCTCCTCTCCCATACGAAGTAATCTTACTAAATGCATTGCATGTTTTGTGTCGTATCCATGGTCAATTTCCATAGCACTTCGTACTTCGTTCCTGTTATTTCTCCAGTTCCAGTAGTTAAAGTGTTTCTCTTTATCATTCTTATATTGATCCACTAAATATTTAAAGATGAAAACAGGAACTTCTTCTGTAGTATTATTTTGTAATTGTTTACAACTGATATTAAAATCACCACTTTCTGTGACAGCATTTACGCCATCATTTTTAACAGCACCGAAGGTATTACCGCCATAATGTACTACATTAAACCCATTAAGATGATCTAGTAAAAACTCCCGTGGCATGATCTTATTACCTGAGAAATTTTGAATTAGTTTTAAGTAATCCTTATGCATTGGTGCTTTTTCAGGTTGAGGATTGTTAATCCATTTGTTATGACCTTTAATACGCTTCAATTGAGAAATAGCATAACCTGAGAAGGAGGAAGCAACCTTAGAAGATAGAAGTTCATTTCTTTTACTTCTAAGTAAGTCATAACAGGAAGAACTCCCAAGAATGTCACTTTCATCTACCCAAAGAGTTTCTAAAATATTAGGATTACCTTTTAAGTAAAGATTAAGGAAAGTAAAAAGTTCATACAACTTACCATCCTCTTGATCTTCCAAAGTAATTTCTTTAACAGGATAAAATGGAGTTCTAATTTGCCTCTCTTCTGCACAAAATATTCCTCTAATATCTACATCAGAAGTAGGAAGGTTAGTTCCGTAAGCAATAGAACCTGCGTAATGTTGTACGATTGGATGTTTTAGTTCATAAGACGACATGATGCAATTATCCTCGCTAGTTTTATTTCTGATTCACTAAATCGTGATATGTATTCAGTGTGTTTAGGACTTCTAGACTTCATCCAACAATTATACCATCTCCTGTGGTACTCTTTTGGTTCGTTCCGTACAAAATTAAAAATCCTTTCAGGTAATATTACAGATACATTAGTGTGAGCTTCTTCTAAAGCTTCCTGAGACTCCCTGAAGTAATCCCATACACAATCCATATTATCTAATATATCAATTATTTCTTTTAGGTTACAGCTCATGCCTGCATTTAATACAATGATAGTTTTATCAAATTCCGCCCACTGTACGTATACAGGGTTGTTTTTATAACTAATAGACATATCGGCAACACTATGGGCAGTTTGAATACCTGCATGAATACCACTCAAGTACATATTCTGAAAACTATATAATCTTAATTCTTCCATAAATTTTTAACCTCTCTAATTTTATTAAAAAGTGATTATGAACCTGCACCCACTCCATGTCAACCCCTCAATGGACATTTTTATAAATTTTTGATACAATACCCTTAAACAAGGACATACTTTAAGAACAGGATAATACTATGTTTTTTACCGCACACCTAGAACTATTAGAGAATTTCGTACCTGAGATTGAAAAAAGAATAAATGCATTAGAAGGTCACCAAGTGGATGTAGGAATGTTCGCATCTCAAGGTCAGCATGAAGGCTCAGGGTTCACATACGTGGGTTTATTCAAGTATATGGCTGATGGTGACCCTAAACGTAACATGCCTCCCAGAAGTCCATTACACGTAGTAGCGAACATGAATAAAACTTTACGTAAGTCGGGGTTAAAAGGTGATATCCAGAAGTATTTAACTAACATAAGAAGTACTAAAGGTTCTATTACAAAAACTGAATTACTTAATAACCTCGGAGAACATTATAGGGAAGAAGTAAGGAATGTCTTTGGAGATGAATCTAAATTAGCACCTAAGAATGCTAAAACCACTAAACCTAGGTCAGTATCTCCTAATACACCGCTAGTAGAAACTGGAGAACTTGCCAAGAAGGTGGCTTATCGGGTAGACGGAGGCTCGCCTAACGAAATCGGGAGATGATTGACTGCTTATTAGACTGTATACTTATTGACCACTAAATGTAATTATGTTAGAATAGGGAATACATTAAACGACATACAACAGGTCATGATATGCCTTACGAACTTTTAACAAAAAGGCCATTGTACCGAGTAGTTAAGTCACCCACTTTAGACGGTGAATGGATTGATGGGGTATATTACCCTGATACTAATACTGTAATTACATATGAAGAATTCGAAGGTGACTGGGAACCATTGTCATTAGGGGAGCAGAAAAGAGTTCTTCCTGAAGGCGTAAATTCCGTTCAATCAATATGGGTATTCACTGAAGTTGATTTGAAGATCTCTAAGAACCTAGACGGATTGACCCAAGAAGGTGATATTGTCTACCTAGAAGATCCTGACTTAAACGAGTACGCACCCTCATATTACATTTTCAATAAAGAAGATTGGCAAACAAATGATGGTTTCACTTTATTAGAAAATGATACATATGATTATGTGTGCATTCGAAGGGAGCTTAGATAATGGTAGAATTCGTATCCCAACCTTTTAACAAAACACAAGCAATGAAAGGCTTGGTGAGAGTCATCACTCCTATTGTTGATGAATATATGGCTCGTCTTAGTTATAAAGATACCAATGGTGATTGGCAACAGTCAACAGATGCAGCTATCTACTTAGGTTATTTAGAAGAGACGTCTCCTTCACATCCAAGAATTCATATTACATCAAATGGTAACACTAACACAACAC
>Ga0255048_10002583_pt1 | contig 11438 bp, 4 predicted proteins | sample JV7_2_2_MG_FD_183619 | JGI IMG/M metagenome (GOLD analysis project Ga0255048, IMG submission 183619) | Seawater microbial communities from Jervis Inlet, British Columbia, Canada - JV7_2_2 | ecosystem: Environmental > Aquatic > Marine > Inlet | place: Canada: British Columbia | collected 2016-10-06
TCCTATGCCAATTCTCCGCATCGAAAGAAAGGTAGTATTCTATGTACTTATTCTCTGGATTAAATTCTGAAGGTATTTCTTCTGTCACTTCTAGCTGAGCTTTTATTATCTCCTTGGGAGTAGTAAATCTTTTGCTTACGAACTCAGACACAGGAGAGAATCTGTAATTAAATATAGAAAGCTCCCTTACTCCTATTCCGTATCTCATTTTATTGTAGTAGACTTCCAGCCAATCCTTCGCAATACTCCACCCGCTATCTATATTGCTGACACTAGTCTGGCTTGAGCTTGAACCAAAGATAAAATCTCCTAGCTGGGAAAAAAAGTTCATATTCGGTGTATCTTGCTCGGAGAAACTAGAAGACGTTCCACCAGTTTCTCCCGCAAACTCAGACGCACCTAGATTATTAAAATGACTTTTTACAGTTTGTGCATAAGTCAACTTGACAAGCCTTGACATTCTTGTTTGAGTAATTGTAGTATTAGAGCTTGAAGAATTTCCCCCTAATATACCCCCAAGTGGTCCAGTTTTTGACCTATTCACAGTTATTGTAGTATCAATTCCCCTGGTTAGCTGGATGGTCAATCTCTGATATAGGTTTGGTACAGGAACTTTTTGTTTTATTTTTAATCTCACATATTGAGCAGGAACCATTGGGAAATTAAAAACACCCTTGCCTCTGAACGAGTACCTGTCTGGAGCTAATATTTGAGCCGCTATATCAGCTTGAAGTTCTTCATTTGCCTCATCTGTTAGAGTATTAGCGAATCTATGCTTAAACATATTAGGTATAGTTCTGAAGCCCTCTTCTTCGGAGTTAGCGAGGGCAACGTCGGTTACTTCCAACCAAGCAGTTTCACCAAAATTTATTGGCTCTAGATTTATCCAACTCACGGGCTTAACTCGACCTAGATCGACCGTTATTTGAACTTCAAAATCTTTAGTATCTTGCTGAACTGCTTCAGCTGCAAGTTCCTCTAGGGTTAGCTCTATGTCATCAGTTTGGCTTGGTGCAAAGTCTTTAACATACTCTGCTTCCCAAAAAGTAGAACTATTCTCATCAAACATACGTTTTCTGATGTTATTCTTCTCTGTTTCGCTAGCACCTCTGTCGTATATCACTATATCTTGTGGTCTGAGTTGAGTTCCTGGAATATAGGGGCCATCCATATCGGAAAGAAAGGCGGATGGAGAAGAATTCACAGAACTAGCAGAACTGGTACTGTTGAGAGCATCATCATCTAGTAACAATCGCTCCTCTAAATGCCAATTACCGCCTTCAGGTCTAGCTGAACCTATAAAATTATAGAAGTTGCCCTCGTAATACCTATCTGTATTTGCGTTGCCGGTATTGACATCTGTGATAATATCGCTTGGCATAATAGGTTCACATGTTATATTCGTTCCCTCATCGACAAGATTAATAGTCTCGATTCTATTTAATGTGACAAGACCATCTGCGGTCCTTACATCTGCGCTTGGTGCAGCTAATGAAAATACTTCATCTATCTTATCCGTATTTTGAAAATCATCACCAAAGACAAGAATCTCCTGCCCAAGCTGTCCTTCAAATAATCTTACGTCTGTTATCTTAGATAAAGCCGTCTCACTGCGATTCTCTAACTCCTTGCCCATCTGCCTGGCAGCATTGTAAGAACCTATCACTATTGGTTTTATCGCATTGACTTCATCTGTACATACGTATATGTCTTCCATGGCATCAAGCATAGTGTCATTAAATTTTTCTGCTACTATGACATCCTCTTTTATCAGAGGAGAAAATTCGAACCTAGGCGATTTAGGCTTAATGAAAAATCTTTTAAACTCAATAAATAAATCAGTTAAAATATCAAAGATACTGCCACGTACCTTTTCTCCATTTCTTCTAACAATACGATCAAATAGCGCCGCAATTTTATTCTTAGTTATCCTAGAATGATTGGGGTTTCTGAATCTCATAGTTTTGTATTCTTTATTTTTATTTTGACATTGTCAACTTTTGGCGTAATGTCAGTAGAGACATTCACATTGCATCTCATTGTTATGTTCAATTTTACGTACTGTGTCAGCCACCTATAAAATACCTTTATATTACTTTGTTTAATCGGTTTACTAAAATAGATATACGGGCCAGCCTGTATGTACTGGTACTGTAAGCCTACTATATTATCATCTACGAATGCTGGGTTTTCTAGTTTCTCAAAATCAGTTAAGTTGAATGCCTTTATATCATTCACAAATATTTTTGTAGGCTCGTAGATAATATCCTCGAATCTAAATGTTCTTCCATCGACAGAATACGACTGACTTATCTGATACTCTACTACAGGATTTGTGGGGCCGGCATATGCACTAGATAGAATTGCGCTAGTATTATTTGGTGTAGATTGAACTTGATATACCTGGGAGTCTCCTTTGACTCTAAGGTAGTTTACTATTGAAGCAGACATATCTACATTTCCATTACTGGTGAACTCCGTGGAATTCCCGGAAACATTGACGCTACCATTAGTAACACTAATAGTAGATGCTCTGTAGTTTGGTTTAGTCGGTTCGAATATCCATTTAGATGACTCACCATCAAGTCTAGTCCAAGACGAGGTATCGTTTACAACTTCGTATTCAGTGTATGGATAGTATGATAGACGTATCGCATTATTCGCGTTTGTCTCATTAAAAATCTCTCCATCGGGGTATTCTTTTGAGTTGAATAATGCCAAAGCATCTATTTTTATTGCGTCGGTTGTGGCAATATAGTCTATTGTATATATGGAATTAGCATCATAGTTTTTAGTTATTGTGAGCTTTCCCCTACTGCTCCCTATTTCGAATGCATACTCTGATACAGGTATTCTAATGCCATTTTTACGTACACTTATTAATATAGATGTAGGCATAAACCTAGTAAACCCATACCGGTCATTTCTAGGAATTTTTATGTACTCTCCATAGACTTTATATCCTATGATTCCGGCGGTAGTACTTACTCTGGGTGAATTATCTGGAAGTATTGGAACTCTAGTATTATCTGCAAATTCTAGCTCGTATTCTACAGATGTCCTTTTAAAATCTGTCCATCCGTCATTGAATAAAGGATGTGTCTCGTCTGACTCTAGGCTAACTTCAGTGATAGTAGCATTAGAATTGAAAGCAGGAGACTCATAGAAAGAGACTGGCTGGTACCTTATATATGACACATCTATAGATCTTATACCATAGACATACTCTAGCTTTTTTATCTCAACTGTTTCCGGAGTGTTAGGAGTACTAGATGGAGTAGATCCTACAGTAGCGCCAAGATTTTTATTATTTGGTAATGTGATTCTATTTAATATACTACTCATGGCATCTATGAAATGCTGAATATTTCGATACTGATCTTTTTGTTGCACTTCCTGTAAGCTCATGTATCTGAGCTCTTCTGCTATCATATGTGTTGCATTTAAAAATGCTAACTTTTCTGGCTCTGCCTTTATTACTCCATAATTCAAGTCATCTAACTTGAAGTCAAATAGAGAGCTGTCATACTCGGTCTGCGCCACCTGGCTCCATAACATTTGATTACTTAATAGATTGTCTGGGATATGATATATATTCTTATCATAGTTTTCTTGTTCTAAAACAACTAACAGGTTGGACATAGCTATGGGTCTAAAAGATACCTCATACCAATCTAGGCCAGCCTCTTTAACAGTAAACCCCGGAACTGTTCTATAATCACTCTCAGAAGGATTTTGCTTATACGCAAGATCAACTATCCTTACTGGGTATGGCGCAAAAGGCAATATGGATATATTATTAACTTTATTAGTTTTTGGAAACTGGATCTCTATTTCGCCTATAACCCCATGAGAAGTATAGCTAGTTCCTAATCCGGCATCTGAAGTAGTCTGGTATGTATGCTGCACCTTTTCATCGGTTAAAACTAGTTGAGCCCAAAATGTTCTTGGGTCTTCATCTAGCATGTTGGCTGTATCAAGCGATTGATCTAAGTTATTAGTTATGCCGCCACCCAGGTTCTTTATATTTACAACAGTACTGGACTGATTAGCTTTCTGATCTTGCACTCTGATTCTAGTTTTTTGCGCAAGCTCTAGTTTTCTTATGTTTGTATCTACCGATGCTTTAGGTCGTTTGCTGGATAAATTTCTAGCATCGGAAAAATCTATATACTTAAGGTCTTGATATTCCGGACTATCTTTAAGAAACTGATACTTCTCTATTTCGCTTAGCGACTTTATGATGGACGCCTTAGTCTGATTGAACTGGCTCAGATTCGAAGTGAATGAAACACTAGCTACGCTATCGATTTTAGTAAGCTCAGAGTATATAGCAAACAAATCCACATACATCTCTCTTTGCATGTTGTTCCAGCCTTCAGAACTAATCCGCTGCCCTGGAATGGCTTCTCTGAATCTAGATATTGGCGCAAGTGTAGACTTCGCTATCATCGCAATAAGGTCTGCCAACAAAGCTTTAGCTTCGTTAGAGTTTCTTACACTGCCCGCCTTGACCTCTTCTCTAATGAGAGATCTGAGGGCGCTTTTTCTTCCTTCCGAAAGAACAGATTCTATTTGCTTTAACAGCTTCATTCGAACTCCAACAGAGTATCTACTCCTAGGATAGTATGCTTAGATATCCTTCTTTTTATTTCAGCAACGGTCATGACATCTTTAATAGATTCTGGTATCTCAGCTATAACAACAGATGAGCCTGGGTATGGTACTCCATCCGCAAATCCGAGATCAGTGACTGAGTACATATTTTTATTAGCATTTAATGCTTTCTGGTATTCAGCATTTTTGATGCCTCCACCCCTAGTTCTAGTATCAAGAATATTAGTGTCCTTATAGCTATTAGTCTGTCTAATATGAAATGCGCCCAATACTAAGATGGGCTCATCTGTGCTAGGCAGTGAGACAATAGCATCGACTAGACTATTAGAGATCTTATGATAGACAGATCTTTTTCTTACTATTCCATCTGGATGGATTTCTACTGGCTTGAGATATATGAGCACGTATCTACCAGCGATGCCAGGGTTGTGCTCTATGGCAGGATTAAGATTGATCTTATCATACACATAGGATATGTCTTTGTAGACATACTGAGCTTTTATTTCTATGTTTCGCGGTAGTTCTCGCTTTAGATAGATGTACCCATTCGCTTCATCGACATCATCGATCATATCTTCTATTGGAAGACCAGCATCAGTAAATAAGCTTATATTGTCATCCCTATAGTATATTGGCTTAGAGGATACTGCGAGTTTCTTTTCTGAGACAGAGAACGCCATTCTATTGGCATTCTTATATGGTCTGCCAAATATTGGATGCCACGATTGATCTTCATACTCAGGCACACTAAATATATATGTCTTGCCGTTATACTTCTTAGATATAGTTCCTATATCTAAGATAGGATACCACGGGAACTCTCTAGATATATTCGAGACCCCTCCAATATGTATACGAGTCTCTTCGTTATATCTAACAACATGTCTTTTGAGGTCTACAAAGTATCCACCTTCATAATTAGGAGTTGATGTATTCGTTGTTAACTCCCCCGCAGATAAGTTAACCGCTTCATTTAATGCTACCGCCCTAAATGGCAGGTTTGAAACATTTATATCTCTCTGGAATTGAGCTATAGTTTTATCGACATAGGATATGTTGATAGTTTTTACAGGAGACGACTGCTCCAACACGACACTTGTATTTGTCCCCGATAAGGTAAAATCTGTCCCGAACACACCAGAGTTGGTATGATAAATGATAAGTCCATTGGACTTATCTCGTTTCTCCACATAGTGGACAGGGACTTGTTGGTGTGAACTTGAGAATCTAGTCATATTATCCTGTATTTATGTACAAATTATATACTCCGCTTGAATTAATCTGCGCAGAATATGTATCTTGTCCAGTTCCGTTCTGAATTATTGGTATTGGGTTTATTACCTCTCGCTTGCCTGGCACTAGCTTGTATGAATTCGCACTATCCGATGCATTATATTTTACAAAGACAGACCTATTTGACAAAGACAAGAGTTGAGTATATAAAATAATAGCAAAATTACCTGACGGTAAAGAATTACCATAGAAATCGTCAGAAGAGACTTCAATGTCATATGGATACAGCGAAATATCCATCTCGGTGCCAACCTCATTTACTATCTCTATCTCTGATTTTATTACATCAAGATCACTCACAGATACACCAGGCCTATGGAGATAGTGTCTGCCTCTTCCGACAAGGTACTTATAGAATAGAGGGTATGGAGCATCTAGCTCTCTTCCAACGACAGATCTATTGGATATTACTATATCCTTGGTATCTATCTGCCCCGTATAGATCAATTGAGTACCAGTTAATGTCTGATCTTGCAATGAGAATTTACCGTGTAGATGGTTGGAGATGTTTGCTGCCTCCATATCCGACAAGTCTATCGTAGACACGTTATTCTCTGGCAATAGATCGGGAGTATTAATCATGGCAAGATTGATACTTCCATCAGGTACAGAACTAGCTATTCTGAATGGAGACTTAGTTTCGCATGCCACCATGGCTATTCCACTAGAAAGTATGGTTCTATCAAATGAATTTGTATATTTATATGGACGATCAGTAGATATCTTATAAGAATCGAAATCTATATATACGTGAGTATCTCCAGCAGTCCCTTCAGGCATAATCATATAGGCTGCTCTAGGATGAACTGAAATAATTCTTCCGGTAGATAGCTTAGTTCCTCCGACATAGACATCTAGCTGAGGCAATGATTTTATCGAGTCGATCTGGCTCCAGTTAGAATAAGTTGCGCTATCGACTAAGCCCTCTATTACAGTTAATTCATCTATTGAGCCTACAGCGCCGGCCCCTATCTCTATGCCAGATCTGTCAACCCCACTCATGTAATTATGGAATCCCGCAACTGCAGTTAAAGTATGTCCAGTGTATGTTCCCGCGACCCACACATTTACTGATGTATTCAATGGATCTATAGAAACTCCACACGGCCGGTATGTATTGGTTGCTGCATACGCTGAAGTATGAGAATACGTTGATGTTGGAGAAGCACTGCCTTGATATATATCTACGTAGATATACCCACCAGTATCTACTCCTACATCATACCCATTATTAGTATCTGAGATATTTCTAACAATACTAGACTTGTTGTTTAAATTTCTATACCCACCAAATTTAAAGAATACAGATACAGCTTGATCTGTTCCTGTGGACATACCAGTAGAGAATGGGACAAGCATCCCTCCGAATATCTCTGTCCCATTGTTTAAGAACGATCTACGGAATTGTGTCGCTAGCCCTATTACGCCAGATTCTCCTCGAGTAGTGAGTCTCCTGTTTGCATGAGGGATAATAGCCTCATTACTAACACCACCCCAGAACTCCGCGTCATCGACTACAGGTCCAGCTAACTCATTAAAATGAAGTAGCGAGATAGTCTTCCAATCATCACGTGAACCTGCCCCCGTATAGGCTGGCAGTTCATATATACTCCTAAAGAATGGATCAACTATACTCATAGATTGTGCATAGCTGGGTGGCGCGATAGCAGAAGTTTCTATTCTCAGTTCATCTATTTTTGAATGCGTAGGATTGGTTGTATCAGTATTACTTCCTACATATAGATCTCCTGGGTTCAGGTCTATAGCGCCTATACTAGAAAATCTAGAGAGTCCATTTATCTCACCATCCACTGAGACTGTTAGATAGCTATCTCTTCTAGCTATACTTATCAAGCTATCTTTATTCAGAGGTATGGGCCAATTGCCTGTCACCGAAACCGAATTAGCCAGTAGGATAGGATACCCTTTATTATTTACAGATAATTTAATTTCATTGCCGCCGCCGCCCTTAGTGTGCAATATCGTCCCGTTATTGGATAAACTGTATGCTAATAAATTAGCATAAAAATCTATAGTCCAATTATTAGAACCAAGATCATAACTAGCGTCTGTTGCTAGATGGAATAGTCCAGTCGATAGATCATGCAACTGTATATTTGATACACTAAATTCTGCTTTGTCTGAAGCCAGCACATGCGATGACATGAATGAGATCTTATTAGTCTCTGTATTATCGAACCCTGTTATAAGTAGCTCGACTTCTTTTATCCCCTTGTAGTCAAAGTTACTGAGCTCGAAAGTTCCGCTTGTAGAACCATGATCATGAACTACTTGAATGCCGCCGAAAGCATTCTCTAAATGAAACTTAAGGAGCTTATCTCCATCTACGTTGGAAGTAATATTAGATATCGCAAAGCCATCTCCAAGACTCATTGAATGGGTTTTGACTATTTGTGCATTATATGCTGTCCCAATGGGATTGCCTGTTGTGACATCGAGATAGTGTGTTCCAGAAGAGAATTCTATTGTCTCGTTGGAATTTGAAACAACTTCTAGTCCACTTCCAATAAATCCTACTCCTGCAGCACTGCCCGTATTCCCTGAGGAATCAACAGATCCTGTGACATCGATAAAGATATCTAGGAATGAAGTAGCATTACTTATAGCAGAAGCAGCAGAAGTACCTAGTTGTATCCGCTCATTGAATACCCCTAGTATTCCTGACTGGACTGACCCAGCAGTAGAAGCAGATATATTAGACGTAGAAGAATCTACTAGCTCAGACCCACTATTGAAATGGTATAGTCCTATAGTGCTAGTAGACGCCGATTTTTCAGAGCGCAGATTATTAGTGCTATCTAATTTTATAGCTACAGTGTTACCACCGTCTATGCTGCCCCATTGAGGTTCTAATAATATCTTAGACTTATTCGAAGAACTTTTAACAGTTATTCTGTCTATTCTTGGTGGTTCAGCTGTGCCATCTGCAGACACTTGTTTTACATAGAATCTGAGCTTGTCAGTACCATCGCCAGCTGTAGGAACACTTGAAAGAAGTATCTCTTGATTAGGCACACTAGTTATAGTCACATATGAGCCTTGATCAGTCCAATCAGTAGCAACACTGCTTTTATATTGAGTCTTTATACTAGTGGTTCCATTGCCTGTCGCAAGTTCGCTAACTACATATGCTGCGTTATATTTAGTAACACCTATCCTCGGTGTATACTCTGGGGTGATTGCCCATTGATCAGTAGTTGAATATAGCCCAGAAGCTATTTGTGCTTCATCTAGATACATGCCTGAGCTAGATTGGTAGATGTAGTCAACTAAAGTTTTTCCTATAGTCTGAGGAGAAGTAGTGTCCGAGGATGTATTGAAAGCTCCAATTTGTAACTTCTTGCTTATGCTAGTACCAGTGAACTTATCTATCCCTGCGAAAGCGCTGCCATCTTCCAATAAGACATAGTAATCATCTTGTTTAAATCCGAACCTAATCTTTTGCGGACTGGATTGTAGACTCACAGGTATAAAGTCAGTGGTATCTCTTATACAAACACCGGAATCGACGTAATAAAATTCTATTCTTTTTGTACCATCATCCACCAACATGCCATGACCTAATTTGACAGATGAAGTATTATCAGTTATGGGGACTTGCACTCTAGTCTCTAGAGTATATCCAGTCGCATTAGATACGCCAGTGAAGTTAGAAGTTTCAGTGATATGGAAATACTGAGATGTTGTGGTCGTCTCAAAGTTCAGGAACGTACTATCTGTAGAAAAATAGGTAGCAGTATAATCTGCGCTTATGTATACATTGAACTGGCTCTCAATAACACCTGAGGCGGGGGGCAGATTATTTTGATTACTCCATAAAGGCGTAGCCCAGTCTGCTCCTATGTAGCTTGTGTTATTAGCAGACGACAGAAGTCGTACTGTGCTGCCTGCGATACCTATCTTTGTGGAGTCACTTAATGTGAACCCGCCTGTCTCTGTATCCAGAAACTCTTCAGTAGATAGTTGTGAATTAGGCGGATAAAACATCGTCTGGAGCTTTCACAGTTATCCATTCGCTGCTGGGAGATTCTTCATCGAATATAGTACGATAAGATACCCTAAATCCGTACTCCATTCCAGTATTTATTGTTTTTGTAATTACGCCATGTTTTCTATCTAAAATATGCACTGGTGAAGAAAAGCTACTGAATCTAGACCACCCGAACAATGTATTATAGTTATCTTTATTCCCCTCGTACATCTCCACCTTGTATTGATCTATGTAGGGGATTAGGTTTTTACCAGATATAGAACTGAAGGGCACACCCAGTTCAACATAATAGTATTCTCTTTCTTTGAAGACGACTCTGCTCATCGCATGTGGCTTTGTGTATAACAATGAGTTGACTTGGAGAGTTCCAGTATTACTGTTCGAATCTATAAATGTAAATGAAAACGTGGATATGTCTCCGCTATTAACAGACTCTATCGCTAAGTTATAGGTATAGTTAACTGTCGCAGGACAAAAGCTGCCTGTGATCGAATCAGGATCTATAACAGATGGGGTACCCACACATTCAATAGCACAAGTACATTCATCTATAAATGGACTTTGCTCGAAATTTATTTGTATGCCATTGCCTTGATCAAACCCAGTGAGAGAGAATGGTGGAGGAGTATATCCTTTATCAAAAGTATACGTAGCTCCATTAATACAAGAATCAGAACATTGATTTAAAGGAAAATCAATGATCGGCTCATTTGTAAGTCCAACATAAAAATCTGTCATAGTCCTATCTCCCCGTCACTACAATTAGGATTGTAGTTGCCATCTCCATCAACTGCTCCCATCCTAAATGCTAATCTAAACATCATAGAGCTGATAGAGAAGAATGATGAGAAATGATCACACATATCAGCTACATAGTTATATGTCCCCGGCAGAGATATCAATACTAGTCCAGTATGTTGATTGTCAGAAATCAGTGGCTTAAGCTCATACCATGTTCCATTGACTCCATCTGTGGAGTCTAGAGAAAAGGCGCAAAGACCATAAAGAATCTGCACGCTATTGAGAGGGTTAGAAACCATTACTGGATCGCCATTCTCGTCGCACATATATAAATCTATTGCTATGTCGATAATACATGGGTTAGATGGCCTCTGGCAGATCTGTACAATTACAGATTTCCATTCGTTAGTTAACGAATTTTCAGAACATTCCCCATCGTCACCTCCGATGGGGGGAGGAGGAGGAGGTGGAGGTGGAGGTGGAGGAGGTGGATCTCCAGCCGTATCATCAGGTATCTCCCAAGGACCTCCTGTCTCAATCGGAGGTAGAATATCTCCATTCATATTAACTCCAGGAATAGTACCTGGGAATACTGGTTCATCGGGCATCGTGTATGGAATCGTGGGTAGTGCTAGTCCTGTGTCATAAGTCAATGTATTTATAGCTATAATATCATCGTACTGTCCTGCCGGGCCTTGCGCACGTATAACTATTTCGTCTCCTGGGAGGCTATTAAATCCAAGATATGGAACCTCGGTAGTATCTACTTGAACAA
>Ga0255048_10002584_pt1 | contig 11435 bp, 15 predicted proteins | sample JV7_2_2_MG_FD_183619 | JGI IMG/M metagenome (GOLD analysis project Ga0255048, IMG submission 183619) | Seawater microbial communities from Jervis Inlet, British Columbia, Canada - JV7_2_2 | ecosystem: Environmental > Aquatic > Marine > Inlet | place: Canada: British Columbia | collected 2016-10-06
CATGGCGGGGCCTGGTGAGGTGCGGCATGGCGTGGCAAGGCTTGGCAGTCGAGGCGTGGCAGGGCATGTCCGGGCTCGGCGCGGCGAGACGTGGCTTGGCAGGGGGAGCCATTAGGCCCCCCCTTTCTACTGCATCAGCCGTACGCCGCTGCGACGATGTCGGCCTCGTCTGCGTCACGCACCGGATCGGTGATCCACTCTTTGTAATGGCCCCGCGTGACCTTGTCGCTGGAGTGGCCCAGCAGCGCAGTGATGCGTTCGATCGGCTGGCCGGTATGGAACAGCACCGAGCAGTACAGGTGGCGCAGATCGTGCCAGGTCAGGAGCGTGACGCCGGCGTGGGCTGCTGCCTCGGCCAAGGTCTCGAAGACCTCGCCATCCGAGCGCGATGCGTGTTTCTCTCCACCAGCAGGCATCTGCCGCAGCCTGGCGATGTCCGCATCCGTCTCGTTGCCCGTCAGCTTGATAACCCGCCAGGCCTTACCAGTCCCGCCGGCAGGGTTTCGATGCGTCTGCACCAGCAGCCAGCCAGCGACCGCAAACTGCGCGCGCTGCCAGGCCCGACGCCAGGGCGCATGATCGGTCGTGCAAAACAGCGACGCGTCCTGGGCTACACCGCCGGCCAGCTGGTGCTCGCTGAGCCTGGCAATCAGATCGGTAGTCAGGCCGATCACGCGGGTCTCGTGGGTCTTGGTGTCGCCCAGCACCTTGGACTGGCCGCGCTCGATTTTCTTCCAGGCCTGATCGATAAGCAGCTGCCGGGTGTTGTGGCCGATCTTCGATGGCGTGATCGCCAACAGCTCACCGGCACGCACGCCGGTCTTCGCGGCCAGCTCGATCGGTAGCGCAGCTGACGGATCAAGCCGGCGAACCCAGGCGAGGTGCAGGCTGAAGGAGTTCAGCAAACGCTGGTAGACTTCGCGCGCCAGAGGATCGATGCCGCTGCGCTCCCGCGCCTTGGTTTTGATGCTTCCTATTGTGACCTTCCTGGTTGGATTGCTATTGATCCAATCGACATCGATCGCGTGCTGGAAAGTGATGCGCAGATCCTGCAGCAGCTTGCGGGAAAAATTCTTCGTGAACTGGGCGGCGCGCAGCTGCGGCTCCAGATCCTTCTCGATCAGGTCGACATCGATCGTGCTGAGCCGGACCTTGCGGATCGCCACGCCGCGCAATGTGAAGGCTTCGACGTAGGTGCGAAGACGGGCGCGGACGGCGTCGTAGTGCAACGCCGTGCCTACGCCATCGGCCTGCTTCCGATCGAGATCTGCATGGTAGCGATCGAGCGCATCGCCGAATGTCTTGGTGCGCACGTCGTCAGGGTTCGTGCCTGTGCGCATATTGTCGATCAGCTCGCGGACGTGCTTCTCGGCTTGGGTCTTCGTGGAGAACGGCTTGCCGTCGGCATCTGTGCGGTAATACCGCTTCGGCAGGTCACCGTTCCGGTGCTCGGTAACCGCGTCGATCAGCCAGCGAACCAGCTTGCGACGGCTGTCGGTGCTCTTGCGTACTTTCATTGTGGTTCTCCTGTGTGCCCATAGATGATGACAACGTGTCATGTATATGGACATGCTGGGAGAGAAACGCAAGCAGAAATGGACGCCAAATGGACGCCGGGCTAATTTCCGGCCGTTTGCAAACCTCGGCAATAGCTAAAAAATAGCAGTATTCTGGGGGGTTTCGTGGCGGGAGTGACGGGACTCGAACCCGCGACCTCTGGCGTGACAGGCCGAGGAATAGCCTACTTTAGCATGACAACCGATAGCTAAATGCGCAGAAAACTGCAACGCATGGTATGCGGTTGCGGCGCGCTGTTATGGGCTATATGGACGCCAAATGGACGCCGAGTGGACGCCAGAATTGTCACGATGATGATGACAAATCCTCGATCAGCTGAGGCGCCTGGTCGGTGTTCCCGGCGTCGGTCGTGCCGGTCGATAACCAGGCCAGGGTGATCGCACCGTTGCCGCTCTGCGAGACCTGCGCCATGGTCTTGTCGCCATACAGCCTGGGGTACAGCCGCGTCGACAGCCAGCGGACGTGCTGCGACATATCGCGCATCGCCTGCACCTGTTCCTTCGTCCATGTTTCTTCGCCACGCATGACGGCCTCGTAGCGTTGCAAGATGCCGTCGTTCAGACAGACGGTGCCCAGCTTGTTCGCAGCCAGCAGCCGGTCATCGAGGTCGGGATCTTTATCGCGCCACCTGTTGACGGTCTTGCGACTGATGCCGACTGCCTTGCACGCTTGTGTGTACGAGTACCCGTCTTGCATCATGTCGACCATCTCTTGCTCGAGCGCCGGCGTGTGTTTGGTTTCGTTCTTTTTGGGCATAGTCGTGACATGCTCCTATCGGTTCTCGTAATATTGCGGCCAGCCCTAACTCGGCGCAGATCCCGCCGCGCTCGGCGGCGACGCGTTCGCATGCGGCCAGGTCAGGCAAACCGTAGTCGGTGATTAACATGGCGGCGCCGTCTGGCGTCAGCAGCCAGACCACGATGCCTATGGTGAGCATCAACCAGGCAGGCCATTCATATAGCCTTTGCCGACGCTGTAGGTCAGCACCTCGCGGCGCATGGCCGGCGCGAATGAACAATGAACCCAGCCGCTGTCTGGTTTGCCGGCCCGGTAGGCTTCGCAGATCAGCTGATCGAACTCAGGCAAATTATCTCGGCACCATGACGCGAGCACGTTGGTCGCCACGCCGGGGATCTCGAAGTCCACCGCCTCGCCTTTGCAGTGCTGTGACCTGGCGCTGCCGCCGATCTGCTCGTTCAGGTTGGCGCTGCGAAAGCCCGACGACGGCGCGAACGGGATGCCGTAGTGGTTCCTGACCGGCTCCAGAATATTTGCGCAGACTTTTGTGAGCGCCAGCATCTGGTCTGAGTTCGGTTCGTTCTTGATGCCCAGGCGCTCGGCTGTCTGGGATCGCGTCATCTCGCGCAAGGTGAAGTGTTCGGAGAGGTTCATTTTGACAGGCCCTTGTACTTTTCAAAGCTGCGCATCCCGCCGAGACCGAGCATGCCAAGCAAGACCGTCATCAGCGAGTCCATATCAAAGGCGGGCAGCGCAGGCGTCGTGGTCTCCGTCAGCGCCAGGCCAAAGATGACGATCGGCTGCAGGACAAAATGGTAGGCAAGGGCTGTGCCGCAGCACCAACCGATGAACGGACGCCAACCAGCCACAAAAATAGAACGGTGAGCCGCCTCGACCTTGTTGACCTCCAGCTGCCCCAGCCGCCCAGCAGCCTCGGCATCGACCAGGGCCTTCTCCATCTCGCGCTTTGCTTTTCCGGCCGCATTTTTGTCTGGCACCAGGCGATCGATCACCTCGCCGGCAATCGGCAGCACTGAGCTGATGAGGGCACTTATCATTTGAGCTTGTCCTTCAGGTACTCGATGTCCTTGCCTAGCGATGTCAGTTCCCTGAAACGCTTCTCCAACGTATCAGGCGACATCATGCCGGCCAGGATCGTGACGCGGTTCTCCAGGTTCGATGTTGTCTGGTCGTTGCGATCGAGCCGGCTGTCGATCACGCTGAGCGCGCGCTTGAGTTCGTTGAGCTGTTCGAGCAGGGCCGAGATCTGATACCGTGCGATCGCAGCTGCGCCGATGACGCTGGCAAACAGCGCGCCGATGCTGACCACCAGCCTGATGTCGATGTCCATAGCAACTACTCCGCAGGTCAGACAGAGCGGCCAGCGCGCCACTCTCGTATCGCCAACGCGAGACGAACCAGCAAAAGCAAGATCGTGAGGCCGGCAACGCCCAGGGCCAGCCAAGCATTGAGGTCACCGATGCCTAGCCAGGTTGCGCCTGCCGCGCCGGCCAGCGTGGCGGAGACATCTGGTTTGCTCATCACGACGGATCTCCCTTAGCCGGCGCCACTTCAGCAACCATATCAAGATCGGTCCCTGACCCTTGCAGACAGGCAGTGCCGGCTTGATCGGTGAGCACGACCGTCCAGGTGCGCTTGGCCGGATTAGAAAACAATTCGAAAACGCGGACGGCGCCGCCATGCGGATTCGTCAGTGCCCTCACAAGCACGACCTCGCCGTGCCTATCGAGCAGAAACTTGGAGACGTGAGACCGTGGCCAGCACCGTTGCTGCGCCTGGACGGAGAAGACCAAAAACAGCAGGGAGCCAACGAGGGCCAGAGCCAGGGCTATGGCGACGGTGCGGCTCATTAGGTGTCGTCGATTTCTTCGATGGTACTTTCGCCTGCCGAAATTTCTTCCAGCATTTTGGCGTAGTCCGTATTTGCCGGATTGTGAGGGATGTACATATTCGTCCCTTCCGGTTGGTAGCTGCCAACTGCACCGTCGAGCATGTGTTTGAAATATTTCATGGCTATAACTCCGCTGAAACTTCTATGTAGGTTGTGTCTGTGTCATTTCGTCTTATTACACAGCCCTCTCCCGATGTTAGCCCTGATGAAACAGTGAAATTGCAAAGGCACCTGTCCTCATCAGTACTGCCTGACAATGATGCGTTTGTGCAAACAGCGGTAGCGACCTCATGCCGAACCTCAAATGTTGCTCCCGCCGTAAACGTCAAGGTCGGAGCGGCCCGCTTGTGGGTGTAATTGAAGATGCCAGACGCTACCGTGCTGGTAACATTATAGGCTTGGAAAATCGCTTGGTTGGTTGCCGTATTTGGGGTCAGGCGCTCGTAATAGCGGTAGCACCTATTTAGAGCCGTCCCGATATCTTCATGTTCAAATTCTGTCCCGCCGTCCACTTCCCACTGCACATTCGTGATTCCAAGAATGTTGCCAGTGGCATCGGCCAGATTATCTTGGTTACTAGTTGCAGGGTCGCCGCCACCATTCGAGTTCCAACCTGCACTGCCATCATTATAAGTAGTTCCAGCAAACATCATAAACTGAAGACGATACCCAGAAGAAGTATCCACGTCACTGGCCGCTTGCGCCAAAGCAGTAATATCAAAAGACTTATGTTCCCATGTATCGTCTGCCGTGATGGAAATTTCTTCGACCCAACCATAGGCGTTGTTTTCACAGATAAGGGTCATGCACATGGTGTACGGTGCCGACAGGGATGAGCCTACGCCCTTCTTGAATTTAACATCGAACGAAACGGCTGACGCTTTCATCTGCCCAGAACTATTAATGATTTGACGAGTGTTGTTACCTTCAACGAACTGGTTCCAGCCATTCTTTTCGCCACTCGCCACGGCGGCTTCTGCTGTAGTTACATTGATGGATAGCCACGGGTCTTTACCGCTGACACCGCCCGACGTTCCCTGCGATGTCGTGTACCTAGCTTGCGCCCCGGCTGTATCGTCTAATTTCCATCGGTCGCAAGTCGTGTAGAAATCCGCACCGCCTTGACCTGTCAGGCTTCCACGCTGTGCTATGGCCATGCTTCCGTTGATCAGCATGTTCCTCCCCGGCTGAGACGAGCGGGCAAGGTCGGCAAAGTCTCTGTTGATGCTCATTTGGGATCACCCTTATTTACGGCCTAACAGCATCAAGGTGCGCTGCATACGCCGCTTTGATTTCATCTGTCCAAACGGCATTACAGACCGCTTGAACTTCTGCTGATTCTGATGAAATATCCTCATTGGAAGCAAGGACTCTTCGATGCCAATTAGCAGAGGACTTTACTTCATTTGTCTGATCATCAATTATTTGATCATCCTCACGGAGCTGTACATTCTTAAATGGACCTACAACTTCGATTTTATCTAATACTCTTTGTTCAACTAGTGCCATGATCTTTTCCTTACTTATTTATGAGGTGCGATAAACACCGCCTACTGACATCCTAATAGCGGCAGCATCGGTCCCTACCGCACTGTATGATGGAGCAACACCCGCTGACCCTGTGCCTGTTGTGTACCAAAATATTTCTGCTGCCCCGCCAGTAACCTGTGGATACAGCGGACCAAGATCGGAAAAAGTGTAGCCCTGGCTTAATGCGTGATGATGTTGTCCAAAGGATTGAGCGGCAAACGGTAAACCTGCAATGCTGCAAGAACTACCATCGGCTGTTGCTGATAATCTTACATGCGCCCAGATTGCTACTACATTCCCAATTTTTGTATAATGCCCCTCAGCCATGTCAACGGTGCCCGAAAAATTTCCAGCGGCGGTTGGCGTGAACGTGCCTTCTTCGTAGTCATCTAAAAGATTAGCGTCCGTAGGCGTCGTCACGCCAAGGTACACACCGCGAGAGGCTGTGCCAAAATAAATGGAACCCTCGGATATCTCCACATGCGAGGACCCGGTTCCGATATTGATGCACTCCTGCCCCGTGTCGTTAAGGACCATTATGTCATTTGTGCTTCCTTGGCCGGTTAATACCAAGCCGTTGGCTGCTGTGTATCCTATAGCTGCATTGTCACCGGCAGAAGTAGCGCCGGTTGCATTAAGAGTCAGGCCAGTAACATCGCCGGACGCCGTCACGGTTGTGGTGGACACCCCACCAGATAACGTAACAGCAGACGCGAAGGTGCCCCCCGACGAGGCGCTCACAACGTCAGCCGGTATGAAAGCCTTGGTGGCCTGGATGTGGATGATGTCGCCCGTCGTACAGGCAGCTAGGACCACGGAGGTGCCGTTCGTAGCGGTGACATCCGACCGGTCCAAGCGGATTCCGTTCAAATAAACCTGACAGCTACCATCGCCTACGTCATAGGACAGCGTGGCCCCGTCTGCGTCAGACCCCGTGAAGGTCGTCTGGCTTGCCGTAGCGACATACTTGAATACGCTGAGCGTATCGCTGGCGGTCGGCTCGAACCCAAAATAAGGCATCTGCTAATCTCCCGGCTACGCGCGGTCCGCAGCGTCACGTTCCGCACGGTTCTTGTAATCGTCTCTGGCAAGCAATGCGGTGATTAGACCGTCATCCGTTGCTGGCATGGTTTCCACAGAAGCATCTGCTTTTAGAACTGCCGTTGCTTCAACTGCCATACGCTTCTTGCAATTATTGATCTTGCCAAGAGCAGCGGCTTGAACCCAAGCATCTATATCCAGCAAATCGTTGAGCATCGCCTTCTCATCAGCATCACTGATATTTACTGTAACTGTTAACGCCATAATTTTTTCCTTTCTATGCCAATAGGCATCCGCTAAAAAATGCCTCTGGCTGACTATTGCCCCAGATGTCAACTACGGCAGCGCCGCCGTATACTCCACACTGGACATACGCTGTATCACTAACATCTAAGTCAGCAATCGTGACGGCATTAAGCAAGACAATATTTTGGCCGCCATCATTCTGTCTCATAACTCGTTGTTCGTGCAAAACGTGCGTTCTGTTCGAGGTAACCAGTGTCATCCGATATCGGGTATTGGTCGCATCCTCAGTGCCTTGCAGTCCGACTTGAACTTGAAAAAGGTATCTCCCGGTCACAGGTGCGGTAAAAGTGTCGGAGGCAAAATCGCTGCCCTGATCAAACACCTCTGAGTCGTAATCAACAGTCACCACTGTTCCATCGCCCGTGACATTTGAATCTGTAGCAGAGTTGTACACTAAGAAAGCTGGCTGCAATGGTTTTGTGACAGCACCAGCTTCATCTATGACAATATGTGCTGTCGTGCCTACTGCTGATCCTAAACCAATCTTGAGATCGTCATCGGTATCATCTAAGCCGATATAGAAATCTTGAGCATTGCCATCGAAAACAATCTTAGTATCTTCCGCACCAGCATCACCAATCGTCAGTGTTGGCGTAGTGCCAGTCATCGTGAGATCATCGTCTAGGGTTAGCTTTGCTGCGGTAACAGCCCCGTCTGCGATGTTCGCTGATGTCAGGGCCGTTACTGCAGGCACCGATCCTAGATAAGGCATATCAGGTGATCTCCATTATCGAGAGGGCCACGTCCGTAGATGCGCCTGCCGTGACAGACAGCGTATCCGTGGCTTCCATGTTGATCTTGTTGCCAGCCATTATTTCCAACGAACTGTTGCCGGGTATCGTTGTCCCGGTCATTAGCTCGACGGTCTGGTTGGCCTCGTCATTGTTGCCCGCTCTGCCAGCGGTATCTGATCCCAGAGAGACCGTGACCGTGGTCGAGGCTGACGTGGTGTTGCCAAGCATTAGACCAAGGACGATGGTCTTAGTGCTGGCAGCTACCGTGTAGATAACGTCCGCGCTCGTCACATTCGCTTTCGTCACGAGCTTAAAAGTGTTCGCCATGATTTATCCTTTCTAACCAAGCGCGATAATCAGCCCAACGGCATCGTCGAGCGTGTGGTCTAGGCCTGCCGCAGAAGCCGCAGCTGCAGTCGCGCTGGCCGCTGACGCCGTTGCGCTGGCTGCGGATTTTGCGGCATGGTGGAGCGCTGAATAGGAACTGCCGGTGACTGCTGAATCTTCTGCCAAGACAGCCCAGTCTTTAGCTGAGCCGACCGCCACCGTTGTCCCGATCGCGTATTCCTTGGCCGAGTATTCAGAGGTGTCTACGGTGGCGCCGGTTGTCGTGCTCCATTCTTTGGCCGCTCCGCGTGAGGCGGTGGAGGTGACGTTAGTGCCACCGACCGACCAGGCTTTACTGGAGAAGTCTGATCCAGTGACGGCGCCGTCCACCTTGGTCGCGTAGTTAGTCGCTGTCGTGGCGCTGGACGCGCTTGATGTTGCGCTGGAAGCACTAGCCGTGGCTGATGTCGCGGAAGCGGTTGCACTGGTTGCGGAAGCGGTTGCACTGGTTGCCGCCGCCGTCGCTGAGGTCGCTGCCGCCGTGGCACTCGTAGCAGCTGCCGTCGCTGAGGTCGCTGCCGCCGTCGCTGACGTGCTGGCCGCAGCGGCGTTCACGATGAGATCCCATTTCGCCACGTCTGTGTTCGAGCTGATCGGCTGGCTACCGCTGGAGGTATGGGCCGTATTGCAGAGGTAGATGTTGTTGTTCGAGGTGTCCTTGATCAGATCTCTAACCGCATATGCAGTCGACGAACCTGACCAGTTGCCCTGATAAGTGCCTAATTCCTGCGTGACAGCTAATTCACCAGAAGCATCGAACGATAAGAGCTTAGACGCTCGATCTGCAGCCGACTGCGTAAACTCGGTGGAGGTCATCACGTTCGTCGGCGACAGCTTGATCGCCCGGTCTAGGATCTCTCCCTGGTCCTGCACCGTCATCATTAAAGTGTCCAATGCACTTTCGTGGACTTCGGCGGGGAAGCTGTCATTAGAAACGTAGTCAGTGGTTTGAGTGAGCGGCACCGCCCTGACGATGACGACCTGTAAGGTGCTCGCCGGCGCCGAGACAAACGTCACATTGCCGCCCGACGCTGAGCCGACGCCGCTGACCGTGTAATGCGTGGTCAGGGTCTGCAGGCTTTCCGCACCCGTGGCGATCGTGCGCAGGTAGACCTTGAGGTCGGTGTTGGTATTGATCAGCCAGGTGTATGCAAAGGCCGTGACCGAGCCGTCTCCGGTGTAGATCTTCTTTTGCAGTGTGGTCGTGAGGGTCATTGTACCGCTTTCATTTTAGCCTGCTCGATTTCGTACGCTTTGACGGTGAAGTCGGCATGCTCGTCTTGAGCACCCCTAAATCCTGGGCCGAGCTTTGGATGCTTGGAAAGCTCCGCTAAGGCTTGCGCTCGGGCGCCGTCGATAGCGCCCTTGATCCATTTCAGCAGGGCCTGGTTGGTGTCACTGTTCCAGCGCTGGCCAGAGCCAATCGCTTGCTTGCGCATTTTGATGTAGGTCTTGTTTTTCAACACGCCCTTTCGCCCAGCCAGCGCTTCCCAGGACAGCTTGCCAGCGCGTTGTTGGAAGAACTCCAGTTCCTCCGCTGTCAGCGGCACGCCGTTGTATTCCTCGGGATGGCTGGACTGAGGGTAGTGCAGCCTGTGTAGCTCTAGGTCGACCTCGTTTGGCTCGTAGAGCGACCGATAAATTGGCGACATCCATTGCGGCCCGACCGTGTCGTCGTAAAGTTTCGCCCTGCCCCACAAGTCATAGCGGGCCGGCAAGCTGTCAGACCAGCCCGGGATCTGGGCCTTGATCTCGTTCACTTTCTCGACCAGGTAGGAAAGGTCGGTGTCTTTCAAACTAATCGATCCAAGCTCGATCGCAGGCACCACGAGCGGATCTAAATAGCGCCTCTTCAGTTCGGCTAATTCGCCAGGGTTCTTCTCAAGATACTCCCGCATCTCCCGGGGCATCTGCTGACGCCAGGCGGTCATGCGCTTTTGTGGATCGGCAATTTGGCCTATCTTCGCAACAAAGCGGGGAACAGCAGATCTGATGAAATTATCCGTAATGCCACTCCCGTATCTGTCGGGGTCTTGCATCGCGGCCAGGAAGGACGAGAAGCCTTCCATGTATGTTTTCGATGTGAGGTTCTTCATAAATGAGAACGCGACGGCGACGCCCAGCTTGTCTGACGCTTCTTGATCTGCCATGCCTGTTTGCGCCACCTCGACCATGTCACAGGCGACGCCAACTATTGTGCTGAACGGCTCGGCCCAGGCATATGATCGGTACTCTTTTGTGCCGTCAGGATTGGTCGTCAACTTAGAATAAGGTCGCCACCCCATCCGCCGCAGCGCCTCGCGCTGGCCCGTATGCCCAGGCCCGCCCCCGGTTAGTTGCCCAGTGGCACAATAGGTGCCGACCGCTATGGCGGCTGTCGAGCCTAAAGCTAGACGTGCGCGGGCGGTGTCGATTTTCACGCGGTCGCCGGATGCGATCGCCTCTTTGTAGCGGCTGGTCACTGCAGCGAACGGCGAATGCTCGATTGATACTTTTGCAGCGTTGTACGGCGTCTTGATGAACGGGATCATCCACCGCATGGCGCCCCAGCGCGCGAGACCCTTAAAGTGTGCCGCAGGCGTTTTTATAAGCTCTTCCTGCAGCGACACATAGCGAGCCAAGTCGTCTGCTTCCTTTATAGCTTCGGCTGGCGGGTTAAACATGAACTCGGCCATGAAGTCGCTAGCACGATCGCCCTTCAGGCCTTCTTCTCGCGCCGCACGATACGCCAGTTCCCAGAGCTTTCCGCGCTGCCCTATAACCTTGAACAAGGTGTCTTCAAATTGCAGGGCGCGGGTAGGTACGCGCTTCAGCGTCAGAAATGAGCCGATGATGTCGATCGCCTGACCCCACATCCCGGTGGCTTCCGCTGCCTCTTTTGTAAACGCCGGGACGCGACTGCCCTGGTCTAAGCCCGTGCTCGCATCCGTCAACTTGCTGCCCGCGATCGGCGACTCACCGAACCGTGCGTGACGGCCCGCCAGGCCAAAAGCCTCGGTAATGGACATCAACATGCCGAACGATTTGGCGCCGACATCGCCATAAGTGACGCCGCCATAGTCATAGCCGCCCATTTTCGCAGCTGCGCGTTCGACCGTCCCGATCGTCGCGGCAGTGGCGCCTACGGGGATCTCACCAAACACCTGGAACAATACGCCGGCTGTGTTCTTAACGTGTGTGACGGGTGACGATAGCAGTAGGTGTATCCA
>Ga0255048_10002585_pt1 | contig 11434 bp, 13 predicted proteins | sample JV7_2_2_MG_FD_183619 | JGI IMG/M metagenome (GOLD analysis project Ga0255048, IMG submission 183619) | Seawater microbial communities from Jervis Inlet, British Columbia, Canada - JV7_2_2 | ecosystem: Environmental > Aquatic > Marine > Inlet | place: Canada: British Columbia | collected 2016-10-06
AGGAGTCAGGAGTCAGGAGTCAACGAAGCGAAGAGAGCGTTACGGCCCGGGCAAAGAGACGGCCGCCGTGGGGTTGGGACCCCACCTGGTGGCGGAGGCCGGACCGGCGCCTGTTCGACCGGAGCGAAGCGGAGAGAGAAGTCCGGCCGGGAATCAATAATGAAGAAACCCCGATTGAGCTTTGGCCGGAGCCTCCGCCCTTTCGGGGTTTCCTCTTCGAAGCTGCTTCGCAACTGCTCCGATCCCTGAACCTCGGACAAGCCCGAAATCCTGGTCTGAGTCCGGCGACCGCCTTTCGCCTTTCGGCTCTGGCGCCCCTCCCGAGGGAGCTAGGTCGGAACTCGCCTCCGAAACCGTTGCCGGCTCCGTCGGTCTCCACCGAATCGCTTCGATGACAAATGCAATGTACGTCACCGCGCCCCCGCGATGCAAGCTCAGGAGCTAGTTAGTTTTCGCGTCTCAAAACGAGTTTTCGCGAGCGCGATTTGGGCCGCGATGGGTCCATGCTGGCCGGAGAAACGAAGAACGCGATAAACCCGGCGAGCGTGAGCCGCGCGCACGGCATTTGGAGCGGCCCGATCTCATAGAGTGGGTTCCCCCGAGGAGGACGAACACATGATCCGCGTCGCCGTTTCAGGCATTCCAGGCCGACTCGCCAGCGCCGTCGCTGCAGGCATCACGTCCGCCGAGGATCTCGAGCTGTCCGGCTTGTTCAACCCCAATAGAGGAGACGAGTTGCTCGATGGCTCCCCCATCTCGGGCAATCACGCCGCAATCGATTGCGATGTCGTATTCGAGGCGACCGAACCCACGGTCGTGATGGACAACCTGCGTGCCTGGCGCAGCGCAGGAATTCACGCGGTCGTAGGCACTTCGGGGTTCACTGAAGAGAGGCTCGACGAGGTCCGCGACTTCTGGGGAAGTGAAGGACCCGGATGTCTGATCGCTCCCAATTTCTCGATCGGTGCGGTGCTGATGATGCGATTCGCCGAGATGGCCGCCCCCCACTTCAGCGGGATCGAGATCATCGAGCGTCACCACCATGACAAGCCTGACGCCCCATCGGGTACTTCGATCGCGACTGCGGCCCGGATCTCAGCGGCCGGCGGAGCATCAATAGAAGAATCGAGCGAACTGGTAGCGGGATCACGCGGGGCGACGGTCGAGGGAGTTCGAATCCACTCGCTGCGAATGCAGGCAACCCTCTCTGATCAAGAGGTAGCCATGAGCAAGAGTGGAGAGTTGCTTTCGATCCACCACACCGGTACGGAGTACGGATCGTTCGTCGATGGCGCCCTACTTGCAATCCGATATGTCTCGTCGACGAGTGGCGTGACCGTTGGACTCGACACAGCCATCGAGTCCGCAAGCGGCTAACTCAAGGCGTGCGGAGGCCCTTCGGAGTACCCCTGAAGGTCCAAAGAAAACCCGCCGATAGACACCAAATGAACTTGCGTTCCCGCCGGCACCGTTCGGTATCGTCCGTTCCGTTGACTCGACGGGCTCTAATCGATCTGCTGATGGTGACAGTGTTCGTATGGCTCGCAGTCATCACCATCCACCAGCTCGATCTGTCCGCAGGCCTCGCCGAATGGAACGCGACCCACCAAGCGTGGGCGATCGACGAGTTCACGCTGGTGTCGCTGTGTGTTGCGGTTGCACTGGGGGTCTTCTCATGGAGGCGCTGGCAGGAATCCGCCCGCTCGCTTGCTCGCTACGAAGCGACGCTGGACCAGCTACACACCACTGAGGACAGGATCGCTTCGCAAGACGACATGATTAGATCCGTTTCTCATGAACTTCGGACGCCACTCACAGCCGTCCTTGGGTACGCAGAGTTACTCGGAGGCACCGATCTCGACACGCTGGAGCGCGCGGAGGTCGTCGACACCATTATCCGAGAGGGTCGAGATCTCTCCAACATCGTCGAGGATCTCATCACCCGTGCTCGCTCCGAGGCCGCAACGCTCGATGTTGCTCTCGTGCGAGTGAGCCTGGCCGGTCAGGCTGCCCAAGTCCTGGAGGGCCGTTCGCCGGCGGATCGCGACCGCATCGTTAGGCGGCTTGACCCCGAGGCCTTTGCGACTGGCGATCCTGCTCGCGTCCGGCAGATTCTTCGCAATCTTCTATCGAACGCTTTCAAGTATGGAGAAGGCGGCGTCCAAATCCTCGCGTTTTCAACTAGCGAATACGTGGGGCTCAGCGTCTCCAATCAAGGCGAGGGGATAGCTGAGTCTGATCGCGAGAAGATCTTCGACCCCTATCACCGGGTCCCCGGAACCGGACCAAACCCGGGTGGTCTTGGGTTGGGGTTGGCCATATCGCGACAACTGGCCCGAATGATGGGAGGCGACCTCGAATACCGCTATGAATCAGGGCGATCATTCTTCGATCTCTCCCTTTCTCGATTCGAGGAGATTCCGGAAGCACCAGAGACACCGGCCTGGGTGGATGAGGTAACGAACCGTCCATGGATGCCGATTCGCGACGAAACCTCGGCGCATGAGGCTCCGGTCGTGGAAGAGATCCCGGAAACCCCAGAGATGCCGCCCATCGAAGAACTACCGGCGACACCTGCGGCGCCGATCGTGGAAGAGATCCCGGAAACCCCAGAGATGCCGCCCATCGAAGAACTACCGGCGACCTCGGCCGAGTCGGTACTAGAGACGATCCAAGCCGCGCTAGATGCGCCCGTCCGTCGCAAGATTCCGAACCCACTGGAGACACCGACGTGGGCAGCGGAAATCTCACAGGAGACGCCAGTCGCAGACGACACTCCGGGAATACCGAAGATCGCGGCCCCGGTGGAGGAAATCCCGGCTCCAGAGACGCCGATCCTTGACGAGACTCCGGACACGCCACATACACCGATCGAATTCGGAGTTCCCGACACGCCAGAGACCGCGGCTTCGATCGAGGAGGTCTCCCAACTCGCCCGGATCTTTGAGATTCCGGACACGCCGCAGGCACCGACAGAATCCGAAGTTCCCGACGACCCACCGACGACGGTGATGGATGGCGCTCCGGAGACCCCAGAGACGGGATTCTGGACTGAGGAGATTCCGGAAACACCAGAGCTACCCACTTGGACGGCGGAAACCCCATACCTGCCAGAGACCCCAATCCTCGAAGACCCGCCAGACGCGCCTGCCCAAGACGAGATTCCGGAGACACCGGAGACCACGGCATGGATGGAGGAGAGCCCACCAGAAGCCCCGACCCAAGAGGCGGATTCGGACGCGTCAGAGGCGCCGGTCCGGGTGGGAGTCGGCCCTTTCGACTTTCTCGGGTTTGAAGGGCAGGACCAGCGCCTCTGAGGCTTAAAGGAGGATCGCTACGGCGCTTCCTCCATGACCTCGACCTCGACCACGAGATCCTCCGCGGAAGCAAAGTGCAGAGTCACTTCGAACTCTTGTCCGAGTTCAAAGGGCTGTGCCAGGTAGATGAACATGATGTGATACCCGCCGGGTTGGAGAGTCAAACCCTCGTTCTCCGGAATCGGGATCGACTGGGTCTGCTGCATCATCATGGCCCCATCTGCATCCATGACCACCTCATGCGTCTCGGCGCGAGACGCGATCGAGCTATCGACGGTTGCTCCAACAAGGGCATCGTCGGTGGGAGCAGTCAGCACCATGTAGGCGGCACCGTTCGTGGCAGTCTTCGGGCTCGTCCGGGCCCACTGTCCGTCGGCGGTGACACCGCCTGATTCGTCGCCGCAAGCAGCAGCCACAAGCATTAGAGCGGCCGCCCCAGCCGCGAGCCTCAGCGCTCTCATCTGTAAACCTCCAGTTGCTTCTGGTTCTAAAGAGGAAGTCGTGCCGTGGCGCGGCCTGGTTCCCGCTTTTTGAGCAGAGGAGAGTTCAGGCGGTCAAGACCGAGACGAGAGTCTCAGCCTCGAGCAGCTGGTTTCGGGCTCGCGCCACCCGCGAGCGGATTGTTCCGATAGGGCAACCGATCGCGTCGGCCGCCTCGTCGTAGCTGAGACCGACCAATTGGGTGAGCACGAAGGCTTCGCGGCGGTCGGAGTCGAGACCCTCCAGGAGATCATCGATCTCCACCCACGAGGTGTCCCGGTGATAGTCCGTCCCCGAGCGCTGCCGCAATCGCTCGGCGAGTCGCCGCTGCCGAGCCGACCGCCGCGTGGAATCCACACACACACGACGCGCTATCGAAAGCATCCAACTGCGCACTGATCCATCGCCGCGGAATCGGTGCAGAGACCGAAGCGCCCGCTCGAACGTCTCTTGGGTGAGATCGTCAGGATCAGTGGGGGCCCCCAGGAAGCGACACAGTCGCCACACATCAGAATGGGCCTCGACAAAAAGGTCATTCAAGGCCCGGCGATCGCCGGCTTTGGCGCGAAGAGCTGAGACAGTGAGGCGATCCACATCTACATTCTATGAACGACCGGGAACCATCCGACCACCGCGAACGACAGGACCGGCATGGACTGCAATAAGGCGCGCGAGCTCGTCTCCGCCCAGATCGACGGGGTCGCCGGCCAGAGCGGCGACCTAGATGCTCACCTTGAGACTTGTGTTGAGTGTCGCTCCTGGAAGAAGAGCGCACATGGGATGGCACGTCGGCTGATGCGCCCGGCACCGAAACCAGGACCAAGTCGCGCGTTTGTGCCTCCCCACCCAAAGGGCTTTGTCGGCTACCGCGTCATTCGGCTCATACTCGCCTGGATCGGAGTCCTGCTGATCGGGTGGAACATCCCTGACCTATTCGCCGGCGGCATCGACGTAACCCTCATTCATCTGACGCGGCACCAGAGCTCGTTCAGCATGGCGCTGGGCGCAACGTTCCTCTTCGTCGCTTGGCGCCCGGATCGCGCCTACGGGTTGGTTCCGGTAGCCGCAGTCTTTGCGATCGCCCTGGCAGGCGCAACGATCGACCTGGTCAATGGAGCAAGCAGTCTCGAACGCGAGTCCATCCATCTGGTCGAGATTCTCGGTTTGGTGCTGGTGTGGGTGCTCGGTATCAGCGCAGGACCGGGGCGGCGCCGACGTATCCAGCGACCAACCGCCGTAGACGGCGATTCCGGCTGAGCCACACAGGCTGCCGGAATTGCCACGGCATTGGGGCTCGACAAAGTGAAAACCCCTACGAATCTCCGCCGAAGCTTCGACCCCTAGGGGTTTCACCGCCCCCCGCCGGACTGCACCTTGCGGAGCAACCCCTCAGGGGAACGCCGACCCGACATTGCTGTCGGTCCGACCGCTCTCCACTGGTCTTGCCCCGAAGGGCAACCCCGGCTTCGAGCCGTGGCCCCGTGGCGCCGAAGTGAGCCCGAAGACCCTCTCCGGCGACCCCCTTGCGGGGGAGCTCCCCGGGGCCGCCTCCCCGTCCCCTTTCGGTTCCGAGGAGGAGTTCAAGCAACATACGTCCCGACCCCTCAGCCGTCAAGCCGCAGCCGTGTCGAGATTTCGCGTCTCAATTCAAGATTTCGCGACTGGGTTCGGAGGCGGATTGTGAGTCCGATACGCTCCGCCCCCATGCAGCGATCTCTTCTAAATGCCCGATTCATCAGGGCATGGCTCGTAAGCCTCGCCGGAGGGCTCGCCTTCTTCCTGTTCGTCCACTTCCCCGGCTACATGGAAGACCTGGGTGCCTCAGAAGTGGAGATAGGGCTCATCATCGGCTCGACCGCACTCGCCGCCATCTTGATCCGGCCGCGGATTGGGATGGAGATGGATCGTCGCGGTCGGCGACCTGTGCTTCTAGTCGGGGGGGCGCTGAATATCGGCGTCCTGCTTCTCTATCTGACGATCAACTCGCTCGGCCCCTGGGTCTACTTCGTTCGGATCCTCCACGGCTTCGCAGAAGCGATGCTCTTTGCTTCGATCTTTACCTACGCCGCCGACATCTTGCCGGACGACAATCGAACCCAAGGCTTGGCTCTATTCGGAATCTCCGGGATGCTCCCGATCGCTCTTGGCGGCCTCCTCGGCGACTTCGTACTCGAGCGGTGGGACTTCCAGGCGCTGTTCATCACTTCGGTGGTGCTGGCCATTGTCTCGTTTGCGCTCTCCCTGTCTCTCACCGAAGTCGTAGAGCCGGCGGGTCCATCTGGAGGAACTTCGTTCCTCGCCCCGCTGCGCCAATCAAACCTGCTCCCGCTGTGGTGGATAACCGTGGTGTTCTCGCTGGCGCTGGCCGCCTACTTCACCTTCCTTCGTACCTTTGTCGATGAGACGGGGATCGGCACCGTCGGTGGATTCTTCGCGGCGTATTCGGCAACGGCGATAATCCTCCGCATCGCCACTGGGTGGCTGCCTGATCGGATAGGGCCCAAGAAGGTCCTGTACCCGGCGCTGGTCCTCTTTGCCGCCGGCTTTGTCGTCTTGGCGGGCGCCGGTTCGACCAGTGCGGTGCTCCTCGCCGGGGCGTTGTGCGGGGCCGGCCACGGGTACGCCTTTCCGATTCTCTACGCCCTGGCATTTGCCAGAGCCGAACTCAAGAACCGGGGCTCGGCGTCGGCCATCTTCACCGGTCTCTTCGATGTTGGGGCACTGATCGGGGCACCAACCTTTGGATGGCTCATCGCTGCTTTCTCCTATGAAACGATGTTCCTCGTGGCCGCCGGATGGATCCTCCTCGGAGGGCTTGCGTTTGCGGTCTGGGACGGTGATCTCCGTCGGCACACGAAGCCCCTCGTTCGTCAGAGGTAGCACGCCACAAGACAGGCCCGAACTACACACGTGTCACTCGCGTGTCGTATAGTCCGAACCATGGGACTCGAGACACTCTCTCCCAGCCGAGCGGGCGATTTCAAGCATTGCCCCCAACTGTTTAAGTTCCGAGCGATCGACCGACTACCTGAGCCGACGACGGTCTATCAGGCTCGCGGAACAACGGCTCATCTGGCTCTGCAGCGCCTCTTCGACCTGCCGGCCGACGGGCGGAGTCCCGAAGTCCTCTACGACCTCTTCCGTCAAGCGTGGGCGGAGTTGCGCAGCGATGAAGAGTTCGAGGACTTGTTCGCCTCGGTCGAGGAGGAACGAGCCTGGGGCATCGAGAGTCTCGAGCTCCTTGCCAACTACTTCTCGGTTGAAGACCCGACATCGTTTGATCCGATCGATCGTGAACTCGACATGCTCGAGGACCTCGATGGGATCACTATCAGAGGCATCCTGGATCGGATGGAAGAGTCACCGGACGGACGGCTCATCATTACCGACTACAAGACCGGCAAGGCTCCTCCCGAGCAGTACGCCATCCCGGCGTTCTTTGCGCTAAAGATCTATGCGCTCCTGATTCGTCGGCGTACCGGTCGCACCCCCGACGCGATCAAGCTCATGTACCTCAATGGTCCGACTGTCTACGAAATCCCGGTTACCGACGGACAACTCGATGCGATGGACAGGCAACTGCGGGCCCTGTGGTCAGCGATCGATCGGGCCATCGACAAAGATAAGTTTCCCACCCGGGTTGGCAGGTTGTGCGACTGGTGCTCGTTCCAGGAGATCTGCCCGGCGTTTGCCGCAGCGCCAGAACCGGGTCGGATTCTCACGGTCGCCTAGCCGGCCAAGTACGTTGCCGGCGTGAGCGTCAACGAATCGGGCAATTCTCAATCCGTCAAGCCAAGGCTGCGGGGCTGGCTGCATGCGGGGATGTTTCCCGTGGCGGTCGCCGGTGGGATAGTGCTGGTGGCTCTCGCCGGGACCCGCGCCGAGCGAATCGCTGCCGCCATCTTTGCCTTGACCGGCGCTCTCTTGTTCGGCACCAGCGCCCTGTTCCATCGAGGCTCGTGGTCGCCACCTGTTTATCGCCTGCTGAGAAGGATGGATCACTCGAATATCTTCTTGATCATTGCTGGCTCATACACGCCGTTCGCGGTCCTAGCTCTTCCTCCCTCCAAGGCTCGGTTGCTGCTGTGGGTTGTGTGGATAGGAGCAATGGCCGGGGTCGCATTCCGGGTGTTCTGGGTCGGTGCTCCCAGATGGCTGTACACGCCTGTATACGTCGCCCTCGGCTGGGTAGCGGTCTTCTATCTTCCCGACCTTCTTACCGGCGCCGGCTCCGCCGCACTCATCTTGATAGTGGTCGGTGGAGTCCTGTACAGCGTCGGAGCGTTGGTCTACGGCACGAAGCGCCCCAACCCGTACCCCGACTGGTTCGGATTCCATGAAGTGTTCCACGCCCTGACGATCGCTGCCTTCACCGCCCACTACGTGGCGGTTTCGCTCATCGTCTATTCATAGCGCGAGGCATTGACACGCCCATAGGGCGGATCGCTACGGTCCGCTCAACAAGGAGCGGACGGTAGGTGGGCGAACCACGATGGGCAGTAGCGGAGGGCACTGATTTGGCCTTTGACGCCGTCGGAGACGGTCCACCGGTCACTCTTCTCCACGCTGGGATCGCCGATCGAACTATGTGGGAACCGCAGACGGATGCCCTGTCGAACCGCTACCGATGCATCACCTACGACCTGAGGGGCTTCGGGGAGTCGGCCATGGGAACCGTGGAGTTTTCACGACGGGACGACGCAGCGGCGATCTTGGATACGGCGGGTGTCGAGTCGAGCCACCTCGTCGGCTGCTCGATAGGGGCGGGGATGGCCCTCGACTTCGCCATCGAGAGGCCCCAGCGAGTCGATCGGCTGGTTCTGGTGGGGGTGACGCCAGCCGGATTCGACGCTGCCGACCCGATCCTGGATCAACTCATGAACGACGTCGCCGCGGCCGAAAAGAGTGGCGACCATCACGCCGCGGCGAGCATCGAGGTGCGGGCCTGGGTTGATGGGCCCAACCGCCCCGAAGGAAGTGCCCCGAAATGGCTCCGCGAGAAGGCTAGGCAATGGATTCTGCCGACGTACGACGTGCAGGGGTGGGACCTCTCCCGGCCACTCGACCCGGCCGCTATGGAACGCCTCAGCGAGGTTGGAGCCCCCACTCTCGTGATCGTCGGTACGGAGGATGCCGATGTCATCATCGCCGGCTGCGAAGCCACGGCTGCGGGGATTCCAAACGCCGATCTGGTCCGCATCGAGGGAACTGCCCACCTCCCCAACTTGGAAGCAGCTGAGCGGTTCAACCGGGTGTTGCTCGAGTTCCTCGGGGACTAGTCCGCCGCGGCCTGGAGCGCGCGAAGTAGGTCGTCGGGGTCATGGAGGATGCGACAGCCGTCACGAACGACGCTCAGCGTCCCCGAGTCGAGTGGATTTGTTCTTGCCCAGGAGAGTGGAGCAAACCCGAACTCGATTTCGAGGCCGGAGGGCACCCTGACTCGTCGCTCCATCAACACACCCCACTCTGCGGCTCGCATCAGCTCAGTCGGACCCAGGAAGTTGCGCCAGTCGTCAGTCGAGACATACCGGCCTACGTCGGATGTCAGCATCACCAAGTCGAGGTCCGACGTCATCGTCGCCTCATCCCGAGCCCAAGACCCCACGACCGCTACGGCTCGAATGTCAGCGCGGGTTTCAGCCCATGAAGTTACGGTCGACAACAGGTCCAAGACCTCGGCCCGGCGCTGCGGCTCGATGGAGGTATTCGACATGGGCCAATGATGCCAGTGTTGCTCGACGCCAGGGCGATGGCTATCTGCCGTCCTATCCGCCGTGCTCGCAAGCGTCATTCGATGATGACCGCGGCTCGCGGTGAGCGCCGGGGGTCGCTAATAGGCTGGTCCCATCCCGGCTTCGGTCGCGGAATCAAAAGAGGTGAGTGATGCCGATCGACAGCAACGACCCTTGGGTCGAAATCGACGCCTCGGCGTTCAGCCACAACGCACGCGAGGCGTCGCGCTTGGCCGGAAAGCGTCCGTTGATGGCGGTAGTCAAGAACAACGCCTACGGACTCGGAGACGAGATCGTCGGGCCGATCCTGAATAGCTTTCCGGAGGTGGCCGCCATCGCCTGCGTGCGAGCAGCCGAGGCGATCGCGATGCGCCAAGCGGGCGTCACCAAACCGATTCTGGTCATGGCGGAGGTGTCAGAGGACGAGGCAGTGAACCTGATACGGCATCAGGTTTGGCTGTCGGCATGGCTGGATGATGCGCCCGATCGTCTGGCGAGAATCGGGCAACGGGTCGGACACGAAGTGCCCGTGCACCTGTTCATCGATACGGGCATGGGGCGCGAAGGCATGCCTGACTATCGGGCTCTTCCTTGGCTTGAGGCGCTACATCAGAATCCAGCGGTGGAGATCAAGGGCACCTATATGACCTTTGCTCATGAGCCGGGATTCGGGGCTGAGCAGCTGGCGCGCTTTACGGCATTGGTCGCCAGTGCCCAACAATCAGGGATCGAGCTGGGAACTCTGCACGCCGCGCCCTCGTATGAGCTGTTCCAGATGCCATCGGCACACCTTGACATGGTGCGAATCGGGAATGTCCTTTTTGGGAACTATCCAGATGCTCCGGGAACGCGCCAACTAGCCGAGCTGCGCCCGGTCTTTCGGCTGCGCGCCCGAGTCACACGCCTCGAGCAGCTTCGCCCCGGCGATAGTGCCAATTTCAATCGGAGCTACGTGGCGCAACGACCAACGTGGCTAGCACTACTACCCATTGGACATACCGACGGTTATCCGTCGACCGCGGTCGACACCTGTCGGGTACTGATCCGCGATCGCCTCTACCCAGTAGTTGGAACAGTCAGCTGTGCTCACACGATCGTGGAGATCGGAGACGAAAGGAGCATCGAGGTCGGCGACGTAGCGACACTGATCGGTCCCGATGCCACGGCCATCGACCCACAAACGGTTGCAGACAATACGGGTGTGAGGTTCCTGTCCATCATCACCAAGCTCAACTCGCGTTTACCAAGGATCGTCGTCGACCACTAGCAGCGGCCGCGCAAGTTATCTCATCCATCGCTGCGGCATCATCACGGGATGCCGGCCTCGCGGGCCGACCGGCAGGTCGTACAGCAGGTGGTCCCCAAGCCACAGCGAATCGAACCCGGCCCTTTCGGCCGTTTGCGCCATCTCGATCAGCTCGCCGAAGGGCACCTCCCTCTCGACCTCGGGGAGTTGGACACCGATCCGCATCCGGGACAACGCGCCGCTCATTTCACGACGGTAGCCAACCCGGCGATCCGTTGACCGGCAGGGCAGCGCTCCCTCCCCTCCCCCAGCGTTCCAAATTTGCAAATGAGCGCTGCCCCACGAAACGGTCGGTATCGGAGTCAGTCCGTCACAATTGAGCTGGCGAGCTGCGTCATGAATTCTCGAATCTCCTCGAGCTCGCCGAGGTCCTCGATCGCGACGAAGAGCACGATCGGCGGAACCGTGTCAATCACGACCCAGATGTCCCGGCGGCCCGCCAAGTCGCCCGCGATGATTTCCTGCACCACCGTGAACGCGTCGATTCCGCCTTCTGTCGCGTATTCGATGTAATCGACCAGTGCTCGCTGGTCATCGCCGACCCGGAGCCACGCAAAGCTTTGCGGGAAGGCTGCATCGGGATAGGCCTCGACGATGAT
>Ga0255048_10002592_pt1 | contig 11410 bp, 5 predicted proteins | sample JV7_2_2_MG_FD_183619 | JGI IMG/M metagenome (GOLD analysis project Ga0255048, IMG submission 183619) | Seawater microbial communities from Jervis Inlet, British Columbia, Canada - JV7_2_2 | ecosystem: Environmental > Aquatic > Marine > Inlet | place: Canada: British Columbia | collected 2016-10-06
CGCGAAGCGCCGCCCAAAGCTGTATTGCCAGCGCCCAAGCACACGAAGTCTTTATGTGCTTCAAATATGCCGTTCGGGAAGTCACAGCGGCGGTTGGCAAGCGCGGCATTCAACCGTGTTAGCACGTTCGGGTTGCTGGCATCCATTTCATCGAACAGAAACAACCCGCCCCGAGTAAACGCTTTGAAAAAGGGCGTCTCGTGATATGTGCCGCCGCCATCGACAAAACCTTGGAAATGGTGTTCCGCGCTGATTTTACTGGTGAAGTAAAAATTCAAGTCAATGGCCTCGGCGAGCTGTTTGCCAAGTTCAGTTTTGCCCGTGCCAGCTGGCCCGAAACAATAAACGTCCTCACCAGCCGCCAGAATGTTAACCAAGCGCGGGAAGATGTAGTGAGTTGGCGCGGTTATCTTTTTGGTAACAGCGCCGCGAATAACAATCTTCACCTCGGGCAAGCTGTCAGGGATGCGCTCTTCACAAATGCGCTTGGCAATTGCCTCGCAATCCTCCCGTGTGACGCTGTTCAATATAGAGTCAACCAAGTCAGCTTTGCTCACGTTGCCGCCAGCTGGCGCGGTTGGCTTGGTTGGCGCGGTTGGCTTGGTGATAACCGGCGCGGGCTTGGGGTCAGCCTTGGGCGTCTCGCCGCCTACTTTTGGCAGCTGCCAGCCGTCGAGCGGGAAACAGCGTTGCGAGGCAACTTGCCGCGTGTCCGCTATAGTATAGCCGGACAGCTGGCCGTTTGCCCAAGCGGGGAACACCGCCGCCCATTCTGGCGAGCTGATTATCAGCTGGCCGGTTTTGTTGAGCTGTCGTACATACTTGCGAAGCGCCGATTGACTGGCGGATTGAATTTCGCTGTTTGTCATTGTCTTCATTGTTTTGATCCTTCCTGTTTTGTTGTTTTTGTTTGTGGCATTGTTTGAATGCCGTTCGTCTATCTATTCAACAAACAGCTGGCAGTATTTAGGAAAAGCTGGCAAAAGGTTTGCCGGTATGGCGAAACGAATAGACCAAGCTCAATTTGAATTAGCGCAAAAAATGCGGGCAGCTGGCGAAAGCTGGCCAGCAATTGCGAAAGCAACAAAGGCCAGCGAAAGGGCTTTGCGTTATAATGCGGCCCGCAATGGCTGGCAGGCCAAAGGCAGCAAAAAAGCGCAATTGCCAGCTGGCAAAGCAATTGCCAAAAGCGGCAACGCCATTGCCGCAATTGGCGAGCGGTCTATTGTAGAGTTGGCGGAGTTGGTCAAAAATAGGTTGGCAGTAGATATAGAGGCGAGCGTCTCGGCCTTGGCCAGCTGGCAACCGGACAGCCTCGAGCTTGGCCAGCTGGAAAAGCGGGAACGGGTTGCGGACAGCGTCCAAAAGCGAGCGGCGTCGCTGTTTGATATAGGGCAGAGCGAGCAAGCTGTTGTGAATATCGCCGTTTTGTCGCAGCTGCCAGAATCCATAAACACCTAACCCGCAGCAGTTTACGTCGCCAGCTGTCAATTGTTTGTTGTGAACCCTCGACGTGGCAAGCGCGGCGCGGTTGTGTGATAGGCGGGGCCAGCTGGCGGGCTGACTCGGCGGGCAGCTGGCGAGCCGCAGAATCGAACCCCACCCCCCCCCTTTGCGCCCCCCTATTATATATATTACCACCCCACACAATTTTTTGGTCATTTCCCATTTCTGGCAAAACGAACGCACACGGAGTGAAACAGGTTCCCGATGTTCCCGATGTTCCCTCCACCTTCCTTCCCTACGCTTACCTACATACATACTACTGGGTGTGGGGTGTACTCGGGGAGACTATAGTGTACTCGAGGAGACTTTAGTGTACTCGGGGAGACTATTGGGGTGTACTCCGGTGGACTATGTAGGTTGCTGGGCCGTGGATGCCCCTCTAAACAGGTTTTACTTCTCGCCGCCGTGGTGACACCATCTGCACCCGAAATGAGCGGTGAGGCCACACCAGAGGCTATTATGGCCTACTGTACGAAGTGCAACGTGAAGCGGGTGATAGTTGAGCCGGAGCCGGTGGAACTTGGCAACAAGAAGCACGCTGTTCGTGGTGTGTGTGGCGAGTGTGGTTGTAAGCTGTTTAGGATGGGCGGGTCTGATTGTTTGGACAGACCTAAAGGCTACTACGTTGCTCGCGCTAGAGAGCGGCGACTTGAGGCTAGGAAAGCGAAGTTGCTTGACGGGGTTCCTCTAATCCGTGCAGCCTACTGGAGTGATGAACTTGACAAGAAGGAAGGCGTTGCGGAGTGAGCCAGAAACCTTTTTGCCAGAGTTCCGACGGTATAAGCACTACCCTATTGGCCACGACGAGGAGGAGGCAATCAAGCAGGCTGAAGTCTGTTTGGACGCGCTTTCTGATAAGATGATAGAGGTGGGTGATGTGGGTGGAGCCACCATAGTGGGTCACAGCTATGACGTGATACGGCGGATGCGTTTAACGCTTGCTACGATGGGGGCGACTAGGACTACAATGGGTTATAATTAGGGGATTTCCACTCGTCTCCCGAGTTATCGTCATCCTCGTCATCCTCTTCATCCTCATCGTCCTCGGCTTCTATGCCCAGCATTTCCAGAGTTATCTCCATCTTATTCACTTCGAGAGCGCCGATGATGTCTAGGAAGTCCAGATCGGCCTCCTCACGGAAGCGGTCGATAACGGCGGCTATCTCTACGGACAGCTGATCTGCTGCTTCGTTTGCCATTAGTCGGTGAGCGGTTTTCGCAGCCACTTGCGCTTTAGCTGATTGATGTCCCGTATTGGGATGGGGTGGCCAAACTTTCTGGCATTAGTGAGGATGCTTGGAGATGGTGACATTGGGCGATACAGCCCTTGGCGAAGCATAGCAATGTCTGAAGCCGAAACGCCGCCAGTCTTCATTGAGCGGGTGATCTCGCTGTCGGTCAACCCGCCAGCTCTGGCAGCTTTGATCTGCCGGTAGGCGTGCTGAAAGATTTTGTAGCGGGACTCGTTGGCGTCATCGTAGGCGGCGAGCATATCCTCGTTGCTGACGTTACTTGCTCTGCTGCCAGAAACGCTGTTGAACAGGCTGTTCGCGCTTGTGATGCGGCGAGAGGTGTTCTTCGAGCTTTTCATCAGCGACTCTTGGTAGTCTAACGTCCGAACTTTGAAGCCGGTGAACTCTGCTGTCAGCTCGTCCGCGAGCGATGGCTTCTGTCCCGAGCGCAACGTCTCACCAAAGTAAGCTGGAATCCATTTGTTGATTGCGCGATCAACTGTGCCGGGTGTGAAAGCTCTGGCGATGTGTGATATACCGTCTATCACTTTATCTTCAGCCGAAGCCTCGTGGTTGAAAACTTCCGTACCGTAGATCGTCTCGTTGCGTGTAAGGTCGATGGCTGCCTGCGCGATAATCGTTTCAGATGTGAATGGGGCAAGCATCGCTACCGATCTGGAAATGATATTGTCCACTAAACCGCTGGTATCGTCGGCCCCGCTAATCCCGAGCAGCGCCAACGTCTGGTCGGTGGTGGTGGCGTAGGGGTTGTTGAACGAGAGGTTGATGTATTGGATTTGTTTTTCCTCGTCGCGCCAGAAGATGAACTGTCCATCTTTCTCGTAATCGGCCATAAGGCTTCTCACGTTCTCCTCCTCCTCGTCGCTAATGCCGGACAGAGCTTTGAACAACTCTTGCATAACGTAACCCATCCCGATGGTAGCTGCGAGGTGTCCGCCTATCCTTTTGGCGGCATACTTCTTGTGGGCGAGCGTTGGCCCGCTCATCTCTTGTGCAGCGTATTTGACGTTCATCACCTGTGTCCGCACAGCCTCGTAGAAGAAGCTCATAAACGGCCCGACAAACGGCTGCATCCGTAGCTTCTGGATCGCTGGCGGAATCTCCGAGTATGTTGGTATGCCGCCGCGTGTGCGTTCGGCAGCTTCAGCTTCCAGCTCGGCTTCGGATGCGTCTGGACGGATGGGGCGCAAAGCCTCTTTTTCCATCTCAAAATTCATAATCTTACCCAGCTCGTCAGAGGCTCGGTAAATGCGGGCCAACGCTTGAAAGCCTTTCTTCGCCTTCTTCCACGCCAGCAGCGATGCGCCAAGTCCTTTGTCCATCAACTCGGTGGCGTCCACGGCTTCGTCGAGGAACTGTTGCTGATCCTTCATCACCCGCTGCAACTCTGCCGTGGTTACTTCTTCTCCGACCAGCCCGAGGCGGGTCATCTTGTTGAAGTACATCTGCGACTCGCGGTTGTTACCAGCTGCATCAGCGTAGATTGCATTAAACGCTTTTAATGCTTTGCGGTATGCGAACGGGTTGTGGCCGTTAAGCAATGAGAAGTATGGCTGGCCAAACAAGTTTCTGACGTGCGTCATCACACTCATCACCGTCTTCGCTGTCTTCGAGAGGACGTTGGCTTTTGCGAGAAATCTCCACCACCCTTTATCGCTTAAACTGCTTGCACGCTCGAAGCTCTCGAGTATCTCGTTAACATTTGCCGTTGTGTAAAGACCAGAGAGTGGGCTGTACGAGCCACGGGAGGCATCCTCCTCGCCTTCAGCAATCTTTACCCCAGCAACACGGCCTGTGATTTGCTTGTTCGCGCCTGCGGCATTTCTTCCTGCGTCATCACCTTTCTCAAAGAATATCTGCCCCATCCCAATCTTTTTCAGCTCGGTAAGGAAGCGGTGGTTGCCTGCGAAGTTGGCGAGTCGGCTGACGGAGCGGGTGTAGTTCATCAGCGGGTCTTTGTACTCGCCGAGTAGTGCGCGTATCTCTGGCGCAATATCTTTGCGCTTCATAAACAGCGACAAGTCTTTCTCACCAAGCCGCCCGCCATAGATTGTGTCGGCTGCACCCCTCTCGTTGTAGGTGAGAAGCATCTCGTCCACCAAGTTTTTAGCTCGCAGCTGTGCCCTAGCTGGGGCAATCCCGTCAGCTCTAAAGCGTTTCTCCAGAAAGTTGATTGCTTTGTTCTTCACCTCGTCATCAACGGTGTAGTCCGCCTCGTCAAAGATGCGGTAGCTGCGTGCCAGATAAGTGCCGAGGTTGCCTTCAACCTTTGCCTTCAGATCGCCGGTGATCCAGCCTTTGCTAATGAGATGCCGCGACAGGCCGTCGATCTGGTTTCGCATTCTGTCCACCGCATCGCGAACGTCTGGCGTCAGTTCTGCCAGAGATGCAGCGTCACCGTTGAGGGCGCTGTTGATTGTGGCGACATCCTTCTCGGTTGCCTTCCCCAGCTCATTCTTTATCGCCAGCTTGAGGTTGCGGTTCTCGGCACGGACAACCCCCATCACGCTGTTGATGTAGGCGTCCTTGTCGATCTTCGGCTGGAACAGGTTCAGCTGCTTGTCGGCGTTCATAGCCGACGGCATCTTCAATCCGCCAGAGCTGTCGAAGAAACGGAAGACCCGCTTCTTGATGTCAGCCATACCGTCTAATATCTTTGAAGCGAACCCCGCATCTTCCGCGAGGTGCGGGTCAGCTGCGAAGGCTACTAGGCCGGTGGTGGGGTCAAAGCGTTTTTCAAGTGGAATAACTTCACCAGAACTGTCCTTCTCAATAGCCTTTGCGGACTTTGCTTGGTTTGGTTTGAATGTGACATATATGTCATCCATTGGGCCACCATCGTAAGTGTTCTGTATTATGGCCCCGTCGTGTCCTTCACGTTTGGCTCGTGTAAGAAGGTCGAAGTACGATTCCTCTCTGTATGATTTCCCTTCTTGGTCAGAGACAAGTGGGTTCTCTATTTTTAGAAAAGTATCAAGAACTGAAAACCGTGCTGCATAATTGTCATCAACCTCCTCTAGCGCGGCAACCTTCTTTCCAAAGCCTTTTGCCAGCGTTTGCAGCTCCAAGGCTGCGGAGGCATTTGCTTTGACTTTTTCCTTTGCCGCCTCTGGGGTTGTAGTAGCCTTTAGCGCGAAGCGAATCAATTCGTTCGCCGCCGCTTGGCCAGACAGTAAGTCTTCTGCAATATCGTCAACCGCATTGTGAGCTGCGCTCATTGCTGTCTGGAGGTCTGTAACAAACTCTTCTGGGCCTCTCCCCGAAATCGCTTTATGTGTGTAACTATCAGAGTCTATAAGCCCCTCCGAGTAGTGAGAGATAAGCGCCATATCCCAAGATGCTAATTTGTTTTCCAGTGCGCCGTTAAGACCTGTTATTGCATCAACCTTTTCAGCCAACTCAAGCACGTCTTGATATGCACGGTAGTTTATCTCGTCTGCCTCGTCTTTCTTGAGGGTTGCGCGGGCATATGCTTGAGAAGTTTTGCCCTTGCTGAAAAAGTATCCCAGACTTGCCGATGGCGCTCCCGTGTTTGAGCCAAGCCTCTCTGGGTCAAATGAGCCTCCCTCCAACTCCCCGCTACGAAGCCCGTGGCTGGCTCTTATGGTGTAGCCAGACTCCTTCGCATACCTCTCAACAAGAAGCTCTAGGTTGCGGGTTTCGCCGCCTTTAACCAACTTGTTGTAAAGTCTAGCTATTGCTCCCCTCTTTTCGTTCGGATCAGCTGCAAACGCCACACCGGCATCGAAGGCATCGTCCATCTCGGCGTTGCGAACGAACACCGTGTTGCCGATGCTCACCGCTTCTGTCCCCCTAGTGACACGCATCGCGGGGTTGGCGCGGTTGTAAAAGTAGCTGTGACGTTCTGGATCAAACCCGACCTGTGTCCACTCTGCGCCGGTCACGTCTGGGATGACGGTTGTGGAAGCTACTGCGCCTCTGACTCGTGCGAAGGAGGACTTGTTGCCCTTCTTGCCTTCAACCCCTGTGGCTATTCTGATCTTATTTTTGTCTGGCCCCTCGACAAACTCAACCTTGCCAAGCTCTCCGAAGCCGGTTAGGTGAACAAACGAATCGTATCCAAGTACCTCGCCTTTGGCTTTTGGGTGGAAGGTGACAACGTATTCACCCTTCTTCAGAAAGGCTGGTATATCAATCCGAACATCAATTACCTCGCCGTCGATTGCCTGCCCGCTGTCCTGCCTTTTGAAGAATGCTTTTGCCTTCTTCGCTTTGTCCTTTGTTAATGCACTTAAAATTTGTTCACGCGATAACAGCGTCTCCATTGTCGGCTGCGGGTAATCTTTTGCGATAGCCTTAAACTCGTCTATAGCTGCGTTCAGCTCGTTCCAGTCGGCGCGTGTTTGTTTGCTTGCTTGGTATTTGTTCTGTGCCTCGACCAGTCCAGCGACTCGATCCTCCCGAATGTTTGGATCGGCAGCCGAAGCAATCTTGACGGCAGCTATAAAGTGTTGAGGGTTTTGGGCTGACTCAATTAGAACAGCAAACAGCTCGGGATTGGTGTCAGCCGCTTTGCGCAGCTTTGTCACCATCTCGTTCTTAATCTGTGACACTCTGCTTTCAGTTACGCCAAGCTGACTGGCAAACACTCGGTTACTGGTGTTTGAGAGGAACACTTGCACCGCCATCGCTTCTTGCGACGTGAAGCCAATCTCGTCGCTATAAGACATTATGGTCTGGTACATACTCTCACCAGCTGGAGTGAATGTAGCAGGCTCAATCCCCTCGTCTTTCAGCGTGTCTGCCGACGTGAACGTAATGCCCTTGCCACGCCTCTCTGTACCGTACTTCGCTTTCCAAAGATTGTTCGCTTTGCGCTTTGCTATAGTTTTAAGGTAGCTAGTAATGTTGGTAGCACCTTTTGCCCTTAAATCCTCACCGCTCTTTGTTTCAGATCGGTAGACTTTACGCCAAGCGTCATATGTTTCATCGGCAACTGTGGCTCCGTGGTTCTCGCCTCTTGCTTCATTGAGCCACGGATATTCACCTCGCGAAAGGTTGAGAACAATTGTTTGTACTAGCTTGTGGACTTCCTCTTCGTCCGTCGCTTTCTTCCCTATCAGTTTTTTGCGTTCAGCCCTTTCTTCTTTAAGGCGCTGTTTTGCTTCGGCGGTGGTAGCCTCCTTCGACTCAAGCCGGTAGGTTCGTTCTAGGAAAGATTCAACATTCGCAACGTGCGCTTGCAGCGGGCCAGACAGACCCATACGGCTGAACATACGGCTGAAGATGTCCAGCAGTTTGCGTATTGGTTTCCCTCGGTACGACTCCTCTGTGATCGTCTTCGTGTGGCGCTTCTGGATTAGCTGGCGAACAAACTCCTGCGCCATATGGACGCCATCAATGAAATCGTTTCCGTACAGAACTCGTGCAGCTGCCCTCTCGTCAGCTGTCATATTGTTGTAGATGTCGTTGTATTTGCTCTCGATAAACGAGCGCACATCAACTGCCGGACTCAACTGTCCGCTGGTAATGAGGCGGGCGTATTCTGCGCGTAACGCTTGACCATCCAGATTGTGAATCAGCTCCTCCTCGAGCGCCTTCTCTAGCGAGAACTTCTTGTTGCTCGTGCTGGACATCAGCTTCTCGATGTCCACGAGGATCGCGTCCGTCACACCAGAGCGTGCGATACTTGCCACACCGGCCCCTGCGGCCAACTTGGTCAGTTGGATTTCCGACAGATTGAGAAGTGTGCCAAACCGTTTTGAAATCTTTACAAGCGCAGCTTCAACTTGTTTCAGCAGCGCAGGCTCCATCTGTTGGGCAGTTATGGAGGGACGTGCTGCGCTTGCCACACCGCTGACACCGCTCGAGCGATTGACCACCTTAATCTCGGTGTCGCCAATCTTCAGCGTTGTGACTGGCTCCGGCTCTGGTTCGGTCGGCGCTGGTTCGACAGCAACATCCTCGAACGTGCTTTGCATCGAAGCGAGATCAGCCTGTGTGGCAGGAGTGGCCCGCTCTGTTCCAAGCAGATCGGCAATCTGATTGTCAATCTGCACAACTGACTGGACAAAATTATCCTGCTGCTGCGGGTCTTTGACACCGTAGCTGTCGGCTACCAGATTCGCCTTCCTCTCCAGCAGGCGGTTAAGGACGGTGCGGTCGGTGGGGGTTAGGCTTGTTCCTTCCAGCTGTTCCTCTGCCAGCTGGCCGAGTTGCTGCGAGTTTTTGGGGCTGCGAGTGTCTGTCCCGCGCAAAGCAGGCGGAACACCGGCTTCGTCCTCGGCGGCAGTTCTTTCCGTGTCCGCCTCTCGCTCCAAACCTAGACGCATCTCGGTGTCGGACGCGATGCTGTCGGCTGCTATCTTCGCAGAGATCAGTTCGGCCTCGAACTGTGCGCGATCTCTTTCCTCTTTTATTTCAGCTGCTCGGGCTTCCGCCTCGTCTTGAATCTTACGGCTTTCGCCCAGCTCCGAGAAAGGCGTCTTTGCGGATTGCCGGCGTATCTGTTCAGATTTGTTGAGGAACTCACGAATGCCAGCACCCTCTGGGGCATAGCGCAGCTCGTTCACCATCTCCTGCGTGATGTTCAGACCGCTGTACTTTAAGTCTTCAACCGTGATGCCCAGTTTCTCGGCAACAAATTGCTTGTCTTCGTCGCTAATAACTTCCGGCGTTGTGGCCAGCTCGGCTTCAGCTGTGCGCTGTTTAGCCAAGTCCAGCTGGCTCTGGTACAGATCGTCCAGCTTGCCTAGCTCTGTCAGCTTTCTGGTAAATTCTTTGTAACGCTTAATCCGTGCCTGCGTTTTCTTTGGTACAGCTTTGAGCGCCATCTCCCGAGCCGCATCGCGGGCTTGTTCTTCAGACTCAAAAGCGCCAACCACCTCGCCTTTGCGAAGAACAGCCCACTCTTCAAATTCTGGGTGCTTCTCAATCTCAAACTGCGACAACTCATTGTACGCCTCCTGCTCCTCAATAAAGCGATCCACCGTTGCTTGGTCGGCGTGCCGCAGGCCGGACGGAACTGTCGTGTCCTCTGGCCCAACGGAATCCTCGTAGCGATTCCACCAGAGGGGGAGTGTACCTTTTTCCTGCGCTTCTTTGACAATCTTCTCTCGTGCGCTCTCGGGGAATACGGGCTTGGTTTCGCCCTCGTCTGGGAGTCCGTCTACTCTTACTGGCTCCAAGGTTCCAACACCCTCTTCTCCGTCTGGCAACACCAGAGAGGCTGCATCTCTTGCGTCCAGCTTTTCAGCTGTAGCTGGAGCGACAGATCGTATCGTCTCTCGACGTGCAGCTTCGCGTGCGGCAGCTGTCACGTCATCGTGCGTGTCCAGCTTTTGAACCATACCCATACCACCGCCCAAGCCAGCCCCAACAACCCAAGACTTCCACGCTTCCTGACCCGCCTGTTCAAGTGTCACGGTCGGGTCGAAGGAGTTTCTCGCAATAAAGTATTCGCCAATAAAGTTGGCCGGAGCTTCCTCAATCGTTCCCTCTATGAGCGCACCTTTTGTGGCCGCTTTGAGTTTTAGGCCGAGCTTGCCGGAGAGTGTCTTGACGCCATCACGGAATCCAGCTGAACGCACCGATGTGCGAAGCGCCTCGATATTGGTGGCCCCTGTTTTTTTGGCCAGCATCCCGCCAGCCTTTGTCAGCAGCATATCAACTGATGCCTGACCTAAAGCCGGAATCATTGCCGACTGCGCAGACTCCTCGGTGGACAGCCCTTGCTCTTCATAGGCGCTTCTTGCCCGATGATAGGTTGCTCCAAACGACTGAAGGCCGACTGTTGGGATAGCTGCGCCAACCCCAAGCGGGCCGGTGGCAACAATCGGAAGCAAGCTGGCTGCACCAGAACCGAACGCCACGCCCCAGCTTTCTGGGTCAGCGCCACGGTCGAACTTGGCACTTGTCAAGTCGGCGGCGATCTCGCCAGTTTCCAGAACAGCTGATCCCATCTTCGCTGACTGGTCTGCCAGACCAGCCAAGATGTCCGCTGTGCCGTCGCGCATCGACTTGGCTGTTTCTGGGGCAAACAGCTTCATCCCCAGCTGTAACGGGGATAAATCTGACAGCGACACATCGCCAACTATCGGCCTGTGGTATGCCTCACCAGCGCCGTACATAAACGTGCCGATGTTGTAGATGCCACTTACAAAACCCTTGCCAAAGTTTTCACCAAAACCAGCTTCGCTCTCTGGTTCAGCTGGTAGGAGAGTGGGCGGTGGAGGCTGTTCGGAGAGTTGTAGCTCCCACGGTTTGGCAGAAGGGGTGGTACTTGACGCGGTGGCTCCGCCCGATTGTTTCAGTTCCCACGGTTTTGGCATCAGTTAAGTCTTTTCCAGTTGGCCTGTGTCTCGTATCCACCACCCATATAAATCCAGACCACGCCGTCCACCACTTGCTGTATGCCGGGGTAGATCGCTTTCTGAACAACTTCTCCATTGGCTTGAGGAACATCCACAAGAGCCTCTGGAGGGTAAAGGCGGCGCAGCTCCGCTGTTGCCTCCTCCTCGGTAAGTCCGCTTGTTGACTCGTCCATTAGATCAACCTTCTTTTTACGCATCTCAACCTCGAGCCTTTTATATGCCGTCAAAGCATCGTTTGCGGTTTTGTAGCTTGCCGCTCTCTTCTCTATTTCGGGGTCAGCTTTGTAAAGTGTGGTCGTGCCGAACTTGCTCCTTGTT
>Ga0255048_10002593_pt1 | contig 11409 bp, 14 predicted proteins | sample JV7_2_2_MG_FD_183619 | JGI IMG/M metagenome (GOLD analysis project Ga0255048, IMG submission 183619) | Seawater microbial communities from Jervis Inlet, British Columbia, Canada - JV7_2_2 | ecosystem: Environmental > Aquatic > Marine > Inlet | place: Canada: British Columbia | collected 2016-10-06
GAGTGCGATAGTAGCGGAACCGCCACTTGTGTTGTCTGTAATACCTTCGATTGACACATTACATATTACTGCGTTATCAGGAATCATGACTGGGGCACCGAGGGGGTCGTTTAGTGGAATTGAAGATGCTGCTCCACCCAATACTGAAAAGTCATAAACTGCCTTAAGATATTTCTTTTGCGCTGCTCCAGTTTGGTCGTTTGTTATTGCATCGAGGGCAATATCTCCTGATGCTACGGCCAAAGCCTCAATCTTTGCAGTGGTCACTGCGTCATCCGTTAGATACTTTGTATCGACAAACTTTCTAAACTTTCTGTTAATTGGCATAATAATCACCTGTAATACTGACAGGGATGAGGTGATACTTAAGGATTATCGTGCTGTACTCCAGCGAATAAAGAGCCTATAAGACCATGCTCCATATCTATGATGTGTGCGGCTAAACCGGGGTTGCTCATGGTATAACCACTGCGGTAATGATAGCGGTCATGACCAGCGAGGCTGGGTAATTGTATGATAGTAACGCCATCACGCTCGGTGAGAGTCTGATGATGAAGGTGTCCGTGGAACCATAGGTGATGCTCATGCTTACCCCAGTCTTCACGGGCTTCAGTAGCCATGATTGGGCCAAGTTTGGTGGGGCCGAGTTTATCGCCGTGGGTAAATCCGAGCAGGGTGGTGCCGTAGGTCAGGTATTGTCGGGTTTTGGGCGACACCATAACTGTTACATCGTCATCATCCTTGTAATAGGCTGATAGATACATCATGAGAGCAAAGGCACTATGTCGGTCATGGTTCCCCGGCATGAATGTAATGCGTATGGGAGCCACCTGTCTGAGAAAGTCAATGTGCTGTCGAGCGAGGTCGCAGCCGGTCATGAGGATTTCAGCAGGGGAACAAGCCATGTCCTGTGGGGTGCCGTGGGTAGTAGTCCCGTTATCAGTGTCCACGTGGAACCAGTCGGAACCAGTAGCAAGAATTATTTCATCGGGGCGACCGGGCAAACGGGATATGAGTTCGTTGGTCTTCTCAAAGAGTCTTTGCTCGGCTGTCTCAAGGTCATAACCGTCGCCTACTTCATCAACCCAACCATGCTTACCCCAATGGAAGTCAGTAGGGGATATAATCACTGCGTAGGGTCTTTCTGAGCGTTCCATCTCTATGCTGGGAACCGGAGGTTTGTCAGTGGGGATAAGAGCCTTGAACTCTTCCAACCATGTCATGCGTAGGGTTCGATAGGCTTCAGCATCCTTTTTCTGTTGTATGGCTTCCTGCTTGTGTATATCATCGAGAATCTCGTTGCGACGGGATTGTGCAAGTAATTCTTTGAGGGTTTCAGGATGCTCAGACAGTATTTGCTCATCGGTGAATGGGTCACTTGCGTGCGCCCAACCGTGGATGGTACGGTAACTGTTCATCCAACGGGCAGGGAAGTTGTATTTTTCTGCGAGTTGTCGGACAGTCAGGCTGGAGCCGGAGGCATCGGAGTAGTCTTTGAGCATGGCCCTGTGAGTTTCGCCGGGGACAGCGATAATACCACGAACCTTTGGTAATTGGGTCAGGTAGGTATCGGTCGCCTTGTCATAATGGTACAGACGGTCCAGTAACCATTCGGAGGTGAGAATGGGTAGCGGCTGCGGTTTGGCTCGCACTGGCATATGGTCAGGACAGTCGGCTTGTTCCCACCGGAGAATTCCCATCTCCCAACCTTTGACCGAGCGGGTCGGGTCTATTTCATGTAGGTATCGAGCAAAATCCATGCGGGTCTTTGGTCGGTTCGGAGCGTGTTTTGCTATCAGGTCCCAGTCCATCATCATTCAATTGCAGATAATCGGCTACTTATCAATCTTTTGAAAAAAAAATTACAAAAATTGTGTGGGAGGGTAGGCGGTGCCACCTATGAAGGAAGATGTAGTTTTTGGATGCCAAAAAGTCACACTACTATTAGGAAGAGGCCAGTCAACCAACGTGACAAAAAGTCACCCATGTCTCATGGTGGCTTGCCGGTATCAGGGGAAAGGGACCACATCTTGACCACCTCAAACGTCCCTGCTGTCTACTGAAACCACTGTATAGCATGACTCAAAGGTGTCTGTCCATGTCCTGCATTCACAGGTCCAATGCACCACCACACCTCGGCTGTCTACCCTGATTTCACAACAGGTTGCCATGTCTCCACAGCCACCTTCGACGTTGCACTTACGGGGTGTTACTCTTACCACATTCGGTCCTTTCCATTCACTCATTCTCTCACCTCCTTTATGCTCTCTTGATTCCACCACGGCACTTGACAGTCCGCCTTCTCTACTGCATACCAATGCCAACCACAGCAGCACTCTTCCCATTCAATAATGAGTATGACTTGACAGTCCTCGCATTGAATATAATGCTCATCAATGCGCTCATCATAATCAAGGTATTCATGTTCACAACTCATTCAAACACCCCCACCCATGCGCTTCATTGAGTCCCTCTGTATCAACCACTGTGCATAGATGCCGGCTGGGTTGTATGACTGCCCATCAGGGGTCATAACGGTGATGTTCTTGTATAGGGTGTAGGTCATGCACTTAGGGCAGCATGGCACGCCTGTTCTGTACTGTACTGCCTCCCCGTCGCAGGTATAACCTACTACAAGGTAAGGTGTCAATTCAGTGCAGCCATTGAGGCCGCACATCTTCAGTATGGGGGTTATTGGGGTTCGGTCCATGATTACCGGACCACCCCCCAGTATATATCAATAACCCACTGAATCGCCCTTTTTGGGCTGTTTTGGTGTGTGTTCTATGCTGCCGGTGACCTGATAGTGGTGTAATAACTACACCACCAGCAATAGTATAACCATTAGGAAGTAACATCCCTTCCTCTATATGAGAGAGAGAATCAAGAGAGAGAAAAAAAAAGGTGGGGGACACCGGCTTTGATACCGGCTCCCCCTGAATCCTTATCCCTATTCATCGCTCACCTTCACTTTTCGATTCTTGTCCGTTCTCAATGTGTCCTACTCAAAGGGCTTCGTGGTAGTACCAGTACCGGACCAACTTCTTCATCGCTTCAGGGTCCGACAGTACCATTGTAACCGCCTCTATGTTGTCAAGGTCAAGGACACCACAAACGGCACCTTGTCCACACTGGTTCAACGCATCAAGCAATTTGATGACCGCCCTACCACTTCCGGTAGTGGGGTCGTCAACTCTTGACGCCACTCTTTCAATCGCTTCATCTATCTTCATCATTGTTCTCACTTTCCATTTGCCGCCTTCGGCGTTTAGCCGATACCCGTTCTGAATATATACCCACCGGCCTAAATCGCCGTTTTTCGGCTGTTTTGGTTTTCATAGGGCGTTACCGTTGCATTTTTTCGGCTACGTTTTCGGCCCGAATCGGAGCGGACCTTTTCATTTTGTAACATTTTCACCAGTAGCCCAATTCAGTATCTATACTATTAGGAAGTAACACTCCTTCCTGTGTAAGAGAGAGAAAAAAAATCAAGAGAGAAAACTCTCGGTGCGTAACCCAAGAAGGAGCCGACCCAATCGGGCCGGCCCCAAAGGGTGGACCCCCAAAGGGGTCCGTTGTCATCTTGGCCCTTCTAAGATAGCCTCCATTCATACACATTGGTTCGGTCAAGGGTTCCGTGGTTGTATAGCCCATGCTTGATGGGAATACGTGCATTCATTGGGTCACGCTTGTATGCTTGGGGCATTCCGGTGACCTTTACCCTCATAGGTGTGCCATCAGCATTCTTGAAGGTCTTATGCTCAAGAATCATCCCATGCTTCAAGTGTGGGATGTGCTTCATTCCGAGGGATGCGCCTATCTTGTATTCATCGGCCCTGTATGAATATTCATACAGGGAGTAGGTCCCCACCCATTCTTCAACGGTTCCATTCGCTTCAATATACCACGTGAAGTTTTTCTGAAACACCCTGAAGCCAAGTGCATATTCATCCGACACTTGATTTATTCGGGTTCGGGTGGTATGTGTTCTATATCCGCCCGTCTTCAACGTGATGCGACCAAATCGGTCAACTTTCACTATGTCGGTTCCATGTAGGGTTACAACGAACCCTCCGTCACCATCATGTGTCACCACTGTGTTTTTCTTTCTTTTTCCATCGTGCTTGAAGGCCACAAGGACCCACAAGACAACACTCATCATCATTATGCTCATCATTTTCTCACTTCCATTTTTCGCCTCTCGGCTCATCCCTCCGACAGTATGGTCACCTATAAGGCCATCGTTCAAGCAATCAGCCCACATTGGTCTATACTATTAGGAAGTAACACTCCTTCCTGTATAGAGAAAGAGAAAAACGAAAGAGAAAAAACTCAAGCCGTAACCTAAAGGGCGGGGCCGACCCGAAGGCCGACCCCATGATATTCGGGCGTAGCAATACCCGTACCGAACCTATGACCTATTGACTCATTCAAGTGCGGTATTCACAAATGGCCCACTCTTGAAATGCGGCCCACTCATCAGCGGAAACGTCCCATGTATCATCGCCGCCCCATGAGGCATCGACTAAGTCACCATTGGACTCATAGACTGCCCATACCTCATCACCGTCAACTAATCCATAGTCAGGCTTTCCATCCGAAGGCACCCTACCAATACGTCCACAGGGCCATAGACCACTATTGGACCATGCTTTCTGTACTGCCCATGAAGCCTTGAAATTGGTATCTTCCTTTGTCCACTCAGGATGTGCTTCAATCACTTCATCCATACCCCATACTGCTATCTCAGTCTTAATGTCAGCCTCTTCATCCGTTAAGTTCTGATATATTCGGGTGTCACGTGAATACCAATACTCCATTTTTTGGCGTACTAATTTCAGTCTCAGCCATACTTCTTTTGCTCTTTCTGTTATTACTTCCACAGTACACTCGCACCACGGCCACGCACAGTTGGGCGTATGCCGAACCACAAGGGCCAGTATTGCAATCATCATTATTATCTCTATCATTTTTCTCATTCTCCTTCGCCGTTCTCGGCAGTCCTCCGACAAGGTGGTCACCTATAATACCTACGTTCTATCATCCAGCCCACATTGGTCTATACTATTAGGAAGTAACATACCTTCCTCTATAAAAGAGAGAAAAAATAAGAGAGAGAAACTCTCAAGCCGTAACCTGAAAATGGGCCGGCCCCCGATGGACCGACCCCCGACAGGGGGACCCCCGAAGGGGTCCGTTGTCATGTTGGGATATTCAACCAACACCTCCATCATCCCATTCGACAATCTTCTTCTCTCGGAAGTCGAACCATATCAAGTAGTGTGCTTCTTCCCCTATTGTCTCATTGTAATGACTCACCACATTTTGAATCAACTCTTGATTCAAGTGAGCCAAGTTACGGGCATCACCCATTACATCAACAAGGCACCTTTGAGCGTAGCCATATGAGCAGCCATACTCAAGGGATAGCATCGTCGTAAATGCGTTGATTGCTATACTCCTAAACCGCACATATGATAGGGTCGTGGCGGCTTGGGCCACTTGTCTCAAGTATCGCTTGTAGTGGTCTTCACCATAGTTACCCCCAAGCATATCATTGAAGCGGTCAATGCTCCAATGGTCGGCTTGAAATACCAATTGTTGATATTTACCGGCCCCAACGGGACCGAGTAAATCAACAGTTATGTTGTCAAAGTCTCTTCTCATTTTCTCAATGATGCTCATGTCGGTGTATCGCTTTACAGTCCACACACCCCACAGCATCAAGGTCATCATCATCATCATCTCAATCATTGTTTCCATTTTCTCACTTCCATTTGCCATCTCCGGCAGTCCTCCGAGCAGGGGTCACACCTTAAAGGCACCGCTCAAGCAATCAGCCCAGTTACTCACGCCTATACTATTAGGAAGTTACCTTCCTATATAGAGAGAGAGAAAAAAGAAAGAAAGAGAGAGAAAAAAGTATCATTTTCTTACCAGCAGTGTAGAATCCACACCACCTCATTTTGTCGAGCCGGAGGCCCCGAAGGGGAGCAGTTAGTCGCTTGCTCAGGCCGTGGTTCCACCTTCAGGTCATTAGCCATCAGGTCATCAGGGTAGCGTATCATCCCCGCTTATTGCTGTATCAAGTATTGAGCGATGTGCCTACTCAGAAGACAGCCGGATTAACCGGCTCATACAGGTTTGCTATTGCCGCCAATTCACTGATGTTCAAGCGTTTGTGTCGGCGAGTCGCTCCTACTACTGCTATGGTTTCAGCGTCATATTGTTGCTTCAACCATTGTCTCGCCACAGGTCCGCTATGGTTGCTACCATGTGCGGTCCATGTCTCCCTCATGAAAGCCTCTCTTTCCATGTGAGTGAAGTTGCCTTCATCGTCGTGCATCATGACATTCCTTTCGTCTTCCACATCGGGTCCACGTCGGTCTATCTGAAGCATAGGTGTGTTGGTTTGTGGGCAGGGGTCGCTACTGCTGACTCCATGTGCCATACAAGTGTTGCATTCAACATAGTTGCTGATGTGGGCGTAAACCCACTGTGAGGCTTGCTCTAATGCCTTACGTGCTTCCGCAAATTGACTGCCATGTCGGTACACAAATGCCTTGCCAGCGAGTAATTGCTGGTCAAGGCGGAACATCCGGTCTGTTCTTCCGACCAGTTCCCCAAAGGACTTGTATTGACGGTAAAGCGATTGGATTTGCTTTTCCTGTGCCTTACTTGGTTTTGTTCGCTGCCCGTCAATTCCTGCCATCGCTGATTGTAGTGCGACAGTTGCAGTTGTCAGTTGGCGGCGGGCGTCAATGAACGCTTGTGCGTTCAGGTCCTTCACCTTGCTCACGCTTGCCATCAAGACCAGTGGGCCTAAGCCCATGAGGGTCCCGATGATAGCAAGCAGTATCATGCTCATCTTCATCATTCCATTCTTCATTCTTTGTTCCTCCTTTTTTTTGAATAACGTCGGGAGTTTCCAATATCCAAACGATTGCCTCTTCACGTCGCTGTTTATTCAGCGTAAGGTGGTGCGTTCTTCTGACCTGTCAGATGGCGATGCTGTGCCAGCCCTTTTTCCCCCCGCCACTAACGACCACATATCCGAATTGGGGAGCGGATATGCAACCAACTTTTTCTGACCCGTTTTGCTCCGAGTTAAACCACCCGACCCCGTACTTGCATATAATAACTACTACGTGGCATTCTCCCTTGATTCTGACTGGATTTTGGGATGCTGTGACAGTCGTGCTGCTGCGGCGCATTAGCGGTGTATATCTGAGAGAGAAAAAAGAGAGAGAATCTGTCCCCGTCTATACTATTAGGAAGACTAATGCGCCGCCCCCGAAAGAGAGAAAAAAAAGAGAGAAAAACATTTTCCTAATCAGTTAATAATTAACTTCTCAAACCACTGAAAAAAACCTGTTATCCGTCGGCTACATGACACCGGCGGCCCTCCGCCGCATCAATATCACCTATATAACAATGACCCACTCCTGCTTCGGAAACACTTATGGTGACGGGTGACATCCCCGTATTACCAATCTAGCCCTGAACACTCGGATGCGGATTGGCCCCTGAAGCGGGAGTCGGAACCACCGGCCCCGATGGAGTCCCAACGGACATCCAATACACTGTGTAGACGTGAATACGGACCACGACATGAGATGCAGCATCAGACTTGAATGCGGCTGTCGGAGTAGCGGTGGAGGATGAATGATGAAGGGGTTGCTCCGATGAAGGGCCGGCATCTATTCGGCCCCATCTTCACGATGGTCAAACGTCGTGGGGATGAAGGCTCATTTGAGCAATTTCAATTTCACATTCCTATTCCAAAAGTCGTGACAAGAATGCGACTTTCACTTGGGGACCATGTAGTGGTCTTCAACACAGTCCAATGGACACAAGGAGGATATGCAAACGATGAAGAATGCAGCAATAATGAGCCTGACAACAATGAATGACACTGTGACCTACGTGATGGTTGCGATGGGAATGGTGGTGCTTGCACTACTATACCTACGTGGCCCACCGACAGTAGGCGTGGAGTTAGAAGTAATCCGCAAGGACCGCTTCAGCCCCATGAGTGTGCTTGCCAAGTACATCGGTAAGATGACCGGACGTAGCGAAACTGAGTTTATGGGTTATACCCATGACCACGTTGACAACTTGAAGTTAGTCAGCGACGGTTCCCTCAGTGGCGGCGGAGTAGAAGTGGTTTCACCCGTGATGCCAGTCGATGACCGTGGCCTTATCCGTAAGTTATGCGATGCCCTACGGGGTATCGTGACAACGGATGGCACGTGCGGAATACATTGGCACAATGCAGTTGTGCCACGCAATCAACATGAGACGGGGTGCGGTCCACAATGGGCACGTGAAGACCCAAATTGGTCAACACTCAACGGGTGGCTCGGCAGAATATTAGTCGGCTACCACCACTTTGAACCCGCAATTGCGACGCTTCTTTCACCATCAAGGAGGGGCAATCAAGGTGTGTGCGGAGGCGACTCTGTGGCTCGCCTAATCAGCAATATGGAATACCGATTATCACACATGATTGATGAACCGTACTCATGGAGTCATATGCACAAATTACCGATGGCATACCGAGTCTATGACGTTCTATGCAACCACGATGACAGATATTACAACATCAATTTAGCATCGGTTCACAAGTATGGCACAGTAGAATTCAGACAGCATCAAGGTAGCATCAACCCAATGCACATTAACGCATGGGGCGACCTAATGGTAGCACTGACAACCGCTTGTCGAATGCCTTGGAATAACAACGGCAACCGTGACCCAACCAAATATCCCCAAACACTTGAGGGAATGATGGTATGGCTCGGAATAAGACCCGACAGCGACATGGCAATTACACTGAAGCGTAGGCGAAGCCGGTTCAACGGCACGCTAACCGCTGATGAAGTGTGTAGCGAGTGTGGCCGCCGAGACTGTGATAGGGATAAGTATTGCCCGACCACTGCCGGACAGCCCACAAACAACGCTGAGTACATGGCCCACGTGGCTGACCATGAAGAGTCGGAGTCAGTATCAAACGCCGACGTTTGTGGCTACTGTGAAGAGGACGAATACCACTGCGAATGTGGGTCCGTTTCAATCATCGGAATGTGGATGGCCATGCTGGCACCCTTCGTACTAATCGTCGGGTGTGGCATCGGAGCCTATCACGCCGTTGGACGCACCTTTGGGATGAAGAAGAATCTCAAGGGGCTTCAGCGACTATTCCGTGGCCTGACATCACGTGGCAAGGCAGCGAGCGGCTTCGGCCTTCGCACCTTAAGCGGAGTCAACCCGAACACAGGCAAACCAATTGGTCGAAGCCCACTGTGGGTCTTGAAGGATAACGTGTCGGCACAAATCTTAGCCGCTCGCCTTAAGGACCTACTTGACAGTGAGACTCAATTGGTCCTACTACACACAAGGTTGCCAACTGATGGTGCCAATACCATGCGGAATGCCCACCCACATCGGGACCCGCAAGGAGTAGGTATCACATTGGTCCACAACGGTATGGTCAGTCAACATGAGAAGGTGTTCAAGGCATTGGGCGTAAAGCCTGAGACAGAATGCGACAGTGAAGCAATAGCAGCGTGTCTCGCTGATGGCGGCATTGAGTCCGTCGTGAAGCACTGCTACGGCAGCATGGCACTACTATGGCACGTCGAAGGGCACACTGAAGATGGAGTCCTCAACGCATGGCGCAACGATAGCAACCCACTTCACTTTTGCAGGTTGGATAATAGCAAGGGGCCAGTAGTATTCGGCTCCACTGAAGACCACCTGAAGAAGGCGTTCAAGAAGCGATGTCAGACGATACACTCATGCAAGGTTGGCCGCCATTACAAGGTCTACCCTGACGGGGTAATTACCCACACTGACATCGCCGGAAGCGATACCACCTACTACACCTTCACCTACACCCGTAATATCCACGGTGGCAGTGGCGGCTACATGGGCGGCATCGACGGTCGATGGGACGATGACTATGATGACTTTGGGCTTGTGGATTATTACCGCAAGCGTGAGTCAAAGGATGAAGAACACACCTATGACGAATCCAACCATCAAGGGGTCCGCCCCGATGGCACATCATATGACTTGCCGGTGAACGTGGACCCAATCATGGACCAACTTGACATGATTGACCTTAAGGCCGGTAATTGGGACCCTGAGAACAGGAAGGCCGCCAACCTATACGGCGACTCATACCAATGGGTCTGAGACTGTCTGAATACCCACAGTGAACAACGTTGTCAGGCTTGACAATGCAAACCATTAGCAGCCCCGACCTTGAAGGCACCCCGACAAGGGTGACCGGCTTCAGCCTACCACCACGGCGAAGCAACCCAAGCCCACCTAAAGCGTGGCAGTGAAGGACACACATCAAACCGGAGTCAACAATCCACACTGTTGAGGATTGGTCCACCTTACGGACCTTTTCACATTCCCGCCACATTTGATGTGGCATTCCGAGTCCCCACGGGGGGACATGAGATGATATGATGAGCGAGCGATATGTATGCAGAGGCGGAGACGCCGGTAGCGACATCGTGCAAATGAACAACGGCACAAGGACCCAACACAAGTGGACCCCTTGCACAGCCACCACCGGATTGATTGAGTATCGAATCAAGCCGTATTGGTGGGCTGATTGGGATGGTGTATTCACCTACCCCAAGTATTACTGCCCGAAGCATGACCCACAGATGAATGACCCGAACAGCGATGAGACAACCCACCAGTACGGACCTACCTGAGCAGCCAAGCATGAGCGAGTTATCCCCCTGATATGAAGCCGGCACTACGTCGGCGGCTACGGCCAGCAAAGCAGACCCAACTGTGTAAATGGGCGGCGTGGCGGCGTCGGCATAAATCCGCCATCCTATTCACATTGGGGGAGTCATCCTCCGGCACCCTCAGAGGGGCGGCGTCGGCTGTCAGGGTCGGCGTCGTCCACCTGATTTTTTCCGCAATTTTTTTTGGCCATTAGTGGACAGATTAGATTCAAAGAGAGAGAGAAAAAAAAGAGAGAGAGAAAAAAAATATAAAAGAGAGAGAAAGAAAAAAGAAAGAGAGAAAGAGAGAAAAAAGATTCAAAAAATCTTTCCTTCCTAATATATTAGGAAGACGTAGTCTTGCGAAAGAAAAAGAGAGAAAAAGATTACAATTTATCATGCGAGGGTTTATAGGTAGCCGTTGGCATATTCCTAATTAGGAAGACGTAGTCACCGCACGCATAGAGAGAGAAACAATTGCTGGGGGGTCAGGTTTATAAGGGTCGAGTGGCATGGAGATGGGGGATTGGTCGGTTTTGGTTCGGACTTGAACCGGCACACCTGATTTACTATGCACACTAAGTATCTTTTACTACACCTGATGTAAATAATGCACTGGTGGTCATAAAAAAACCCTCTTAATCTGTAAGAGGGG
>Ga0255048_10002594_pt1 | contig 11408 bp, 8 predicted proteins | sample JV7_2_2_MG_FD_183619 | JGI IMG/M metagenome (GOLD analysis project Ga0255048, IMG submission 183619) | Seawater microbial communities from Jervis Inlet, British Columbia, Canada - JV7_2_2 | ecosystem: Environmental > Aquatic > Marine > Inlet | place: Canada: British Columbia | collected 2016-10-06
TCCGGTTGTCTGTACCACCAAGAGATACGCTGACAGTACCTGCTCCGGTAAATTGCACCTGCTCTGTTGTATCTACATTTGTAGTGGTAGCACCATCGCCCTTTAATACCCAGTTTTGATAGTTATCCTTCCCGTCAATGTTTGATTGTAGAACACCTGACATATCATAAACGGCATTTGGGGTAATTGCCTTATTTACGGTTCCGTCAGTAGCGGAATCCTGTAGTTGAACGACCCCTACCTGTGATGTGCTTGCTGTGTCAGCATCTATTGTGACTGAACTTCCAAGGGATATAGCTCCACCGTTTGACAGGCCGGTTCCAGCCGTAACCGTTACCGCAGAGTTGGCTAGGTCAGCATTGACTATGGTGCCATCCACGATCATTGTGGTGTCGATGCCAGTAATGTCTACCGAGACAGAAGATCCCAGCGCAACAGACCCACCGTTGCCAAGCCCTGTTCCGGGGCTAACCGTTACAGAGGAGTTAGCTAGTTTAGCATTTGTTACGCCCCCATCTTTAACTCGCAGTGTGTCGGAATTAGTTTCAATTGTAGAATCGTCAACATTGACATTCAATGAAACAGAACTGCCAAGAGATGCAGATCCACCCCCGCCTAGCCCGTCTCCAGCCGTAACTGTAACAGCAGAGTTGGCCAAGTCAGCGTTTGCAATAGAGCCATCAACGATCATTGTGCCGTCAATACCAGTAATGTCTACCGAGACAGAAGATCCCAGCGCAACAGACCCACCGTTGCCAAGCCCTGTTCCTGCTGTTACTGTAACACTGCTATTTGATAGTTTGCTATTGGCGATTGATCCGGCAAGCATGTCATTAGTAACGCCACCAGAAGTAATGTCTAGAGCAACGGAGCCCCCAAGATTTGCGCTTCCGCCATTTGATAGCCCGCTTCCAGCACTAACCGTATAGCCAGAGGCGTCAACCGTTACATTTCCATTCGCTCCACCGTCTGTAAGCTGTAAGCCTGTTCCAACGACCAAGACCCTTTCGTCTGACAAACTTCCGTTAGTTGCTAAGGTTACGTATTGGGCATCTGTGGGGGCACCGCCTCCCGCCGAAGATCCGCTGACTGTAACGGTCCTGTTGTCTGTACCACCAAGAGATACGCTGACAGTACCTGCTCCGGTAAATTGCACCTGCTCAGTGGTATCAATATTCGTTGTTGTGGCAGAATCCCCTCTTAGAACCCAGTTTTGATAGTTGTCTTTACCATCTATATTTGTCTGAAGATCTCCAGAAACATCATATACAGCATTAGGAGTAATAGCCCTGTCTGTTGTTCCGTCAGTAGCGGAATCCTGTAGTCTTATAATGCCTGTTTGTGAAGTGCTTGCTGTATTAGCATCAATCGTAACAGACCCGCCAAGAGAGACAGATCCTCCGTTTGAAAGACCAGTCCCTGCCGTTACGGTTAGAGAGCTGTTTGCTAACTTCGCATTAGAAACGCCACCATCTTTAATTCTAACGATATCAGAATTTACTTCTAGGGTAGAATTATCGGTCTGAACATTGAATGTTTTGGAAGGGTCTTCATTCAGTCCGCTGCCAGCAGTATAGGTGTTTATAGCATCTGAACCGCTTACAGTGACAGTATTAGAGCCGGTACTGTAGCTTACAGTGGTATTGCCTGCTCCAGTAAACTTAACTTGAACGCCGGAGGTTATATTTTCAGAATTACTTCCGTCTGTTATTTGCCAGTACTGATAGTTGTCGGCGGCTGTGGTTTGTGTCGTACTATCGGAAAATACAATGCCGGTGGCGTCAAGACTTATGCCTGTAACATTTACAACATTGTTCTCATCGCCAAAAACAGCTTTATCAGCGGGATAAGTGACAAAGACAGAGGCAGATCCAGAAAGGTCTATTTTATTATTGCTATTACTACTTCCAAAAATAGTGTCTCTAGTAAGAGTGCTACCACTATAGGTTCCTAAACCAACCTCCCAGCTATAGCTATCTTCTATTGCATAATAAGTTTTTGAATCATTTGGCAGGGTAGAGAAGTCCTGAAAGCCACTAACAGAAGAACCGAAGGTGATGGTTCCTGATCCGGTAGTAGCGGTTTTTTGCCTAACTCGATCTTTGATTCTTACCATTGTAAACCTACTTGAATGTTACGTCTATATCCCCCGTGGGGAATGTGAGTGTGTCATTAGTACTTACACTTTTAGGTGTAGTCAAGCTAGTATAGAACAGCGTATTGCCTCCTGTAAGGGAATCAGAGATAAACATCCCAGATACATTGCCCCACTCATTAGTGGCCTTAGAAAAGGTCACTTCCTGAATATTTTGGGTGTGGCCGTCCCCGTTAGAAGGGGTACTCCACTGTCCTGTGCCGGGACCATAGCTTATTCTCGCATAGCCTCCGCCACTAATTTCATCTGTCAGAGTCCCAGACTCAAGATTTCCTGAATTGAAATTACCTACAAGACCCACATAAAGACCAGTAGGTGCCGCAAAGGAAACACTTCTAAAGAAATGACCTATAAGGCCAGATTCTGTAAAATCTGACATTGCAGACATTTTGTTCTCCTATTTATTAAAAAAGCCGCCTTTAGCAATACCACACGTTAAGGATCACTAAAGACGGCTCAATTTTTGCATTAACAGTAAGCTAAGCCTTAGAATGAACCAAGCAGAACTCGTCTGTTGTCTAGGACGGCAAAGCCGTGCTCGGCCCAACCATAGAGACCGGCTCGTCTTTGGCGATGAAGGGTATCATCCTCAAAGATCTGAACAGCTTCACGCACAGGCATCACAAAGCTGTCCTGATTGCGAAGATCTAAACCAACACAGATTTCTTTGTCTGTGGCTGGCTTAGTACCATTCAAGTCGGTATCGTAGAATGACTGATATTCTTGACCTTCGCCCAGCTCATCTAAATCATGTAGATTCACTTGGAAGATCCGAACAAGCAGGCCGCCATCTTGTGTAATCAATTCACGACGAGTAATGTCGTCAACTTCGTCCACACCCCAGTTCCGAATATCTTCAATACCTTCGGGACTTAGGAATAGGTCGGACATGTGCCCGCGATTGATGGAAGTACTGTTACCGCCACCATTTCTACGCATAACTGTCTTCATTAGAGAAACTAATCTCTTTGAGAAAACACCGGAGGCTGCATCGGCGTCATAGACCAAGATGTTGCGGTCAGTGCCAGCACTAATTATTGTGTGCCAACCATCGTCGTTCATCTTCTTGGTAAATTGACTTTCCATAACGCCCATTGCCCGTCCAACGACATCCCATCGAGCATCGCGAGCAAATTTCAAGAGCCAATCAATAGAAGCGCCAACGTCGTAGGTCGGAACCATGACGTAATCGCCTTCTACATGTCTCTCTGGAATTCTGCCGTGATTAGGAATGGTGTAGGCAACAAAGTCTTTCTCGGTGCCCGGAGCTAGAAAATCCAGAGGAAATTCAGCGCTTGCGCCCGGAGCGAGATTGACGGCTTCGAAAATACCGTCTAAGATGTCGCCACTCATGACTCCCTTGCGAAGGGGAAGCTCTAAAGCCTTTGCTAACTCTGCTGTGGCTGCGAGAGATTCCTCTTTGTTTAACGAGCCTGCTTTTACAAGCAACTCATTCATTTCGGGAGTAGGCTCAAAAAAGTTTCTTTTAGCCATTTAATTATCTCCTACTATTTGAAAAGGGTTAAACAATGTTGATCTCTACTTTTGCGTAGCCATCAGCATCCTTTTTGGAAAGGAAACGACCAACTTTAGTACTATTACCGGGATTATTAATTCCCAGATGACCATTTAGGTTGTAATAGGCGTCGGAGCCAACTGTAGGCGTACCCGTAACCATATTAGTAACAACCGTACCTCGACGAAGGATAAGGACTTTGCCGCCCTTTTGCACTTCGTCTTTTGCATAATTAATGTGCTGACGAGTCAAGTCAAGATTGACTACATCATTAAGCAACAGACCAGCAGGCTTAGAGCCACTGACAGTACTAGGAACTTGTACTGTAGCATTCGCATCGTCCATCGCAGCACCGGAGCCCCCGCTTTGGTGAACGACAACAATACCCCGTTCTCCCGTGGCATTCATGAAGTAGCTGAGGTCCGTTAGGAATTCTACTCTATCTGGTTTAAGTGCCATTTATTTATTCTCCTGATTCAGAATCTATATTAAGAACGTAAGTATTTACCCAATCACGAAGATTAGAGCGAACATGACCAGCTTCTTCTTCTGAATCTTCGGAAGCAGCCGACATGTCAATGGCTTCTTCTGGAGAAGCAGTTTCAAGAACCTCTTCGCCAGCTTCAGAAGCTTCTTCATGGTCTTCGGTATCTTCTTCGGTCTTTGCTTCATCAGCATCGACCTCTTCACCCTCTTCTTCAGCCTCAGCCTCTTCTTGGGCTTTGTCTTCGGTATGAGTGCGAGAATCTCTTAGCGTCTCAGCAATTGCTTCAAACTGGTCGTCTGTAAGGCTTTCAAAAACCTCAACCTTGCTAAGAGCGTCTTCTTCGGAAAGTCCAGCCTCTACTAAAGTAGCAACTCTAGCAGCGGTCATTCTCTCTCTCTCTAGGGTCTGAAGTTGACCTTCAGCCTTTATCTTTGCTTCTACTTCCTCGGCAACCTGAGCTTCTAGCTCTTCGGCCTTAGAGTTAGAGGCAGACAGATCTTCCTTAGCCTGCGTGAGATCTTCGTTGAGAGTCTCTACGGATTGCGTTAGCTCACCGATTTGAGACTCCAACTTCTCCACGTTGGCTTTGGAGAGCTTCTCTAAAAGCGCCTTATTTTCTGCTTTGGCAGAAGCCAACGCTTCTTTAAGCTCATCAATCTGATCGCTTAAAATCTCATTGGACATATCAGAATTCTCCTGTATGTTTGAATTAGAAAAGATTTCGTTTTCTACTTTAATCTTTACACCGTCGCCAGTAGAAAACAGGTTTTTTGCCATAGAGACATTTGCGAAATCAAAGATATGCTTCTTATCAAAAATAATGCTATCAGGGTTTGCGGGCCTTTGTACAAAGCCCTTGCCCGAAAAGGTAATATTTTTTAATAGCCTGCCTACCTTGTGGTCTTGATAAGACCCTTCGCCACCATATGCTCTTAAGTGAGATGTCAAAAACGCAGTTTCAGCATTTCTGGGTATCATATGGTTTGACCCATCTGGAGTAACGACAGCATAATCAAAACCTCTAAAAACACATTCCATAGAAACGAACATCTCTCCGCTTTCTATTTTTTCTATAAGGTCTTCTGCTCTTGATCTATATTCCGGGTCTTGCCACTGCCTATAGATAACAGAAGAAACTAAGATATGAAATGGATCGGGAAGGCTATCGGCAGAAACCTCCTCTGGAATTAAACCAAAGGAAGCGTCTACAGGCCAACTTCCAACAATCCCCCCCACTATCTTTTTCTCGTCATGTTCGATGTTTGCTGGTTTGTACTTCGGAGTATTTTTTGAAGCCCAAACTTCTTCTTTTGAAAAAACATCGTCGTTTTTGTTCCAAGAAGTTGTAACTAAAATTGAAAAGGTATGATAGACATCTTCGTCATCTCTACCGGCCCTTGCAACGAATTCATTTAAAGCCTTTTGGCACGAACTGGTTACGTCGCTAGAAAGAGCCGTAGGAAGAGTGTCTAAAGAGCAAAGGGGCGAAGCGTAAGCTAAGGATGCTTGCGATCTAATCCGTTCTTCTAAACCACTTTTTTTTTCTGATTCAAAGACAATTATGTCATTCATATGGTATACCTCTATTCTGGATTACACCAAAGTAAAATTTTAAGAAATATTTTCCTTGTAGTAGGCATAAAAGGAAGCTCTTAGGTTTCTTCTTTCGTCAATGGACAGTTTCTTATTTATTGCTTTTGAAGCGTCAGAAATCCATGTTTCACACTCTTTATGAATGTTTGTGGAAATGGGGTCTTGATTTATAGACCTTGCAACGGCAATGTCGTCTATTTCATCCCCATAATCAAAAGCACATAAAATTTCAAACTTTATCTTCTCAGCAGCCGAAAGCTCCTCTCTCGTAAGGCTCCTCATGTTCTTTTTATTAAGCTGAGAAAGAAGCATTGGGTTGAGTATGTTAGAAATCTTATCTTGGGCTTCTCTTGCCCACAGCTCCACTGTTGCCTTCATTCTGGGCTTGAACTCTCTCTTTTTTCGTGGCTTGTTATCTTTAGAGTTTTTAGGTCTTCCCGGCTGGCCAACGTCAACGTTCTCATCTTGTTCTGGAGGAACGTCATTGTTGTCCTTGTTATTTTTAGGCCTCCTCATTTCAAGAGCCGCCATTTCGTCTTTAGATCTTTTCTTGAGCCTAAGCCCAACCTGACTCGGAGAAACAATGCCAGTTTGTAACGCTATTTTTTCTAACGCAAAGTCTTTGTCAACGGAATGGAAGGGGCTAATCTTTTCTGACATATTTCCACTCTTCCTTTTCTTTTCTTCGTTAGACAGCCTATTTCTTTCGATCTTGGGCTGTGCCTTTACGTTTCTTTGAATAAACTCATCACTTATGATGTTTCTGTCGGCCAAGCCAATCAAAAGCTGCGTCATAGAGGCAGGGTCGTCCAAGTACATAAAGTCAAATTCAACTTGGGCGGGAAACCTGAATCCCATAGCATTCTGAACGATTTTAATTTGCTCATTCCAAAAATCTAATATGACGCTTCTTACATAGTTCAGTCTTTCAGTAAGGGTCTTTAGAGATATAAAATTATTTGTTGTTCCAGAAGCCCCGAAAGTTCCGGTAAGGGTTGGGGGGATTCCTAGACAAGCATATATAGCCATCAGTGTTGGCTTATATTTTTCATCACCTAAAAACTGCTGTACGTCAGTGCCCGTTTCAATTAGTTCAATGTCTGGGCCCCAAATAACGTCCATTGTTCCTCCGCCAACATTTGCCCCTAAGATTTCTCCGAGAGCAGAGGCGGCTGTAGAGGTGGGGGCAAGCTTGTGTTCAAGGCTGCCAAGCTTCCACACCCTAAGTTTATTTACTGCTCCATCTAATGCGGCTCTATCCGCTAGCTTTAATTTCTCATACAAAATAAGATCGCTATGTGAAGCATTGATCATCGGATCGGCCCATTCTTGCCAATCATCCTTTTTATAGTGATATACGAATGTCTTATCGGGAGGAAGCAGCATCATTCCTTTTGGGTCTTTAGCTGCTAGCAGTACCTCTTCTGGCAGCTTTTCCAAGACCGCTCTATCTCCGCTGTTATGGCTACTTTGCAGTTTTCTTATCTGTCTTTTCAGTGAGGGGGGTATGTTCATGGCATAAATCTTTTCTCCCCCAATTAAATTAGAGACAGCTCCCCCAACAACATCAAGAAGGAGGGGGTCGATAAAAACATATTGCCAAGGAATCTCTCCTTTTTGGAAATTATTATTTTTAACAATCGCTTCCATGTCTGGAGAAGCAAAAGACTTTTGCATTTCCAGTCGTTTCCTCTTGTTTATCTTTGCCGTTTTCATTCTGATAGGAACGTTTGCTTCTCTAAACAACAGGTTACAGAGTCTTTCTGAAACAAACCTACCCTTAACCCTTTTAAACCAATCGTTATAAAATCTTTCCAATCTCGGATTTTGATGTACAAGCCTAACTCCCTGACAAGCAAAGTCTCCCATAAGGTCTATGGCGTTACGTATCAGGCCAATTCGACGATATGCTGTTCTTGCGAATCCTATAATCTCCTTGTAGCCAACGGGAGCCCTTTCTCCGTCTCTAAACCAATCATAGTCAGATTGGCTTAGCCCCGGCTTACCGCTAAGGCGAGTCGTAAGATCAGAATAATCTCTTGACCTTGAACTTAGTGAGGCATAGGAAAACTCTGAAACCGCCGTGCTGTATTGGGCTAGGGCCCTATCCCTGTCCTTTGGGCTATTAGAATCCCAACTGACGTAAGCCTCTCCTTCTTTTGAAGAAGATTCCTTGTCTGAACTGCGAGGGTACTTTCTTTTTGCCACCTTATAACTCCAATAGGATTAGAATTAAAAACAATGCAATTGATTCCTTCATCAATAGTATTACACCGATTAGCCGTTATTTTTGCGAACAGCAAAAAAAGCCTGCGGATCAATGTTTTGTGCCCATGCGGGGCCGATATACATGTTCTGGTTGGGCTCTCCGTTTGCGTCGTAACCCACTACCCTTCCTATGCTTTGATAGCTTGGGGGAGCTATCTCTCTACTTAAGGAGCGAGCTATCATATTCGCTATAACTAACGCGCTGTAGCGATCCTTTCTCATTCTTCCCTTTTTCCCTGTGCCCAACTTAATCTCAGGGGTATCCCATCTCTCCCTCCCCGTTACAGTGGATGTTATGGTTATAGAAGAAAGCTCATCTTTTAATTCTTCTACTTCCATAGCAGCATCCTCTAGTGTATCATACAACTTAAGGGTTTGTGATTCCCCAATCTTTTCCTTTATTTTGTTAAAAAATATTTTATCTTTTTCACTCATAAGGCTAAGAGTTAAGGTATCAAATCTAGGAAACAAGAGAGCCTTATCTTCCATGTCTTTTCTTAGGCCGTGATTCGCCTCTGATGTCCAAGTAGCTTTTGCAAAATTTACGAGTTCAAGAATATGGTCTCCTGCCATGTCGTCGGTATCTTTCTTTTTCCCGTCCTCTATAATCTCATATATAGGCCTTTCACCCTCTTTCACTTTGTCTAAGTCTCTCAAGGATTCAGCAATTGTGAAGCCCCCGCCCTGCGAGTCTATCCCCACTCTGATGCACGGGAACATCTTTAAGAGATCCCTAATCTTTCTGGCACAGAAGCTATAATAGTCGTGGCTATCTGTAAGTCCTATTTTTCTTCTTCCTTGAAAATCCTTCTTGTTGGTAGTCCAAGAGTAAACCACTCTTTGGTGTTGTGGCCATAGCTCTAAAACTACAATGGCAAAGTTGTCTTGTTCGGACGCAGGGTCAATGCCTATTACATATGCCATTCCAGAATTCGCTCTTGTCACAACGTCAAAAGGTATGGGGCACCAAGGGGGCCAACCATCTTTACTACAGTGGTCATCGTTGGCAACACAGGAGTGTATTAAGCTTCTTTTAAAAAAGCCCTGACTGTCTGCGGTAAACGAAGCTCCATATTCCATTTGGTAAATTCCATTGTGCATCGTGGCTCTCGCCCTTGCAACCTGCTGGTCATCCATAAAGCCCTCTGGTATTAGCTCATAGGGCATCCTAATAATAGAAAAAGACCTCCAATCAAGATTTTTCATATACTCTGGAACCTTATCTTCTTCTTCTCCAGCCTCATTTGCAACCTTTTTAAAGTCCCCCCTGTTTAAAAGGGTAGATTTATATTTTTTCCAGTACGACGCGAAGGATTCGAAATCATAGCCAGCGGTGCCTGCAACAATAGATTGATTCGTTTGGCGATCCTTATAGGATTCTTCTAAGTCGCTGTTCCACGTTCCTTCTTTTTGCATTTTCTTGCGACGGGCAGCGTCTTTTACATTCTGTGTCGGATTACTTGAAACAGCCGCGAAGCCAGCCACAACCGTTTCATAAATATGGGTAGGTATTGAATTGAACTCATCTGCTATAATTGTGTGGGCACGCAGGCCGCGAATCTTGCTGCCGTCTCCAAGGGGAACCGCCATCGCCCAGCTATCATTTATCTTCATAGTACATCTGTCTACATCCCGCCGAGGACCACTGCTATCCGAACAGATGCTCTGAAGTATAGGCGCATTTTTCCAAATAGTGTCCATGTATTCAAAAATAACTTTTGATTGCCTAAAAGCAGCTCCAACGATTACTATCTTTGTCCCCGGAATAAGAGCACACCTAAGAAGGCAGTACACAGCTAGCAAGAAACTCTTCCCAAAGCCTCTTGACGCTATATACATCGGAAATGCCCTAATCCAAAGCTCTCTAAGAATACACGTTTGAACTGGTAATAGCTCCACTCCAAGAAGTGTTTTAACGGACCAGTGAAAGTAGTTTGGGTCTTTCATAAGTCGTAAAACATGGAGGTGTATATCTTCCTTATCTTTTGTGGACAGATTCGTAAGGGGGTTATCTATCCCCTCAATGTCTTTTTTTGACAACCCAAGCCATGCGTTGTCATAAGAGTCAATGTCAACCGTGTATTTCATGCACTTTTCTCATTATTCTAAATGCCGTGGTTTCTGCCCTTTTTTTATCTCCGCAAGCTATTACATGTACTCCGTGTTCAATTCTGATAGAAGAAATAACCCTCTCCATATATTTGCTCCCAATCTTCAGATCTAGCCACTTTTCTTCGGGAATATTTGTTCCGTGAGGATATCTCTCAAGGTCTAACCAGTTGAACTCAAAGATAAGAAAGGAATAAGGAAAGCTTGACATTCTTTGTAACTCTCTATAAAATCTTTTTTCAGTAGAGTTTTTCGCAAATTCGGAAACGCTTTCTTTCCGTTCTATGCACAGCATATGTTCAAGCCCATCTATGCTGTAGTCTCCAACGTCTAGCTTTGAAATTGAGGTTCCTTCGCAATAAGATCCGTCGTCTTCAAAAAACCATCCGTGGCCTTTTTTTTCACGGGTATCTCGAATAACAGTAAATCTATTCGTCATTGTTATCTTCTTCAAATCTCTTGATTCTATTTAGCATTTGCCATTCAAGCAGTTTAATAAAAAATTCCTCATACGATTCTTCTTGTCCTTTTATGCGAGCATGACAAATTTTACAAAGAGTAATTCCATTTGACATCTCTAGTCTCAACGAAGGGTATTTAGACCACGTTTTGATATGGTGGACTTCAAGCCTCTTCTTTGATGCGCATCCGGGCCACTGACATTTATAATCATCTCTTTCCTTTATCCGTTTCCTAAAAGGCCCATATGCAGGATTGCTTTCTCTTCCATAAATCCTTCTTTTATATCTAGAAGATCGCCTTCCTTTTGCTGTCCTTCTTTTCTTTTTCGACATTTACATCACTCTCTAACATCCCCTGTACTAACTCTTTAAATGTAATCTTAGGTTCCCAGCCCAAAGTGTTCTTAGCTTTATCGGGAAGACCCCTAAGATAGTCCACTTCTGCTGGCCTATAAAATAATGGATCAATGGTAATAAATTCAGGATAGTCTTCAATACCAATATATCCAAACGCTTCTTTCAAAAAATCTCTAACGCTATATGTTTTCCCGGTTGCAATAACATAATCGTCGGGATATTCCTGTTGGAGCATTAGCCATGTAGCGTAAACATAATCTTTTGAATGTCCCCAGTCTCTATATGCGTCTAGATTTCCAAGACGCAGCTTCGCAAACTTATTTTGGTTGCAATATATAAAGTCATCATCAAATGCAAGAAGGTCAGCAAATTCACACATGCTGTTAAGCCATGTCTTAAATTCTGCCACCCACTTAGTAATTTTTCTGGTAACAAACTCTTCCCCTCTTCTTTCGCTCTCAT
>Ga0255048_10002595_pt1 | contig 11402 bp, 13 predicted proteins | sample JV7_2_2_MG_FD_183619 | JGI IMG/M metagenome (GOLD analysis project Ga0255048, IMG submission 183619) | Seawater microbial communities from Jervis Inlet, British Columbia, Canada - JV7_2_2 | ecosystem: Environmental > Aquatic > Marine > Inlet | place: Canada: British Columbia | collected 2016-10-06
CAAATAGAGCTAAAAATGGCTGCTTTGGAATTTGATAACATCACGTATGCTAAAGGTTATTGGTATGCTTGGTATTATGAAATAGCAAAGAATGAAATCGTTATGCAAATAGAAAGCGAGAAAGATGGCAATACCAAAAACAATTGAGGGCAGAGAGTATAGGAAGTTTGTAGACTCCCCCACTCGTGGCGATGGTTTTGATGCTATCGAAACTGTTATAGGTAATGTTGATGAGTTAGCGAGTGCTATAGGAAACTCTGACGTTATAGATATCGCCGATGGGGATATTAGCGCTGTTAAGGCTATATATAAAACAGTTGGGGGAATATCTCTAGCTCAAGATAATGTGACTTATTCTGAGGCTTCAGTGATAGGCATAAGTATAACAGGTGCGCTAGACGGTTATCCTGTTAAATATGTGGAGAGTGGAAAGCTAAATGATAGCTCTTTCAATTTTCCTATAAATGATCAAATATATTTAGGTGCCAATGGCACTTTAACAAATATACCACCAGTAGCAGGATTTAGAACCTTGATAGGAACTAGTAATGGAATTGGTGAGATACAAATAAACATACAAGAACCGATAATGATCTAGGAGATTAAAGTGGCTGATAAATTTCAAACATTAGAAAACGGAAAAGCAAAATTAGTAGAGGCGACAACAGTTAGTACGGGTGTTGCTGAGGCTGGCGATATTATAGCTACAGACTCAACAGGTAAAATTGACATATCTCTTTTACCATCGGGAATTGGGGCTGACGTTGCCATGATAGAGGCTTCTGGGGATATCTCAGGTGGTTCATATATTCAGATTTTCGAAAATCTGGGATCGCCCGAAATTAGACTTGCTGATAACTCAAATGGTAGAAACGCTGACGGGTTTATCATTGACGCGGTAACAGATGGAAATTTAGCTACGGTATATTTTGAGGGTAGTAATACTGGTCTTACTGGGCTAACAGTTGGATCTAGGCAGTACTTAGGCTTAAATGGTTTACCTACGGAGACACCACTAGATCCTAACAACCCAGCTAACGTCGGAAAGATTCACCAGTTTCTAGGTAAAGCTATCAATGCAACGACTATTAACACTGATACAGATGACTGTGTTTTAATAGGATAGTTTGAATGGAAAGAAGACCTTTAGTTCTCAGCGAGGGTAAGATATCTCAGGCTTCTGATGATGATATTGTTTACGGTCGATACTCTTACAAGAGAATAGAGGATGAAGTTTTAACAATACCAGAAAAGAGACAAATGGTAGTGTGTGGAGACTTTAAAATAATAGGTAATGCAGAGCTTGTCATCTTGGCTGATGGTGAGCTTGCAAATATAAAGGGCTAGTCAATGTCAATATTACAAGAGGCGCAAACAGAAGCATCTATTGACACTCCTAATGCGGGTTTTGTTAGGTTGTTCTATAAAGAATCTACTAACCAGTGGGGCTATAGAGATAGTTCTGGGGCTTTTCGTTATTTTAGCGAGGGCGTTACCCGTGAAGAGGTTGAGGATTTACTAGCCAATAGCTTCCAAGATTCTGCAACTATCACATGGATCTATGATGATACACTAAACTTTTTCGAAGCAAATATTGAATCTTCTGTATTGTCCACTATTAATAGTGCGTTGCAATCGGGCGACAATATTAGCAGTCTTGCAAACGACGCCGGTTATGTGAACTCTCTAGGCGCCGCCGGCGCTGCTCCCGTTCAATCTGTTAATTCTCAGACAGGTGCGGTAGTAATAACAAAAAGCAGCGTTGGTTTGTCGAATGTTGATAACACATCAGACTCAAGCAAGCCAGTTTCTACAGCTCAAGCTCAAGCTGACACAGCTGTGCAAAATTTTTCTATTTCTAGAGCTAATCATAGTGGGTCTCAGTTAAGCTCGACTATAAGTGATTTCGCATCATCAGTTAGATCTACCATATTGACAGGAATATCTTTTGGCTCCGTAGCATTGGTTTTAGCCTCAGACACAATACTTTCCGCCTTAGGGAAATTGCAAGCTCAGATAAATGCAATGGTATTCGGTAGGCAATTTGAAGACTTTATCAATACAGTTCAAGTTAACTTTAGCGGTGGGTTAGCACTAAGAAGAAGTTACACTACTCAGAGTAATCCGGTAGGTAGATATAGAGTTTCTGCTCAGATACAATTCGAGCCATCATCAACAAATAGTAATGATGAATTTGAATTGAGAGTTAACGGAAGCCCAGTAAGTTTAAGGTTTGAAAATGAAGCCAAAGACACTGGCGGCGATATTAGAAATATAATACACCTAGTCGGTTATTATCAACACACATCATCAGGAACCTTTAACATAGAGATATGGGGAGGGAACGATGGTGGCACAACGGAGCTTAATGGCTCGCTGGCAGAAGTATGGAGAGTATCGTAATGATTATTAGAACATACGCTAAAACAGTACTTATAGACACTTTGAAACCAAAGATAGACTTATTAATGCCTAATGTAGTTATAGATATAAACTCTACGGATGATCATGTGACATTAACTTTGTCTAGAGAGTTAACGCCTCAGGAAGATATAGATCTTCAATCACTTGTTAATGCTAATCTTCCGACCGATTCATTCTTGGAAGAAAAAGCTTTAACGGATAGAAGAAACGCAGAAGGGTTTGATCTATATAAAAGAATATTTGCTCACATATCAGATAATGATGCGGTTTCAGATATAGACGGATTTATTGCAGCTTCAGACTATATACATAAACTAAGAAACTTTCTAAAAGATGGTAACTTCGAAACAGCTCTAAGGTATTTTTACAAGTACGTTAGACCACTTAACATGTTTCAACATCAAGAGCTATACAGAGAGTGGATAACCGAATACGTCTTGAAATATAAGCCAGAATTAGGTTTTGTGAATCCTAGCTTTGATGGATCTCCCTATGAGGGGTGGACAACGATAAGATACATAGAAGAGGCTATTGATGCTTAAATACTTATTTAATCTATTCTTAGCTATAGATCAGTTATTAAATACTTTGTTACTAGGGCACCCAGATGAGACTTTATCAAGTAGGCTTGGTAGATCTAAAGACAAAGAGAGATATTTTTGGGTTAAGTGGTTAAGAATTGCAGTTAATACGCTTTTCTTCTTTGATACAGATGGTGACAAAAAGCATTGCGAAAAGTCTATTATGCCATTAGAGCAGCAAAACTTTAGAGAAGTTATAGATTATGAAATATGGAATTGGAATAAGATAGATTAGTTAAATCCATCTACAATTAATAGGAAGTACAAACATGGCATTATTCCCGAACATAACTTTTGAAACTGTTTTACAGGTGGATGAAAAGACTAGATTAGATGGCAGTAGATCTTTCGTTACAGATGGTGAAAACATAACAGATGTTTTAATTAAGCCATCAGCAACAGATGATTTTATTAGTGTGTATAACGGCGGCGATAGCGATAAGTGGAGTCTAGATTGGGCTTATGAGGCAGATGGGTTTGTTGATGTTTCTATTAAAATTGTTGCTGACAGCGGTGAAAAGATTAAGACATATACTTCCGGCGTCAATGTATTGACTGTTGAGATAGATGCTTTATTGAGTTCTGATAACGACATGCTGCCTTTCGAGCCAAAGATTCATAGGTATTTGCCCAAGGGTAAAAACTCATTCATATATGCCCACAGAAAAGCACAAGAGAGAATATTAGCTTATCTAGATGAGCAAAGAATGTGGAAAAATGATAAGTCTAGATATAGCAAATTAGACCTATCAACTGTATCTGATCCAGAATTTAAAGATCAATTTAGGCAATGGTCAAGCTTTGAAGCACTGTTAATTATATTTGAAAGCTTTCAAGTCTCTAGTGGAGACATATTTAACGAGAAAAAAAAGGAGTATACGGTTCTTAGAAATGGAGCGAGAACTAGATCAGCCTTAAGGTTAGACCAAAACGGGGACGGGAAGCTTGATGATGTTCCTTATGATATAAGAACTACTAGGATGTTTAGAAGATGATAGCTGAAATAAGGTCATATTTTAAAAAGGTTGTCAGAGATGAGAATTCGGATCTAAGAGTTATATCTAACCCTGTGACAGATGAGATGGCTGATACTGTTTTAGAGGATTCTTTCTTTGTTGGCATAGGAAATATGTCTACAAACCTGATAGATACAACAATAGAGAGCGATGTGGCTGTTGTGGTTAACATTTATAAGGCTGGTGACACAGATTCTAATGATAATTATGATGAGGGTTACTGTGAGGCTGTTAACATTCAGGCTAATGCGATGTTTAAAAAGCATATAGACCAAACTACATCTATAAAGAATGTAGTATCATCGGGTATTGAGGTCGAGACAATAAATAATAATGACAATATGTTCAAGTTCTCTATACAATTTACAGTAACAGTGTGTTACGTGCATAGCGAATAAATGGAATTATAAACTTTTCAAAGGAAGATAAAATGGGTTGTACAACAACAAAGAAAACAGAGCAAGTTTTAGAGGCTATGAATTGGTATTTCGGTGCTAGAGAATGTAGATCTATCACTTTTGTAGATGATACAGCAGGTGATCAAGAGGATTTATACCTTGATCTTAATGCTATCGATGAGAACTATGAAGAAAAGCAATTCTATGTTTGGTTAGATGCTGGAACTGGAACTGATCCAATGATAGCGGGTAAAACAGGTATTCAGGTTGTTTATACTTCAGGTGATTCAGCCTCGGCTATCTCAGCTTTAGCGCAAATTGCTATTAGTGCACTACCTGAATTTGAAGGAACGGCAACAGCTGGTGTTTTAGAGGTAGAAAATAAATTCTTAGGCGAAATAACTCTAGAAGATTATTCTAATGCTGGGACTATCTCAAGCGTAGTTAATCAAGCAGGATTCGGCGGGTTACTTGGCGCTATTGCTCAGGGTGGTGGTACTGTTAATACTAGTCAAGAGCTAGAGGATATCAAGTCAGATTCAACTGGTGAGATTATCTTAGACCAAATAATTAAAGGGTCTTCAGTTAATATTGATCTAACTCTTTTAGAGATGAATACTGAAAGATGGGAATCTTTAATCGGTGAAGGTTACGGAGCTAAAGAGGGATCTAGTGTTGGTTACGGTACATCTAAGCTTTATAAGTCTTCTTTTGACTTTGCCGGAATGCTTTCAGGTCATCCAGTAAGACTACCACTATCTGATAGGTCGGCTGACGTTACACTGTGGAAAACAGCACCTAACATGAATAGCATCTCTTATTCAGGATCAGAAGTTCAATCAGCAGAGTTTAGTTTCGTAGGTCTTAAGGACGCTACTAAGCCAACAACAATTGATCTTTTCGCAAGAGGTGATCACAGCTTATTATAACTAATAATTAATATGTGGGAGAGTTTCGGCTCTCCCTATTCTATGGGAGTGGAAAATGTTAAAGTTTCAAAGTAGAGAGCTTGAGTTCGAATTTAATAAGAGTAAACACAAAATTTCTTATCCAACTGTTATGCAGCTTAGGAATTTTAGTGAAAACTATGAAAAAAATGATGATAAGATTGGAATGATTTATGATCTTGTTATTGAGTTAGGAATGAAAAAAGAAGACTGTGAAAAATTAGAGATTCACATGTTAGAAGATATACTTAAGGAGCTGACTACTCAAAAAAAGTAATAGATAACTTCTCAGTCGGAATGGTCGAGTTTATGAATTACTTTGGCTATAAATACGAGGAAGTTATCAACATGAGTAGTATGGATTATTTCTTTTTGTTTAATAATATGACGCACGCTAAAGCTAAATCAAGATTAGAAAAGCTAGAATTATTGATCTACACAAAAACAAGTGATGCCAACAGAAGTAAAATTCATAAGAAGCTACACAAGTTAGCTACACCAAAAGCAGAGCAAGAAAAAAGGGCTGTTACAACTGACGATCTAAAAGGATTTGGAGTTAGTATCGAAGACATAGTAAAGGCTAAGAATGGCAAGTGATAAATTAATTGTTGAGTTAGTACTTGAAGCTGGTGATACCAAGACCGCATTTAATAAGGTTGAGGGTAACGCAAAGAAAGCCGGCGCTAGTGCTGGTAATAACTTTGCCAATGCTTTTGGGTCGAGAGTTAAGGGACAACTTGTTGGGGTGGCTAAACAATTTGCAGCTGTTGCGGCTGCTTCAGTAGGCTTTAGAGCTGTCGCCAGTAATGTGTCTGAGGCAGTATCTAGCATTAGAAACTTTGAAAGAGCGCTAGCAAATGTAAATTCTATACTTCCAAAAAATGAAAAATTAACTAGAGATTCAATAAACACATTCCAAGATTTTGCCGGATCATTTGGAACATCAGCCTCTAGACAAGCTGACGCTTTTTACTCAATTGTATCAGCTGGTATAAAGGGAACATCAAACCAACTAAAAACATTAGAAGTTGCTAATCAGGCTGCAATAGCTGGTTTGGTTGACATTGATACAGCCTCAAAAGCATTAGTATCATCGGTTAACAGTTACGCTCAATCGGGCTTAACAGCTGCTGAGGCATCAGATATTTTATTTGTTGCAGTCAGAGAAGGTCAAACAACTTTCGGAGAGCTGGCTGAATTTTTAGGTAACGCAGCACCACTAGCAGCAGCAGCCGGATTAAAATTTGAAGAGCTAGCAGGATCAATAGCCGGCATCACTAAAGCTGGTATTAAAACTGATATAGCTGTAACAGGTATCAGAGCCTTACTAACATCATTAGTAAAGATAACGCCTGAGGCATCAAAAGAAGCTTCTAGGTTGGGTCTAGAGTTTTCTACAACAGCACTTAAGTCTAAGGGCTTAGTTAAGTTTCTGAAAGATGTTCAGATAGCGACTAGGGGAAATGTCGAGTCGCTAGGTAAATTATTCCCTAATGTAAGAGCATTGACTCCTATTTTACAAGTAGTAAATGGCAACTTCGAAGACTTTGCGAGAATACAAGGTGAAGTAAAGAATTCTCTAGGCGCAACGTCAGATGCAGCCGAGATAGTAAAAAAGAGTTTAGATTTTAAATTAAATCAAGCCACGGCAAATTTTGCCCTTTTAAGACAAGAGATTATAAATGCTTTAGTTCCAGCTTTAGGTGAAGCAGCAGGAGCACTAACTAGATTTTTAACTCTTAATAGAGATACGGCTAGTGAGACAAGTAAGCTTAAGGCTGAGATAGGAAATGCTGAGGCAGAAATAACTAAGTGGTCTGGTGTTATGCTCGGTCAAGGTGTTAAAGCCTTAACAGAGTTTGACGTAAACGCTACTCTTGCACAAAGAAAAGTATTTTTACTAACTCAAAAAGTTAATGATCTAAAAGGCAGTATTGTTGGCTTAGCTAATCAAAAAGAATTAGATGAGTCACCATTTGAAAAACTTTTACAATCGGGCAGAGAATTAACAGACTTAGAAGAAAGGCTTATGTCTGTTCAGAGTGGGGTTGTAAACTTAAGCGAAACTAAAAGTGAGTTCGAACTACTTGGCGACATAACACAAAAGAAAACAGAGATAGACGCTCTGAAGGCTTCTATAGATGCTCTAAAGGCTAGCACAACCTCTATAGAGGAAGCTGTTGCGCCAGTTAAGCTAGCTTTCACATCTACTTTAGATGTATTTGGTGGAGTTGTTGATGGTTTTAAATCTAGTATAACAGCTGTTACAGAATCTACTCAACAACAAATAATACAAGCTAATGAGCAAATAAGTAAGTTCTCAAAAAAGACAGGTGTTGCTCTTAGGAGTGGCGTTGGTGTCGCAGCAGGTGGGGCTTTTGCTCAGTTTGGTAAAGCGCTAGTTAGTGGTGAGAATGCGGTTGAAAGTTTTGGGAAAGCATTTCTTCAATCAATAGGGCAGACTCTAGTTCAACAAGGTACAGCATTCATATTAGAGGGTACAGCATACGCTTTTAGTGCAAACCCAGCGTTACAAGCCCTTTCTAGTGGGTTGATATCTAGTGGTGCTGCAATGGCGGCTTTCGGTGGAATACTAGGAGCTAGCGGTGGCGGTGGAGCTAGTAGCGGAGCTGGTGGCGATGGTGGCTTGGCTACGAATGATTTAAGCGGTGGAGAAGATTTAACTGATCCAGAAAACATAGAAAGAGCAGAGCCAAACACAAATGTAGAAATAGTAGTTCAAGGGTCTCTAGTTCAACAAGAAGAACTTGGAACATTTATAACAGAAACATTAAACGAGTCTTTCGGTAAGCAGGGTGTAAGCCTAACCGATGCTAGATTCGCCTAATAGGATAATAATGGCAATAACAACTTATTCGGGATTTACTTATGGACATGAAATTAATTCAAGTAATGATTTTATTAATTTTAATGAAGGATCTGGTGAGCTACAGACTCAAATTGAAGTTGGCTCTTATACGCTAGATAGCTTTTTGTCAGCTGTTCTTTCAGCTTTCAATGCTGAGGGTTCGCAAGAATATACTGGATCAATAGACAGAGAGACTAGAAAAATAACGATAGAGTCTATAGCTAATTTTGATCTGTTGGTAACAACTGGATCGCAGTCGGCTATATCAGCTTTCTCTCTAATAGGGTTCACATCTGACAAAACAGGCTCAAACTCTTACGAGAGCGATATAGCAAGTGGAAGCTTTTATGAGCCACAGTTTTTATTGCAGAATTACGTAGACTTTGTTGATAATGTTAAAACATCTCAAGCTTCAGTAAATGAGTCAGCTAATGGAGTTGTCGAGGTGGTCTCTTTTGGAAGAAATACGTTTATGGAGTGTAATATCACACTAGCAACGGACATAGTCCCTCAGGGCGCAATAAAAGAAAATATTAACGGTATTAGTGACTTAAGATCTTTTATGTCTTACGCTATTAATAAGAATCCTATTGAGTTTATACCGGATATCTCAAATAAATCTAGCTTTATAGATTGTTTGCTAGAGAGCACTAAGCTAGACCCAAAAGGAACAGGATTTAAATTATACGAATTGTACTCTAGGAAATTAACAGGGTATTTTGAAACTAAGACTTTAACTTTCAGAAAACTTTAGGATGACACTACATGCCAATACAATTTAAAAGCAAATTAAGCTCTACTGTAGCAAACGCAACTTTTTTAGATAAAACAATCGACGACTTGAAAAAAGGAAAACTATCTCTCTTTAAGGTGGATGTTTCTGAGACTCAGTTTATAGATGATTTACAAGTCATGGTTAACGCTATCAATAGCGATTTGGGTCGCGACGGTGAAGTAGACCCATTATCTAACACATATTCTAGCGAAGAAATTATATCTAATGGCGATAATAGAAAAGTAGCTATAGGCAAACTAGATGCTCAAGTGGACGACAACCTAGATACTATAAATTCACATGCAATAATTTTAATTGATCACGAATCTAGAATATCTACCAACGAGACTGAGATACAATCTATTGAGGATTCTGTCGGTCAAGCTAATGGAATTGCTCCATTAGGTGCCTCCACTAAAATAGATGCCGCATATCTTCCTAGCTATGTTGATGATGTGGAGGAATATGCCGATTTAGCATCATTTCCAGCTACAGGTGAGGCGGGGAAAATATACATAGCCCTAGATACCAATAAAACTTATAGGTGGTCTGGAAGTGTTTATGTTGAAGTTTCTCCCAATGATGTAAATAGCGTTAACGGGCAAACTGGTATCGTTGTATTAGGTAAAACAGATATAGGCTTAACTGATGTAACAAATGACGCTCAACTAAAAAGAGAAGCATCTGATTTCAATTCATTTTCCGAGAAGTCTGAGCCTGTAATTGACGATATTGTCTTGATAGAAGACAGTGAAGATTCATTCAATAAGAAGAAAGTGAAGCTCTCTAATATGTTAGGTGGCGGCGGTGAAGGTGGGATAAATTATACCCTAAACTCAGACGCTGAAAGCGATATCACCAATCATAATTTATACAAGAATGCAGCGCAAGAGATTCCGGTTGATGCGATAGGTGGGAATCCCACTATATCTTTAACTCAGGATTCTGTTAATAACATAGCTGGTGACAGTTCATTCAATCTACTTAAGCCAGCATCTAACGCTCAAGGTGAAGGTGTAAATATACTTTCAAGAGACTTTGATAAAACAGATCAAGGTAAGATATTAATTATATCGATAGAGAAAGACGCTTCAGATGCTAATTATAATGACGGCGATATTAGATGTTATTTTAAAGATAATACAAATGGAACCATTATAAGAATAAATGGTGAAGATGTATTAGGTGGAAAGTCTACACATTACGCTAGAGTTCAAGTTCCAATAGACTGCGAAAACGGCTCTATCATTCTACATATAGCGACAGACTCGGTAGATAGCTTTAATTTTATTTACGATAGAGTTAGTTTGTCACCTCAGGTTATTAGTCAGGGTGCTATTGTTACTAATGACAAGGACTACTCACCAGTAATATTAGGTTTCGGAACAACAACAGGGCTTGATTTCAAATATCACCAAGTTGGGGAATATCTACAACTAACAGCTTCATTTACTTCTGGAATATCTACAGCGGTGGAAGCTCAGATACCACTGCCCGAAAATCTAAGCATTAGATCTGGATTACCTATAACTAAAGTAGGTGATTCGGCAATATCTAATGCCAACACTTCTACATATATAACTTTGCTGGCTACAGGTGGCGATAACTTCCTAAATGTTGGAGCAACTACGAGTACATCGGGTGGCTTGGTTCCTCGCAACGGGAACGCCTTGATAAGTTCCGGACAAGGGCTTTCGTTCACGGCACTAATACCAATTCAAGGATGGTCATCCCAAGCTAACATGTCTAGTGATTTTGGTGGTAGAGAAATTATTGTTTCTGGTGAGGGTAATTCTGGAGCCGTAATAGATGCAAACACAGAAAGAATAGATTTCACTAAGGTTTTAGATTCTACGGGGTCTTGGGTTCAAAACGATAATGGGACTGATACTTTCGTTAGCCCTGAATCTAAATACTACAATATATTCGGAAGTGTTTTCTCTAGTACAGCAGAAACTAACTGGGATATAACAGCATATGTAGATGGTTTACCAAAAAAGTCTTTAGGCTATAATAACGCAAGCACCGTTATTCTTAATTTTTCCGGTAGTGTATTTTTAGAAAAAGGTCAAGCTCTAGACTTGAGATCATCTAACACATTTACTCTAAGTAACAACTCTAGATATCATTGGGTTGAGATATTAGGAAAAAACAATCCTCAAACAAACTTAGAAAGCGAGACAATAGCTTGTCGATATACCAGTGATAGTGGTCAAAGTATAAATCCGTCAGGAAATGGGGAGGTTATAGTTTTTGAAGATAAGGACTATGATACTCATTCTATTTATAATTCGTCTACAGGGCTTGGGGTGATACCTAAGAGCGGCTTTTATAAAATATCGGGTATGTGGGATGCTTTTATAAATGATCAAGAGGCTCAAATTGTCTATAT
>Ga0255048_10002596_pt1 | contig 11401 bp, 9 predicted proteins | sample JV7_2_2_MG_FD_183619 | JGI IMG/M metagenome (GOLD analysis project Ga0255048, IMG submission 183619) | Seawater microbial communities from Jervis Inlet, British Columbia, Canada - JV7_2_2 | ecosystem: Environmental > Aquatic > Marine > Inlet | place: Canada: British Columbia | collected 2016-10-06
GAGCGCAGCGCAGTCGCGGTTCCCCACCGACTTCGGCGCCTACCTGGCCGACGTCGAGTTCTACCGTGGAACACCAGAGGAAGAGATCGTCCTGGCCAACGGATCAGTACCCGTCCATGAGGACACGGCCCGACTCGCCCAGGCCGCGATCGGCCAGAACGACGTGGCGGCAACTCCGTTGCAGATGGCACTAGCGGCCGCCGCCATAGCCAACGAGGGCCTGGTGATGGCACCCCACGTCGTGGGTTCCCAGACGGCCACTGACGGCACCATCTACGACACCACCGAGCCCGAAGTGTGGAGGGCAGCCATGAGCGCGGGCACAGCACGGGTCCTGCGTTCGGCGATGATCAATGTCGCCGTCAACGGCACGGCCCGCAACCTCGCCGTGGAGGGACTCACCGTCGGGGGCAAGACGGGAACGGCCCAACTCGGCAGCGACCCACCCAACTCACATGCCTGGATCGTCGGCTTCGCCGGCCCTCCCGACCAGGCCGCGGAGCTGGCGGTGGCTGTGATCGTCGAGGCCCAGGACGGTGCCAGCGAGCAGACCGGCGGCCGCGTCGCCGCTCCCATCGCCAGAGCCGTCATCGAGACCTATTTCGACATCGGCTGATAACGGCGTTCGTGCATCGGTCGCAGGGGACTCTCCCGTTAGACTCGGCTGCCATGTCCGAACAGGGACCAACTGTCTTCAACGGGCGGTACGAGCTGCTGCGTCACATTGCCCGTGGGGGCATGGCCGACGTGTATCTCGCCCGCGACGAGCTGCTCGGCCGTGAGGTCGCGCTCAAGGTGCTCTTCCCCGAATTCGCCGACGATCCCAACTTCGTGGAGCGATTTCGTCGTGAGGCTCAGGCGGCCGCCAACCTCAACCACCCCAACATCGTCGGCGTCTACGACTGGGGTCAGGAGCGGGGCACCTACTACATCGTCATGGAGCACGTGTCCGGCCGGTCCATGTCCGATGTGCTGCGCAGCACCGGTCCTCTTTCCCCGGATCGTGCCGCAGAAATCGCCTCTGATGTCGCCGCTGCTCTGGCGGTTGCCCACTCTGCCGGGCTCGTTCACCGCGACGTGAAACTCGGCAACATCCTCGTCTCCGACGGAGGCGACGTGAAGGTGGCCGACTTCGGCATCGCCACCGCCCTCGCAGGCGGCACCGATGCCGGCCTCACTCAACACGGTTCGGTGATGGGCACCGCCACCTACTTCTCACCCGAGCAGGCCCAGGGCAAGAGTGTCGACGGTCGTAGCGACCTCTACTCCCTCGGCGTCGTGCTCTACGAAATGCTCGCGGGTGAGCCACCGTTCCAGGCCGAGACGCCGGTTGCGGTGGCCTACAAGCATGTGCAGGAGAAGCCCCAGCCGCTCTCCGAGCGGGGCGTCCAGATGGCCCAGTCGCTCGAAGCGATCACAATGAAACTGCTGGCAAAGAGTCCCGCCAACCGGTACCCCACCGCCGATGATCTACGCAGCGATCTTCGCCGCTACCTGGCCGGCGCCCACAAGATCCCTGGCCGTGGTGCTGCCGCGGCCGCAGGGGGAGCGGCGGGAGCAGCCGGTGGTATTGCCGCCGCCTCGGCCGAGCCCGCCACGCCGTCCGGTCAGACGCCCGCACCCTTCAATCCCTCGCCCACGCCGGCTCCGGTCGATGCCACCACCGCCCAGCCGATCGCACCTGTCCACCACACCGTGCCGGCGCCTGCGGTCGACCCCAACGCGGCTGCTCTCGCGGCCCAGTATCCGGGTGGCTACTACTACGAGGAGGCCCCACGTCGCGGTGGCAGCGTATGGCGCACCGTGGCCCTCGTCACCTCACTGGCGATCCTCGTGGCGATCCTCGGCTTCTTGTTCGTGGCCTTCCTCGATGCTCTCGGCGGCGACGACTCCGACGGCGATGGTCCGGTCTTCGACCCCGATGCCACCCTCGTCGACGTGCCGAGCCTGATCGGTCAGCAGAGCGACGTAGCTCGTTCAGCCCTGCTCGAGCTCGGTCTGGTGGTGGAGATCAGCGCCGAATCCAACAGCCAGGTCGCCCTCAACGAGGTGTTCGCTCAGGATCCCCCGCCCGGTCAGCGTGCTGAGGAGGGCGACACTGTCACCCTCACCGTGAGTTCAGGAACGGCCGACACCGTGCCCATAGTGATCGGCGAAACCGAAGAATCGGCCCGCGCCCTTTTGCAAGGTCAGGGCTACTCGGTCGACGTCATCAGGGAGGCCAGCCCCACCGACGCGGGCACTGTCATCGGCCAGAACCCAGGTGCCCGCAGCGAACTTGCGCCGGGAGAGACGGTGCAGATCACCGTGTCGAACGGGCCTGAAGTGGTCGCCATCCCCGATGTCGAAGGTCTGTCGGTCATCGCCGCGATCAACGCCATTCGCGACGCGGGCTTCACTGTGTCGGGCTCCCAGATTGAAGAAGCCAGCGAGGAAATCGAAGAAGGCAACGTCATCCGCAGCGAACCGGCCGCCAACCAACTGGCGCCCTTCGGGTCTCAGGTGAGCATCGTCGTGTCCACCGGGCTACCCCAGGTGATCGTTCCCCAACTCGACGGCCTCTTCGCTGATACCGCTATCAATACCCTGCGCAACTCCAATCTCGAACCGGTGGTCGTCTTCGAGGCGGTACCGGAGGGGTCGCCTCAGGCCGGTCGGGTGATCTCCCAGAGTCCCGCCGCGTTCGAGGAAGTCGACGTTGGTTTCCTGGTCACAATCTCGGTTGGAGAGGCCACCGTGGTCGAGACCACCACGACCACCACGCTTGCGCCTACCACCACGGTTGCGCCTACCACTACGGTTGCGCCTCCCACCACGGCGGGCGGCTGAGCACGGCTGCTCAGCTGCAGCGGGCGAGGAAGTTCTTCAAGAGGTCGTGGCCCCCGGTGGTGAGCACCGACTCGGGGTGAAACTGCACGCCCTCCACCTCGAGAGTGCGGTGACGCAGGCCCATGATGAGACCGTCTTCGGTTTCTGCGGTGATCTCCAACCGGTCGGGGAGGGTCTCGCGATCCACGATGAGGGAGTGGTATCGGGTGGCTTCGAGTGGATTGGGCAGCCCTGCGAAGACTCCTGTGTCGTGATGACGTATCAGCGAGGTCTTGCCGTGCATCACCTGAGGAGCCCGGATCACATCGCCTCCGTACACCTGGCCGATGCACTGCATGCCGAGGCACACCCCAAAGATCGGTGCGGTGCCGGCGAGCTCAGCGAGCAAGCCCATCGAGATGCCGGCCTGGTCGGGAGTACCGGGACCGGGTGATATCAGAATCCCGGCAGGACCCATCGTCTCTATGCCGACGACGTCGATCTCGTCGTGGCGACGCACCACGGGCGTCGCTCCCAGCTCACCCAGATACTGCACGAGGATGTATACGAACGAGTCGTAGTTGTCGATGACGAGGATCGGCGGCCCCGATCCGGTGCCTAGGTCGGTCACGGCGTGAGGCTACTCGTCGCCGTCGCCGCCGGTGCCGTCTTTTCGGGCCTCGTCCATCACGCGGCCGATGCTCTCGATCAGCTTGTCTTCGCCGACGGGACGGTCGATCCAGATCGTCGCTCCTTGTTGCTCGGCTTCGTCGGCCGCGGCGGCCGGGGAGCCGGGCGGCCCGAGCATCACTGTGGTGACCCCAGCCCGGAGCGGGTCGGCGAGAGCACGAATCGAGCGAAGAGCAACGAGGTCGGCGTCGAGCACAACCATCGAGAACGATGGCTGAGCCGAGGCCACACGGGCCGCAGCCTCGGCGCTGAGGACGGAGGTTGATGCCACTCCGGCCCGGTTCAGAACGGCCGCGATGAACTTCGTGGAATCAGGGTCGGGTCCCACGACCAGCACCAGCCCGCTCGGCTCGTGGTCGTGAGGTGGAGCCATCAGTCGGGGAGGGCGTCGAGTATGTGGATGGCGATGTCGGCCACCCTCACCTCGTCCTCTTCCTTGCCGGCCGCCTTCACGCCATCGTCGATCATCACGTAACAGAACGGACAGGCGGTGGCTACCCGGGTGGCTCCCGTGTCGATCAGCTCCTCGGAGCGCACGTCGTTGATCTTCTCGCCGACTGTCTCCTCCATCCACATGCGCGCCCCGCCCGCACCGCAGCACATTCCCTTGGTGCCCGTACGATCGGCCTCGACGATTTCGATGCCACCGAGCCGACCCAGCACCTTGCGCGGTGCGGCATAGATGTCGTTGTGCCGGCCGAGATAGCAGGAATCGTGGTAGACGACGCGCTCCTCGAGCTTCGCCTCGGAGAGATCGAGCTGGCCTTCGTCGACCAGCCATTCCAGGAATTTGCTGTGGTGCACCACCTCGTAGTGGCCTCCGAGCTGGGGGTATTCATTGGCCAGCGTGTTGAAGCAGTGGGGGCACTGGGTGATGATCTTCTTCACACCCATGTTGTTGAGCGTCTCGATGTTTTGGCTGGCGAGCATCTGGAACAGATATTCGTTGCCGGAGCGGCGGGCAGAGTCGCCCGTGCAGTTCTCGGCAGGGCCGAGGATGGCGAAGTCGACCCCCGCCCGCTGCATCAGCTGGGCCATCGCGCGTGTGACCTTCTTGTTCTTGTCGTCGAAGGACCCTGCACAGCCCACCCAGTAGAGAAACTCCGCCTCCAGCGGTGAGGTGCCGTCGATAATGTTGATGCCCTCGATTCCGTTGGTCCAGTCGGCGCGTTCGCTCTGACTCATCGCCCACGGGTTGGAGGAGTTTTCCATGGCCCGGAACGCCTGGCCCAGCTCGCTCGGGAAGTCGCTCTCCATGAGCGTGAGATAGCGACGCATATCGAGGATCTTGTCGAGGATCTCGATGTTGACCGGGCAGATGTCGTCGCAGGCCTTGCACGAAGTGCAGCTCCACAGCTCTTCCTGGGTGATGCGATCGAACATCCAGTTCGCCGGAACCGTGATCTCTTCGTCGACCCCGATCGGGGGCGACACGGCCGGGTCGCCGGTGCGCGCCATGATCTCGCCGGTCTTGAGCACGATCTCGCGTGGGTCGAGGGGCTTGCCCGTGGCGTGAGCGGGACACACCGACGTGCACCGGCCACACATCGTGCACGCGTCGGTGTCGAGCAGCTGCTTCCAGGTGAAGTCTTCGATCACAGATGCACCGAAGGTCTCGAGTTCAGTGTCGCCGGCCACCAGATCAGGCATCGGCTTCATGGCGCCCTTGGGCCGATCCTTGTCCTTCAGGTACATGTTGAGCGGCGAGGTGAACATGTGGCGCAGCATCGTCGTGGGCAGGATCACGAGGAAGGCGATGAAGCTCACGACATGAGTGATCCACCAGGCCTGGTGCCAACCGGCCACGTTTGCATTGCCGTCCACGAGCTGAGCCAGTGGGTAACCGATGAAGCTCCACTTCTCGAAACCGGGGGTGCCGTCGTGGGCGATGCGGAACACCTCGGCTCCGAACCCGGTGACGCCGATGGCCAGGAATACTCCGAGGATCACGGCGTGCTCGGGGCGGGTCTTGATGCGGATGCGGTAGGGGCGCCAGTCCCAGGGCCCGTAGCGGCGCCCGATCGCCCAGATGATGCCGATGAGGAAGATCGCGCCGGCCGCGTCGCCCACCATGGAATAGCCCCGATAGACGTTGCCGTGCAGGAACTTCACACTCTCGGGCACCTGATGGTTGACCTCGAGGGTTGTGGTCACCCCGAGCAGGATCAGGAACCCGAAATAGATCATCGAGTGCATCACTCCGGCGCCGGGCTCGCGTAGGAGAGTCTGCATGTAGACCCCGGACCGGAAGTCGGCCACCCGCTGTTTCACATTCTTGGAGGTGGTGCGGCGATTGTCGGGGCGGCCCCGCTCCCAGTTCTTCACCCGCATGGCAAACATGTAGGAGCCGTAAATCAGCAGAAGGGGGATCACCGTGTAGAAGGCGACCTTCAGAGCAGTGGGGATGTTGTCGAAGACCTCACGTTGCACCGAGCTGTCGTCGTGCCAGTCAGTGAAATTCGGGACAACACCCGACGCGACGGTGAAGAGGGCGATTCCGACACCGAGGCCGATGACGAAATGATGGGGCTTCAGACGCGAACTCATAGCGCCGCGACGATAGCTCTCCCGACTCGACCGGGGGGCATTGAGAAGGCGGCGTTGCCGCTTGACAGTTCACATCCGCGAAACAAACGCGAAACGCGACTTCCCTACCGTCGCTGCCGTGGACGTGTGTTTAGTGCGGTGGCCTGCCGCCGCTGATCGGTTGGAGGAGCTCCGTGATGGCCGCGTGCCGCGTCTTCTCGTGGTAGAGCCCAACGCCCCACCACCGGTGACGACCGATGGGTTGGAGGACTGGGTGAGGCTCCCAGTCGAGGAGGGCGACGTGATCGCACGGGTCGAGGCGCTCGCGCGTCGAGCTCAAACCGTGTTGCTGCCCGAACTCGACAACGACGGCGTCGTCCGTTTCGGCGACGACCGAGCGCCGATGTCGCCCCTCGAGGCACGGCTGGTGGAACCATTGATCGAGAGATTTCGCGCCGTGGTTTCGCGCAAGGACCTCACCAGGGCCGGCTGGCCCCGCCATGCACCGGGACGCAATGCGCTCGACGTGCATGTCCTGCGCCTGCGCCGTCGCCTCGAGCCGGTCGGTCTCGAGATCCGCACTGTCCGCTCACGCGGCTACATGCTTGAAGCCGCGGCCTGAGCACTCACAAGATCGATTTGAGAAGGGAACCGTAGTGTCGAAGAAGACAGGATCCAGAAGAGTGGAGATCGGTAGACCGATCCTGCTAACGACGATGATCGTCGCCATGGTGCTGGCGTGGGCCGCGCCGGTTTCAGCTCAGGAAGACACCGACGCTGCGGCGGCCACGGTGCAGGCAGTGATGGACAACCTATGGCTGGTGATCGCGGGCGCTCTCGTGTTCCTCATGCAGGCCGGATTTGCGTTCGTGGAAGCGGGCCTCACCCGGGCCAAGAACATCGCCAACATCATGGCCAAGAACCTCGCCGACATGGCGATCGGTGCCCTGGCCTTTTTCATCATCGGCTACTCGATCGCTTTTGGCGACGGGGGCGATTGGTGGGGTGGCCTCGGCGACTTCTTTTTCAAGGACAGCACCGACAATCTCAACGAGTTCGGCGCCGGCATCGCCGGCAACCTCACGCCGTCGGCGAGCTTCTTCTTCCAGGTGGTGTTCGCGGCCACCGCGGTCACCATCGCGTCAGGTGCGATGGCAGAGCGCACGAAATTCACCACCTATCTCATCTTCTCGGCGGCGATGACTGCAGTGATCTATCCGGTCGTCGTGCACTGGACCTGGGGTGACGGCCTCATCGCCCAGATGAGGATCGGCGACGCCGTCTACTCGGACTTCGCCGGCTCGACGGTGGTGCACCTCACTGGTGGCGTCGCCGCGCTCGTCGGTGCATGGATGCTCGGCCCCCGTCTCGCCAAGTACGACGCTGAAGGCAGGGTCATGGCCATCCCGGGCCACAACATCGGCTACGCGGTGATCGGTGTCTTCATCCTCTGGTTCGGCTGGTTCGGTTTCAACGCCGGGTCAGAGTTGGCGGCCGACGCCCTGGTTCCGTTCCTCGCCATGAACACCCTGCTGGCCGCGGCGGCCGGAGTGATTGGCGCCTCCGCCTTCATCTGGAAGGTGTCGGGTGTGCCCGACGTTGCCATGGCCGGCAACGGCGCCTTGGCCGGACTCGTGTCGATCACCGCCCCTGTCGGCTCGGTCGAGCCATGGGCCGCGATGCTGATCGGCTTCATCGGTGGTCTTATCGTGGTCGGTGCCGTGTTGTTCTTCGACCGGATCCGCATCGACGACCCGGTCGGCGCGATCGCCGTCCACGGCGTGTGCGGCATTTGGGGGACCCTTTCGATCGGCCTGTTCGCCACCTACGACGATGCCTTCCTGGGCCGTGCCGATGCCGGCCTCTTCTACGGCGGCGGGTTCGACCAGCTGATCATGCAGGCCGTCATGGTTCTGATCGTGGTGGCCTGGGTGGGCGGGACCTGCTTCGCACTCTTCGCGACTCTTAAAGCCACCATCGGGATGAGGGTAGATGCCGAGGAGGAGATGGAAGGCCTCGACGTAGCCGAACACGGCAGCGCCGGCTACGGCATCGAGACCGTCGCCCGCTTCTGACCGGTGTCAGTGGCCTCCGGCCTGAGCAGCGACCTCCGCCGCTCCGGCCGCAGCAGCCTCGGGGTCGAGGGCTCGCTCGAGGGGATGCTTCGCCTCCACCGGTGTCATGTCGGCTCCCAGCACATAATGCAGAGGCATGCCGGTGGGGATGTTGAGGCTCGGAATCTCGGCGTCGGAAATCGAGTCGAGGTGTTTTACGAGAGCCCTCAACGAGTTGCCGTGAGCAACCACGATCACCCTGCGGCCGGCCCTCAGATCGGGTACGAGGGAGTCGTACCAGTAGGGGAGCATTCGTTGAACCACATCAGCCAGGCATTCGGTGAGAGGGACGAGATCGGGAGCCAGATCGGCATAGGCCGCTGAATTGTTGGGGTTGTATTCGTTGTCGGCCCGGATGGGTGGGGGCGGAGTGTCGTAGCTGCGCCGCCAGATCTGGAGCTGTTCGTCGCCGTGCTCTTCGCGGGTTGCCGCCTTGTCGAGGCCGGTGAGATCGCCATAGTGGCGCTCGTTGAGCCGCCAGTGACGACGCACTGGAATCCAGCGCCGATCGATGCCCGCGAGGATGATCTCAGCGGTCTCGATGGCCCGCTGCTGAAGCGACGTGTGGACCACGTCGGGGAGCAGACCTGCTTCGGTGAGAAGGGGGCCTGCGGCCCGGGCTTCCTCCCGGCCCTTGTCGATCAGAGGGCAGTCGTACCACCCGGTGAAAAGATTGAGCTCGTTCCATTCGGAACGGCCGTGACGAACGAGGATCAGGTCGTACATGCTTGCGACGGTACTCGTTGGCCGCGCCGCGGCCGATCTCAGAGAGACGAATCTGCAGCCTGCATCACCGCACCGAGCAAAACGCTCGCCCCGTGTTCGGCTTGCTCGGCAGTGATGCTCTCGGCTTCATTGTGTGACACTCCTCCGTCGCACGGGACGAAGATCATCGAGGTTGGGCAGTGGAGGGCCACATAGCAGGCGTCGTGACCGGCACCCGAGAACATCTTCTGGTTGCTCAGCCCCAGGGCATCGACCGATTGCTGCACCCAGCCGACACATCCTGAGTCGAACGCCACCGGCGGAGAATCGTTGTCGACGGTGATTTCAGCCTCCACCCCGAACTCTCTGGCCGCGGCCGCAACGCTCGCCCGCATCTTCGCCTCCATGGCGTCGAGGTCGGCGAGCTGGGGATGACGAATGTCGAGCGAGCAGGTGAGCAGACCCGGCACCGTGTTGGGCGACACGGGTTCGGAATGGAACTGGGCAAAGGTGGACCTGCCCCACGGGCCGAACTCGGCGGCGGTGGCGTAGACATCGGCGATGATGCGGGAGATGGCGGCGGCGGGATCGTGGCGCACCTCCATCGGCGTGGGCCCGGCGTGGGCAGGGTCTCCGATGATGCGGATCGTGTACCAACGAAATCCTTGAACCCCGGTGACCACACCCACGTCGAGTTGCTCGGCTTCCAGGATCGGCCCTTGTTCGATGTGAAGCTCGAAGGCGGCGGCGTAGGCAGTCGGCGATGCGGGCCGCTCGCCGGACCAGCCGAGACGCTCGAGTTCGTCGGCCACGCTGATGCCGTCGACGTCGACGATCGCCAACGCCGTATCCAGTTCGAGCCAGTCGGCCCAGACAGCCGAACCCATCATGGAGAACTGGAAACGTGAACCTTCTTCGTTGGTCCACACTGCCAGCTCGATCGGTGCCTGCGTCTCGTGTTGCAGGTCGTTGAGCGACTCGATCACCTCTAACCCACCGAGCACACCGAACACCCCGTCGAAGCGTCCGCCGGTGGGTTGGGTATCGAGGTGGCTCCCCATCAGCACCGGCGGAAGAGAGTTGTCGCGCCCCGGCCGACGGATGAAGAGGTTGCCGATCTCGTCGGTCTCCGACGTGCACCCGGCTGCGGTCGCCCAGTCCAGGAGCAAGGATCTTCCGGCCGCGTCTTCGTCGCTGATCGCCTGACGATTGCTTCCCCCGTTTGCCGTCGGGCCGATTTCGGCCATCGCCATCAGGCGTCGCCACAACCTGTCTCCGTCGACTCTTGGGGCCATCATGGATCTCCTGTCGGTCCGAGCTGATGCATTCTGCCATGGGCCGTGGCGCTGATTGTCGACAATCCTGTCGACATGCGACAGACTCCATGAATGACCAGGCCTGTGGCCACCAGTCGAGGCATCCGGTGCATGATCATGAGGGGCGGTACGTCGAAGGGCGCCTACTTCGTCATCGACGATCTGCCCAAAGATGAGGCCGCCCGCGATGATCTCCTGATGCGGATCATGGGCACTCCCGACCCTCGCCAGATCGACGGCATCGGAGGGGCCCACCCCCTCACCAGCAAGGTGGCGATCGTCGGACCCAGCGCCGACCCTCGAGCCGACATCGCCTACCTGTTCCTTCAGATAGGAGTTGGGGAATCCCTCGTCAGCGATCGCCAGAACTGTGGCAACCTGCTCGCCGGTGTCGCGCCGTTCGCCATCGAACGAGGATTGATCCACCCCGCCGGCCCCGTTGCCAAGGTGCGCATCCACATGCTCAACACCGACTCTTTCGCCACTGCAAACCTCACCGTCGCCGAAGGCGGCCCGGTCTACTCAGGCGACGTGGAGATCTCGGGCGTCCCGGGAGGTGCGGCCCCGATCCAGCTCGATTTCGACGCCATCTCCGGCGCGTCGTGTGGAGCCCTGCTGCCGATCGGTCACCCAGTCGACACGATCGAAGGCGTGGCCTGCACCCTGGTCGACAACGGCATGCCTGTGGTGGTGATGCGAGCCGATGCCCTCGGCATCAGCGGCTACGAGGACTGCGCTGAGCTGGAGGCCAACTCCGATCTGCGTGCAGTCCTCGAGACCATCCGACTCGAGGCCGGTGTCCGCATGAACCTCGGTGATGTGGTCGACACCACGGTGCCGAAGCTCACGATGGTCGCCCCGCCGCGAGAGCGGGGCCACATCTGCACCCGCACGTTCATTCCCCACCGTTGCCACGACGCCATCGGTGTCCTCGGCGCAGTCTCGGTGGCCACGGCCGCCCTGCTGCCGGGAACGCCCGCGGCCGAAGTGCTTCGTGGCGCGGACGCCAACATCGTGCTGGAACACCCCACCGGCAAGTTCGAGACGGCGATCGACCTCAGCTTCGACGGCGACGGCACCCCGGTGGTCGAGCGAGCCGGAATTGTTCGCACTGCCCGCAAGCTGATGGACGGCACCGTCTTCCCGAGGGACCACCGATGACCAAAGCGATCCCGGGCCCACACCCCGACCCCCACGCTCCCGTGGCCTACGTGCCGCCTCCGGGGGCTTGCGACTCCCACT
>Ga0255048_10002597_pt1 | contig 11400 bp, 9 predicted proteins | sample JV7_2_2_MG_FD_183619 | JGI IMG/M metagenome (GOLD analysis project Ga0255048, IMG submission 183619) | Seawater microbial communities from Jervis Inlet, British Columbia, Canada - JV7_2_2 | ecosystem: Environmental > Aquatic > Marine > Inlet | place: Canada: British Columbia | collected 2016-10-06
GTCGCGCGTGCGGCGGCCCACGAGATCGTGCATATCCTGCTGAACAAACTCGACCATTCCGATGAGGGGCTGATGCGGGAGTCCTTCGATATCGGTGAATGGCTCGTCGGCGACGATGCCCCGTTTCGGCTGCAGCCGGACGAAATCGTAGCGCTCCGACAGCTGCTGCGGCCGGCCGCCCCGGTGCCTAGCGACCCCTCTTCCCGCTGAGCGCTGGAGCGCTACCCGGCTGTTATCCTTCCCGCATGAAGGTCATCGTGCGGGCATGGATAGCGCTGGCTGTCTCCATGGCGCTCGTAGCGGGGGCGCTCCCGGTGCGGGCGGCGCAGACTCCGAGCGTGAGGATCCTCGAGCCGGCCAACGACTCGACGGTAGCCGGTCCCGACGTGCGGGTCCGACTGGAAGCCGATGGTGTGGAACTCGGCAGCCGCGGCCGCAGCGGCGCCCACGTGCTACTCCGACTGGACGAAATGCCGGCGATGAAGAGCTACGCCGAGCGCTTCACCTTCCGCGGCGTGGCGGCCGGGACCCATCGCCTGCGAGTCGAACTTCGGCGTCCGGACGGTGGTGGATTCGAGCCAGCGGTCACGGCCAGCATCGAGTTCACCGTCGCGGCTCCGACCTCGCGAGAGTCCCGATGAGCGTCCGCACCCCGGATGCACCACCGCGCGATTTGCGCCGTCGCGACTACGCCGCCGCCCACGAGAACGTGGCGGTAACGGGAGCCCACGCCGACGACGATCTCCTGCCCAACCGCGCGTATCCGTCGAACCTCCTGTGGCGCATGACGAAGGCGCTCGACCCCGACAAGGCGCCCGGCCGCATTCTCGACCTCGGTCCAACGAACAACGCCAACATCCAGTTCTGGGCCGAGAACGGATTCGACGTCACCTGTCACGACCTGTTCGCGCACGAGTCGCGGCGCATCGACGACCGCGACATCTCGCCGCTCACCCTGGCGAGCGATACGGTTCGCAAGCTGAGATTGTCGTTCGAGGGCGAATCGTTCTCGGCGATCTGTGCCTGGAACGTTCTCGCCCGGCTGCCGTTCGTGCTGGCGCAGCAGTATGCGCGCGAGTGCCACCGGATGCTGGCTCCGTCGGGGCTGCTTCACGCGATCTTCCTCGACGCTGACGGGCGCCCGGACACGCGGCGACAGTATCGTGTGGATGACCGTCAGACGTTGCAGGTGAGTTCCCTGGCCGTACCCCGTCCGCTGCCGACGAGCTGGATCGACGCCGAGATCAGGCTGCTGCTATCGCGCTTCGGCGCCTGCGAGATTCAGGGGACGCCGGCGCACACGCGCGAGGCTCTCGCGCAGCGGGAGCCAGTTCTCGGCCCCTCCTGACATCCCCGCGGCCCGCAGCTGGCAGGCATTGCCCGGAATGCTGCCGCGAGCGGGCGCCGCCGACTACCCGCGCAGCAGAGCGCGCATTACAAACAGCGCGTTCGCCGGACGCTCGGCGATTCGGCGCATGAAGTAGGGGCACCACTCGGCGCCGAATGGCACGTAGATCTTGACGTTGTAGCCCGCCGCCGCGATCTCCCGCTGATAGTCTCGGCGAACCCCGTAGAGCATCTGAAACTCGAAGCGGTCATGAGCGATGCCGTTGCGCTCCACGTAGCTCGTGATGTGATCGATGATGCGGTCGTCGTGGGTAGCGAAGGCTGGGTGGTTGCCTTCCTGCAGCAGCAACTCGGCCAACTTGACGTAATTGCCGTCGACCTCGCTTTTCGCCTGATAGGCAACGGCGGCAGGCTCCTTGTAGGCTCCCTTACACAAGCGTAACTGGGCGCCGATGGCATTGAGTTCGCGCACGTCGTCCTCTGTCCGGTGCAGGCACGTCTGGACCACCACGCCGACGTTGTCGTGCTCCGCCCGCAGGCTCTTGAACACATCGAGAGTGGCCGTAGTCGTCGGGCTGTCCTCCATGTCGATGCGCACGAAGTTCCCGACCTCCTGCGCGCGGGCAACGATCCTGCCGATGTTGTCGCGCGCGAGTTCGGTGCCGATGGCCAGCCCGATCTGGGTCGGCTTCAACGAAATCGAGGCGACGTTGTCACGTTGACTGAGTTCGTCGAGGATGGCGCAGTAGGTATCGGTCACGACACGGGTGGCATCGATGTCTTTGACACTCTCCCCCAGATAGTCGAGCGTCACCGACATGTTCCCGTCGCGCAGTTCCTCGATGGCCGACCAGACATCGGCGATGGCCGCGCCCGCGATGAATCTCTGCGCAACCCCCCAGCGCATGCCGTGGCGACTCACCCATGTGGTGAAGCCGGGATTGTCGGCGAGCGCGTAGACCGCGCGCTTGAGCATTCAAGCCTCCTGCTAGTGGAAGGCCGAACTCTAGCAGGCTGTTGCGCTAGCAGTCCGTGGTAGAAGTCTGATGGGCCTCGCGACAGGGTCTTGCGAGGTGGAGGCAAGGAGCGAGGAGGAAGCGATGATGAACTTATCGTTGACGACGAGCGACGCAGCATACGACCGCAACCCCCTGTCGCCCGGAGGGTCACGGCGATTTGTGGGCATCTGCGGCGTTCCCCTTCCTCGACGATGCCACAAGGATCGCCTGCGTCAGGCTGCCTTGCATCTGCCCACAACTCGTCGTAACGAGGCCCATCAGACTTCTACCACGGGCTGCTAGGGTCGCTCGATGTCAATCTGATCGCGATACACGGTGCGGTAGCCGAGCAGTTGATCCAGGAGCAGCAACTCCAGGTCATACGAGCCCGGCAGGGCCGTGAACGTGACCGTGCGCGAAATCACCTCTTCGCGACGCGATTCCATCTCCGCTTCCGGCACTACGATGCGCACGCGTTCGGAAGCAGCGCCGCCGACATCATCACCGGCGACCAACTGCACGTCGACCACCATGTCGGTGACGAACTCACCGTCGACGAGATGAAAGATGAGCGCTCCGAGCCGCCACGTGAGATTGACCGTCACCTCCACCTGGCCGCCGGGCGCTGCCTTCGTCGAGACCGACCAGCCGAACGGGATTTGAGCATCCGGCAGATGCACGGCGGTCTCGACTCGATCGATGATGCCGTCGTAATCCACCAGGTTCACCAGCGACGCCTCGATCGCCTGGTTCACCGCGCGCTGGTAGTCCGCCGGAATCATGGGTCCGACATTCGACTGGCGTTCCGCCTGACGGGCGGCCTCCGGGATACCGGTGGGGCCCACCGGATAGGGCGGCATCAACTTCCAGCGGCCGACGCGGAACACGAACAGCATGTCCTCGTTGGGTTCCATGCCGGGCAACCGTTCGTCGTACGACCACAGGATGGGCGGCCGGTCCGAGAAGCCCGCGGGGAATCCCATTTCGCGGCGGGTCCTGGCGGGCTTGCCGAAGAGCAGAACGACATGGCCGAACACTGTCTCCCAGCCGGCCTCTCTCGACGAGGAGAACTCCCCTTCGGCGTACGTCAATCGGCTCTCGAACTCGTCCAGAAACTCGTTGCGTGCGCCGCGGTACTGTGTGTCGCGGCGCTCCCAAAAAAGGCGGATGAACTGCAGTTGTTCACGAGCGCTCTCGAGACCGCCGTACAGCTTCTTCTCTTCGGCTGTCGCGACCAGCGAGACCGGTCCGTCCATCCACCGCGCCGTCCAGTCGGCGATAGACTCGTCTTCCTTGGGCCCCACCAATCCCCGGGCGGGCGCGTCTTCTGCCTGCGCCGATGCAGCCGGGGCCGGCAGCAGCACCAAGATCGCCAATCCGGCCACGGCAAACAGGCTAGCCAGGCTTCGCAACGTCCCCATCGATCGCCTCCGTCTGCTCATCTTCCGCCAACACCCTCACTACCACCGCGGTTGCGTCGTCATCTAGCGGCGCGCCGTTCGTATGCGCCCGCACCGCAGCGAATATCGCCTCAATTACAGTCTCGGCCGGCCGGCCCAGCTGTGCAAGGATTACTTCTCCCAGGCGTGCCGTGCCGAACATCTCGTCGCCCTGGTTGGCCGCCTCGACGACACCGTCAGAGTAAAGGACTAGCACGTCGCCGGGGTCCAATGCACGTTCGACGAACGGGCCTGGCGGCTCCGCCAGCATCCCGAGCGGCAGCCCGGTGGACTCCAACTCTTCGATCGCGCCGGTGCGCGCACGGTAGTGCAGCGGATAGTGGTGGCCGGCGTTCGAGTACACCAGCCGCCCCGCGGCGAGATCGATCTCGACAAAAACCAGGGTCATGAACTGGTTGTCGGCCGACATGTGCAGCAGCGTCTTGGTGAGCCGTTCCATGAGAATCGCGGGCGGATTCTCCGATTGTGACTGCGTGTGGATCGCGCTCTTGGCGACCGCCATCAGGAGTCCGGCCGGCATGCCGTGCCCCGCCACGTCACCGACGACGATCGCCGGATTCCCATTCCTCAAAGTCAGGTAGTCGTAGTAGTCACCCCCCACCTCGGACGCCGGATCGGAGTACCCGGCGACGTCCAGTCCCGGCGCGTCGGGCGGCCCCTTCGGCAGGAGCCTCAACTGCAACTCGCGGGCAATCTCGAGCTCACGCTTGCGCCGCTCCGACTCGACCGTCTCGCGCAGCAGCCGCGCGTGATCGAGCGCCAGCGCAACCTGATTCGCGAAGCCACGCAGGCTGCGCACCTCCGATGAGTCGAACGCGTGGGTCTCGAACCGCCCCGCGATCAGAACCGCGCGAAGTACCTCGTCCTGGGTGATCACGGGGACAACCACCGAACTCCCCGCCGAGGGCTCCCAGACCTTCTCGAGCTTCTTTGGCGCTGCCTTGCGGTGATCCTCGATAACCGCCGGACGCCGATCGGCGAATCTCTCGCGCAGGCCCTCCCACGGCGTACGCGCCCCGTAGCGGTAGATGTGCTCGGCGTCGCTGTGCGCACGCAGCAGCACGCATTGCATTCCGGGGCCCCTCTCCTGGGGCTGCACCATGAGCGCGATATCCGGCTCGGCCACGCGCAGCATGGCGTCGAGCACGGCCGACTGCAGCTGCGCCTGATCGAAGGCCGTCCCCGCCGCCAGACCGAAGTCGTACACAGCGTCGATCTCACGGAGCTTGCGCTCGTAGGCACTGGCGCCAGGCAACGACATGACCGCTCGGAGCATCAGCACCAGAGCGAACACGAGCACCAGGAGGCCACCCACGCTGGCGAAGTTCACGAGCAGATGCTGGTGCGGCAGTTGCGTGAACTGGTCGATCCAGAAGACCGCCAACATGGGCACCAGGGCCGCGGCCAGCCCGACCAGACTCGTGACACGCTCCCGGATCTCCAGGCGCACCAGCCACTCGAGCGGCACGACGAAGGCGAGCAGCACCATGCCGGCGGCCAGGACGCTGGGCGCGGCCGCCGAACCGACCCACGCCATCGCGCTGGCGGGATTGTCCGTGTGAGTGCTGAAAGTGCGGACGGCCACGGTGAACGCGAACCCCGCCGCCAGAGCCACTGCGAACCAACGCATCATGCGAAAGCGGCCCAGCAGGGCCAGGTCCACGGAGGTCGCCAGGATTACCATGACCGCCGCCGCGGCCGCCGATAGCTGGAGTCCGAGAAGGAAGCTCGAAACTGACGCCGGCAGCCCCAGGGCCGCAACGACCAGGTCGTACAGCACGCTGAGGAGCAGAACGGCAGCCGCCATGCCGCCAACGCGGAGCTTGGGCAGCACCTCGGGGCTCCAGCGGCTCTCGAACGTTCCGTACCAGGCGCCCGCGGCGGCCAGCAGGAGCACAGCAGCCGCGAACGACGGCATCTCCGACTCTGCGAACCTCGGCAACGACGTCACGGCCACAGCGAGCGCCGTGATGCCGAGCGGCAGCGTCCACCGTGGCTGAGTCAGGCCGAGTCCGTTCACAGGTGCAAGTCTATCAACGGTTTGCTAGCATCTCTTCGCCTGCCCGAACCCGGGCAACGATGTTGGCCTGCCTGGTCCGCATCCCAGTTGGCAATCGTTTTTTCCACAACCAGAGTGTTGAAGAACGCCTGATGATCGAAGTCGACCGCTTGACGAAATTCTACGGCAATCATGCCGCAATTCGGGACGTCAGTTTCACCGCCGAAGCTGGTCAGATCCTTGGATTCCTGGGTCCCAATGGTGCTGGCAAGACCACCACGATGCGGATCCTCACCGGCTACATGCCAGCCTCCAGCGGAACCGCGCGCGTGGCCGGCTACGACGTATTCGAGGAGTCTCGCGACGTGCGCCAGCGGGTGGGCTATCTACCCGAGAATCCGCCACTGTATCGCGAGATGACGCCGTTCTCGTACCTCTCCTTCGTTGCCCAGATCAAGGGTGTGGAGCGCGGTGACCGCCGCGCAGCGGTCCAGCGCGCACTCGAGGCCACCGCCATCGACGATGTCGCCAGTCAGCCGATTGGCACTCTGTCGCGGGGATACAAGCAGCGCGTCGCCATCGCCCAGGCGATTGTCCACGACCCCGAGGTAATCGTCCTGGATGAACCGACCATCGGACTCGACCCGAAGCAGGTCATCGGTATCCGCAAACTGATCAAGGGGTTGGCCTCCGATCGCACCGTGATCCTATCGACGCACATCCTGCCGGAGGTCACGCAGTTGTGCGACAAGGTCGTGATCATCTCGCGCGGCGAAATCGTCGTCGAAGAAACCACTGATTCGCTGACGGCCGCGGAGGATCTCGAGCATGTGTTCCTGCGTGTCACGGCAAGCGATGTGGTAGCGGACGAAGAGGCTGCCGCCGAGCAGTATGAAACGGCCGACGCCGCGGACCCGGAAACGGAAGTCGCGGACCCACCCGAAGAGGATGCCCCCGCTCCGGACTCGTCTGCAGGAGACGAACGATGAACAACGTCTGGGCAATCGCGTGGAAGGAGCTCCGGTCCTACTTCCTGTCCCCCATCGCTTACGTCGTGCTGGCGGGCTTCCTGCTCATCATGGGATTCATGTTCTGGAACATGCTGGCGCAGTTCTCGCGCTTCGTCGCGATCTACTCCTCGATGCAGCAGCCCGGGATGATGGAGCAGCTGAATCTCAACGACATGGTCATCACTCCTTTGCTCGGCAACATGACGGTGGTGTTCATTCTGATCATGCCGCTCCTGACCATGCGCCTGTTCGCCGAGGAGCGGGCGTCGGGGACGGACGAGCTGCTGCTAACGTCGCCGGTCAGCACGCTGGAAATCGCGTTCGGCAAGTTCTTTGGCGCCTCGCTGTTTCTCGCCGTAATGCTGGGGCTGGCCTTCGTCTATCCCGCGGTTCTGATGTACTTCGGGAATCCCGAGATTCCCCAGATTCTTACCGGCTATCTCGCTCTCTTTCTGCTCGGCATGTCGACGATCGCCCTGGGCCTGTTCGCCTCGACGGTGACCGACAGCCAGATCGTCGCCGGCGTGCTCGCCGGTGGGATGATGCTGATGCTCCTGCTGATCAACTGGCCGGCCGATGCTGTCGGCGAATCGATGGGCGCTGTCCTGCGCTATCTCTCGATCACCGAGCACACGACGGATCTGATGCGCGGACTCATCAAGGTCGAAGACATCGTCTACTACCTGAGCCTCATCAGTATCGGGATCTTCCTGTCGCAGCGGTCCCTCGAATCGCTGCGCTGGAGGTAATCGTCATGACCAGCTATCGCACGTTCGCACCGCTCGCCGCCATTGTCCTGGTCTTCGGAGTCATCGCCGGGCTGATTACGGGAACCTGGACGTCGTTCTATGTCCTTGCCCACCTGATCCTCGGCAGCATGATGATGGGCCTGTACCTGTTCACCCACGTCGATACGCTGCGCGAATCGATGGGCGGACGGCAAGCCAAGCACGGCACCAACGCGGCCATCTACACCTTGCTGACAATAGGTGTAATCGTGGCCGTGAACTACGTCGCCGCACAGCGGGAATGGCGCCTGGATATCACGGAGCAAGGGATCTTCTCGCTCGCGCCGCAGAGTACGCAGCTGCTCGAAGGTCTCAGCGAAGAGGTGATCGTGACGGGGTTCTTCCGCGACGGCGAGGAAGGCGGCGCCGCCGATCTTCTGGAGAGCTTCGCGGCCGTATCGCCACTGTTCAGCTTTGAACTCGTAGACCCTGACAAGCGTCCCGAAGTGGCGGAGCAGTTCGAGATTAGCCAGTACGGCACGCTGCACATCGCCGCCGGCGGCGAGACCACCCGCATCACGCAGGTGTCCGAGGAGCAGATCACCAACACGCTCATCCGCCTCACATCGGCGCAGCAACGCACGGTGTACTACCTCACGGGGCACGGGCAGCCGGATATCGAGGACTCGACGGACACAGCGGGCTATGGGCTGGCCAAGTCGGCGCTCGAGAACGAGGGCTACGCGGTGCGGCCACTGCTTCTGGCCGAGTTGCCCGACGTACCGGGCGATGCCAACCTGTTGATCGTCGTCGCGCCGGAACGACCGATCCTCGAACGCGAGGTCGATTCGATCGACCGTTACATCGCCCGCGGCGGCAAGACGATGGTCATGATCGATCCGCAGCGCGGCGACGAGCTGTCGCCGCTGCTCGAATCGCGCGGCATCACGGTAGGAAACGACGTGATCATCGAGCAGTTCGTGCAGCTGTTCGCCGGCGCTCAGCTCGGAGTCGAGCCGATCATCAGCGACTACGGCACGCATGCCATCACCCGCGGCTTCTCCGAGCGCACGATCTTCAGCATGGCCCGGAGCCTTGCTCTCGCCGAGGAAGCGCCGGAGGGTGTCGAACTGGCCGAGCTCGCTCGCACCAGCTCCAGCCCCAACTCGTGGGCCGAGACGGATCTCGCCGGCCTGTTCGAGAACGGTGAGGTCGCGGAGGGTGAGGGCGACACCGCCGGCCCCATCGTGCTGGCGGCAGCCGCAACGCTCCGCCCCGACGGACTGAACTGGACGGCCCCGACGATCGCCACCGCTCCCGGCGCGGATGGCGCGGCCGACCTCGCTTCAGACCCCAATGCCGAGGCCCCACTCGACCTCGAGGGGCGGCTCGTGGTGGTGGGCGATTCCGAGTGGGCCAACAATCGTTACCTGGGCAACTTCTACAACCAGGATCTGTTTCTCAACGCGGTCAGCTGGCTCGCAGGCGAAGAGGAACTGATTTCGATCCGGCCGCGGCGCACGCGCTCCTCCAGCGTCATGCTGACCCAGCAGGAGAGCACCGCTGTCTTCTATTTGACTGTCCTTCTGCTACCTGAACTCGTGCTCTTTTGCGGCATGTTCGTCTGGTTCGGACGCCGCTACAGGTAACTCGACATGCAGACTCGCAACACGCTCCTCATGGCGGTCGTGCTCGTGGCGATTTCCGCGTTCGTCTATTTCTACGAGATTCGCGGGAAGGCGGACCGCGAGGAAGCGGCGCGCCAGGAAACACTGCTGCTGTCGTTCGAGAGTGAGGACGTGTCCGGCCTGAGCGTCACGACCGCCGAGGGCACGGTGAGCGCCACCAAGAGCGATGGCACCTGGCGCATCACCGCGCCCGTCGATGTGGCTGCCGACAGCACCGCGATCCAGACCATCGTCGACAACGTGAGCAAGGCCACCCACCAGCGCCTCGTAGTCGAAGCGGCCGAAGACCTGGCACCTTTCGGCCTGACCGAGCCCATCGCCACGCTCGTGATCGAACGAACGTCCGGCGAACCTCTGCGGCTCGCGCTGGGGAAGGACACGCCGGTCGGGACGAATGTCTACGCGACGGTGGGCGACGGGAAGAACGTCTACAGCACGATGAGCGCTCTGCGCGACGATGTCGCCAAGACGCTGTTCGATCTGCGCGATCGAGCCGTGATGTCCTTCGATGAGAACACCATTGAACGACTCGAATTCCAGCTGGATGGCGTGGACGCGGCGCTGCGACGTGACTCTGATGGCTGGACGGCCGAGGCACCCTTCGCGGGCAGCGCGGACGCGGAGACCGTCGAGGATCTGATCGCCGCACTCGGCTCTGCTGAAGCTGTGGCCTTCGTCATGGACACTGCTCCGGACGACGCCACGTTGGCCGAGTACGGCCTCGACGCTCCTCGGACCAGCGCCACCCTGCATGCTGGCGGCGGGGCCCGTTACGGTCTCCTCGTGGGCGCCGCGGCGACCGAACCTGCCGGATTCTACGCAATGGTCGAAGGTGGGGCCTCCATCTTTGTCGTCGCCGCGGACCTGCTCGATGACTTCCCTGTGGACGCCGTCGCACTGCGCGACAAGCAGGTTCTCCACGTGTCGCGGCAAAGATTGGCGGAGATCACTATCGAGCGCAGCGGCAACCCGGCACTGCAGCTGGTGCGGCAAGGGACCGATTGGTCGATCAGCAGGCCGCGACCGATCGACGCCGACGCGTCGGCACTCTCGGGCATCCTCAGCGCCCTGACCGACCTGCGGGCCGAGGGCTTCGGTCCGGCCGACGACGCCTCCACCGCGACGATCCGCGTCGGGCTGCGCGATCCGGGCGCCGACGCGACCGCCATTGAGGAGACGCTGGAGATAGCGGTCGGGAGCCGGACGACCGTGGTGCCCTTCGACGATCGCGGCGACGAGGACGCCGAGGCGATCGACGTTCTTCCGGTGACCCCCGCGGGCTCTGACACTGCCTTCCTGGTTCCCGCCGACGACCTCCAGGATCTCCTGGTCGACCTGTTCGCGGTCCGCGCCAAGACCCTGGTCGAGTTCACCCCCGACGACCTCCAGACCCTGGAGGTCAGCGGCACGTCCGGCGCCGTCTACACGCTCTCCAGGAACGACGACGAGTGGACCGCTGACGCCGGCGAGCTCGGCGAGACGGCCGTGGCGGACCTGCTTTGGGATCTGAACTACCTCGCCATGGAGGGCGTCGCGCAGGAATGGGACGACGCGGCGCCGGATCTGTCGACCTACGGACTCGCGCCGCCGCGCTACCGAATCGTCGCCCGCGACGCGAACGGCGTCGTCACGGATGTGCGCATCGGCGGCGAACTCCCCGTCGATGGTGAGGCCTCGACGCGCGTCTACGCGATGGTCGATGGGCAGCCCGCGGTCTTCGAGGTTACGGTCGCGCTCGCCGACCTCCTTGCGAGCCTGCTTGACGGTCTCGACGCCTAGCTCGCCCCGCGTCCACGAATCCGATAGCGTTCGCTCCCATGGGTAGCCCCGAGCCGGACCACGACACGACTACCACCGCCGCGCCGGGCATCAGTCGTAACGTGCGCGTGCTCGGCCTGGTCAGTTTCCTGACCGACGCCAGCAGCGAGATGCTCTATCCGATCATCCCGCTGTACCTGACCGAGATACTGCTGGCGCCGATGGGGGCGGTGGGTATCATCGAGGGAGTCGCCGAGGCCACGGCGAACCTGCTGAAGGGGGTGTCGGGCCGCCTTGCCGACCGCTCGCGAAAGCGGATGCCCTTCGTCTTCGCCGGCTACGGGCTGGCCGCGGCGGCCAAGCCCCTTCTGGCGCTTGTCACCACCTGGCCCGGCGTGCTCGCGGCACGCGT